>ENA-ORPK01000249-ORPK01000249.1-human-gut-metagenome-genome-assembly--contig:-NODE-249-length-52325-cov-5.888330_pt1 | contig 52325 bp, 41 predicted proteins | sample MGYA00242139_ERZ509068 | MGnify/ENA primary metagenome ERZ509068 (study PRJEB26280, sample SAMEA2338687) | human gut metagenome | biome: human gut; feature: human-associated habitat; material: faeces...
CGCAAAAAACCGCCGCTTGATAGATTATCGGAACCGCGGGAGAAAAAAAGGAGGGTGTGCCGTAAAAGCCAATTACGACACACCCCCTTTTTTGTGTTGATTCGGGTGCTTGTTTATTGAAATAGGACGCTTGTGTGTCCGTATCGGCGTTTACTGCATGCCGCTGACGGTTACGCTGCGGTCAATCTTGGACACGAGACCTTGCAGGACTTTGCCCGGGCCGAGTTCTACGAATTCGGTTGCTCCGTCTGCAATCATATTGCGCACGCTCTGGGTCCAGCGCACCGGGGCGGTGAGCTGAGCTACGAGGTTGGCTTTGATTTCGGTCGGGTCGGTATGAGGCTTGGCGTCTACATTCTGGTATACCGGGCAGCGAGGAACGCTGAAAGTCGTGGCGTCAATGGCAGCTGCGAGTTTGGCGCGTGCCGGTTCCATGCAGGGTGAATGGAAACCTCCGCCGACTTTAAGTTTGAGAGCACGTTTGGCTCCGGCTTCGAGGGCCTTGGCGCAGGCGGCGTCTATGGCTTCGTTTTCGCCGGAGATTACGATTTGTCCGGGGCAGTTGTAGTTGGCGCAAACCACTATGCCTTCGACTTCTTTGCAGATGTTTTCGACAGTCTCATCGGGCAGTGCGAGGATGGCTGCCATGGTCGAGGGGTTGAGCTCGCAGGCTTCCTGCATTGCGTGAGCGCGGGCGGCCACGAGGCGCAGGCCGTCTTCGAAGCGCATTGCTCCGGCGGCCACGAGTGCTGAAAATTCGCCAAGCGAGTGGCCGGCGACCATATCGGGACGGAAGTCTTCGCCCAATGCGAGGGCAAGGCTTACGCTGTGTATAAAGATAGCAGGTTGGGTGACTGCGGTTTGGCGAAGGTCTTCATCTGTGCCGCTAAACATCAAGTCGGTGATGCGAAATCCCAAAATTTCGTTGGCGCGCTCCATGGTTTCGCGCACCTGCGCATTATTGTCATATAGGTCCTTGCCCATACCTACAAATTGCGCCCCCTGTCCGGGGAATACGTATGCTTTCATTCTGAAGTTATTGGTTTGTAAATTACTCTTTTTGCCTTGTCTTTGTTTTTTTGGAGCTGCAAAGTTAGTCATTTTTCGGAAAATATGACTAACTTTGGCGCTACAACGTGACGGACCTTCGGGTAGTGTCGCTATTCTTAACATCTATAAATCCAGATGATATGCTTACTACGATACCTCTTTTCTTCGGCATGCGCGGTGCCCAATTGATATTTATAATCGTTGTTATTCTGCTTATTTTCGGCGCAGTACGTCTTCCTAAGATTATGCGGAATATGGGGCGTGGCGTCCATCAGTTCAAGCAGGGTCTTGAGGATGCCAAAGAGGAGATTAACAAGCCGATACGTCGCGCTGACGACCGCCGTGACGATGACCGTTATCGAGATGACAGAGCCGATGACCGCCGTGACGACCGCTATGACGACCGCGACCACGGCTGTCGTGATCGCCGCGATGATGACCGTTATCGAGACGACAGAGCCGATGATCGCCGTGACGATCGTTACGACGACCGTGACCGCCGCGATGATGATCGCCGGGATGGCCGCTATCGCGACCGTTACACGGATAAAGACTGAACGAAACGTTGCTCGAAGTGACCGAACGCGAAAGTGCCGACATGCGGGAAAGTCGCAGCGGCGAGATGTCTTTTTGGAAGCATTTGGCCGAACTGCGTGGTGTGCTTGTGCGCATATTTGCCGTTTTGCTTGTGCTGGTGATTGTGCTTTTCTGCTGTATGCGGTGGATTTTCGAGCACGTCATCACAGCGCCGTGTTCGCAGGATTTCGTGACTTACAGACTATTCGGGTTTATCAGCGGTGACGGTGACTGGTTGCCTGACCTCGGTAGCACCGGATTTCATGTCGACTTGATCAGTATCAACCTTACCAGCCAGTTTATGACACAGATGAGCGCCTCGTTGTGGCTGGCGTTCATAATAGGATTTCCGATAGTCATATATCTCCTATGGACTTTTGTGCGCCCGGGGTTGTATGAGCGCGAACGGCGTGGCGCTCGTCGTGCTTTTTTGTGGGGCAACGCCATGTTTTATGCCGGATGCGCCGTGGGATATTTTATAGTTTTTCCGTTAGCTCTTCGTTTTTTGTCCCAATACAGTCTGTCGGATCGTATAGCCAATACCATCACGCTCGACTCCTATATGGACACCTTTTACTTGCTCACCTTGGCCATGGGTGTGCTTTTCGAGCTGCCGTTGTTGGCGTGGATGCTGGGGCGTATGGGCATACTCAAGCGAGGCTTTTTCAGCCGCTCGCGCCGTTATGCCATAGTGGTCATTCTTGTAATCAGTGCCATCATTACCCCCACCAGCGACTTGTTTACGCTGATGATAGTATTTCTGCCCGTCTATGCACTTTGGGAAGCCAGTGCGATGCTCGTACCCAAGGGTGACAACATCGACAGTCGGCGTGGCGACGAGATTGTCGAACATTGTGGCGATAACGCAAATCGGGATGATGCGTAGGCCTGTCGGGATGGTCGGCCTTTCGGATAAAAAAACCAAAAAATGTTGAGTGCCGCAAAAACAGGCGCGAAACTGGCTCTTAGTCGGTTTTTGGTGAAAAAATCAAAAAAAAACGTAAGGCACTTGTTGCTCGAATCAATAATAATTATTAACTTTGCAGTTGTATAGGCGTGCTATGCACTACTATATATGAATACTTGTGTGTGCAAGTTTTCGTGCGACTGAACCTACGATGAACCTGGCCTTGTATCTTCAAATCTAAGTCATGTACATCACCCTCTACCGTGTTTGCCGCTCGTAATGGTGGCAATGACATCCGTTTGTGTGGAAAACACCGCGCGAGGTCCCGAGGCGTTCGCGCGACAGACCATGAGACAGACCGGTGTCACCGAAAAAACATTCAATTCACATATATCACCTAATAACCTAATTACCCAAACTTAACCAGTATGAAAACCAAGCTTATCTTGGCGGCTATGATTCTTGGCTCGGCTACGATGTATGCAGCCGGACTTAAGACAGGCCAAATCAGCAATGTCACCAAAGTGACTGCTGACCGTTCCATGCGCTACGAAAGTCCCGTATGGTCTCCCGACGGCGCCATGATAGCCTTCACCGGTGAAGGCTATGACGGCCTCTACGTCATGCAGGCTAACGGCAAAAACGTTAAAAAAGTTTCGGCAGACACCGGCGTAGGCTACGGCTTCCGTTGGAGTGCCGACAGCCGCGAAGTCTTAGTTCGCGACACCCGTTGGCTTACAGAAGCCGACGGTTCGAGCAAGCGTGTACACGCCGCTTGGGCCATCGAAGTATCCAATGGTACCAGGGTGCGCATGTCGCAGGACCTCGAGCTGATGTCCCCGGCTGCATGGAGCTACACCCCCTCCGGTAAGAAGAGTGTCATCTGCGAGGCCAAGGCTGTTGCCAACCGCCTTCCCGCAGTGCCCATGCAGGCCATGACCATGGCCAAGCAGGTCCAGACGCTCGACCCCATGCCCGAAGTGTCATTTGTAGAGGATTACGAAAACCTCTATGTTCTGACAGCTGACGGCAACAAGCGCCTGCTCAACCGCGGCGCCTCCTTCAACGCCCAGCTCTCGCCCGATGGCAAGAAAGTCGTGTTCAATGAAATGGACAATATTGTTGTCATCAATATCGATGGCACGGGCAAACGTGTTCTCGGCATCGGCTTCCGTCCCCAATGGGTAGGCAACAGCCAGATTGTGTACGAGCGCACTACCGATAACGGTCACAGCTACCTCACCGGCGAGCTCTACATTCTCAATATCAACGGTGGCGCCGAGAAAGCCCTCACCAACTCGCGCGACCGCATCGAGATGTATCCCTCCATCTCCCCCGACGGGAACAAGATTGCTTTTGTGTCTAACACCGACGGTCAGATTTACGTCGCCGATCTCAAATAACACACTGCCATGAAGAAAATATCTACACTTCTCGCGATACTTGCCATGGCAATGATCGCGCCTTTCAGCGCCAATGCCGGCTGGAACGGTTATAGAGTCATGCTTGATCCCGGCCACGGCGGCAGCGACCCCGGAGCATCCGGCCCCAGCGCACCCCACGAAGGCGAACTCGCACTGCGATGCGCCAACAGCGTTGAGTCTTGGCTTAAAAGTCAAGGCTGTCCAGTAACAAAGACGCGTAACGCCAACGTCTACGTGTCCTTGTCGGCACGCCGTTCGGCGTCTGTAAGCTACGACCCCTATATCTTCTGCTCAATCCACCTCAATGCCTTCAATGGCAGCGCACACGGCACGGAGACTTGGTATTATTGGTCCGGAGGCAACTCTCGCAACCTCGCCAATAAGGTGCAGACAACACTTGTACAGCAACTCGGACGTACCAACCGCGGCGTCAAGCAAAACGGCTGGACCGTAATTACCGGTAGCGCCAACGTGCCGGCCATCCTCACCGAGGCGCTCTTTGTGGACAACCGCACCGAATGGGATATGATTAATCAGACCGGCAAGTCCGGTTTCAAGGCTTGGGTCAACGGCCACCTCTATGGCTTCTATGACTTTGGTAAAGGCGTTCAAGGTATAAACATCAGCCCCGACCCACGCGGCGGTGGCGGCTCCACTCCCACTCCCCAGCCACAGCCCACCAATCCTACGCTGACCGTTTCGACTACCAGCCTGCACTTCACCTGCTCTGTAGGTGAAAAGCCGTCTCTGTCGTTTACTGTTAAGGGCGAAAACCTTTCGAGCAACATTAAAATCGGCTCCAGAACTCCCGGTCGCTTCTCCACTAATGTTTCCGAACTTCCCAAAACAGGCGGAACGGTGACTGTTACATTTGCCAATGCCGACAAAGTTGGTTCTTATGGCGAAGGTGGTACAGCCAATAACTATAAGTTCTTGATTGCAGTGACTAACGGCAGCCTCCGTAAAGAGGTCATCATTACAGCCGAGGTCAAGGCTCCGCCGCTGAGTCTCTCCGAAGGTTGGAATCTTTCCGAAAAGAGTGGCAAGAAGTCCTCGAAGGGCTATGACGCTTCGGAGATTCGCAACTTCTGCTACAACGACGGCAAGCTCTATTGCGTATACAACCACAGCGATATCAAGGTTATCGATGCACAGACCGGCACAGACCTCGGCAACCTCAACAAGGGCGAAGTCGTAACCGGCGGTACGCTGACACTCTGCGACGTCAAGGCTATCAACGGACATATCCTTGCCTGCAACCTTGCAGCATCCGGGCAGAAACTCCGCATTTACGAATGGTCTAAGGACAACGCTCTGCCCAAGCTGGTACTTGAGACCGAAGACTTCCAGGGCGCAAGCCGTCTGGGCGACTGTATGGAAATCGTAGGCACATATCCTACCGATTACTGGATTGCCTTTGGTAACGAAAACGGACAGACCCGTATCATCGAGTACCATATGCAGAACAACAACTGCGTATTGGCAAAGAACACTCCCGTATATCGTGAGGACGGAAAAACTAACCTGTCGACCATGGCAACCGTCCGTGCATATCCGATGGGCGGCAACTGGTGGATCGATGGTAAAGACAGCTATCCTACCTATGTAGTTCAGAAAGATGGCAAGGCTTGCCGTCAGACCTTCGTTGACACCGGCGAAAGCTGGGGTTCGTGCCACCACGAATTCTACTGGGGCGGCCAGAAGTATTCGGCCAACCTCGTGTTCAACGGCAAGGAATACTTACCGGGTACCCAAACAATGGATCCTGAAAAGAACTATAAGGGCGCACGTATGCGTCTGATTCAAGACCTCAAGGGTGACTTCACCCGTATCCAGCAGGTAGGTGACTTCCCGAGCAACGGCCTCGGCGACACCAGCCGCAACACCAACGCCACTGGTGATATCATCGTACGTACCGACGGAAATAATTGGCTTGAAGCATGGGTACTCTCCACCAAGCACGGTATGGCTTACTACAAGCACGGTACGCCTCCCAAGACCGAAGGCCAACCTATCCAAAGCACCGAACCCATGCTTTCCGTAGACAAGAGCTCTTTGAGCTTCAGCGCTAAGCAAGGCCAGACAGACGTACAGGAACTCACCGTCAGCGGTTCCAACCTCAAGGGCGCCATCACCGCAACGCTCAGCGGTGCCAACGCCAACATGTTCAGCCTCTCGGCTCCCTCGCTCGGTACACCCGGCAAGCTTTCGGTATCTTACAAGCCCACGGCAGAGGGAACGCACAAGGCCACGCTGACTCTTTCGAGCCAAGGCGCAGCCAATGTCACCGTTGCACTGACCGGCACCGGCGAAGCCACCATCGTCGTTAAGGAAGACATCGCTTCCAATACAGACAGAATGCATACCAAGTGGATTTACTCCACCAACAAGAACAACACCCCGAGCTGGACAACGTTTGACGCCGGTCAGTCAGCCAACCGTGATATCGCGCTTATCGGCAGCCAACTCTATGTCCTCAATAGCAAGAACTGGGGAACACCTGCTGTGAATATCCTCAATGCTGAAGATGCATCATACAAGGGCACGCTCTCTATGGAAGGTCTCGCCAGCGCAACCGGTAAACTCGGCGGTCTCGCCGTAGCCGACGGCAAGCTCATCGCCTCCAACATCGTAACAGCCGCCCAAAACCTCCGCGTATACATTTGGGACAACGATGCAGCCGCACCTCGTGTACTGGTGCAGAAAGATGCAGCCGGTATCATCACCGGTGGATCCATAGCATTCAGCGGTACGCTCAACAACGGCCGTGTATGGCTCACCAAAGAAGGTGCCAATGAGATTGTATACTTCGAGATCAAGAATGGTAGCTGCGATAACAATATCCATACTATCGCACTGAAGAACGCCAAGGGTGAAGCCTACACATACAGTGGTGACGGTCGTGGTGCTTCCAAGATTTATCCCAACGCTGATGGCAGCTTCTGGATGGTACAGAAAGACGGCGACGTCGCCAAATTCGACGCCTCCGGCAAGATTACCGATGAAGTACTTCCGGCAGCAGCTCTCGGAGGCTCGCGTTATGGTACAGCATTCGCTCCCTTCAACGTAGGCAACAAGAAGTACATTGCCGCCATTACCTACAAGACCGGCAATATCGGCAATGGCCAAATCGCCATCATCGATGTTACGGATGGTATAGCCAAAGCTACTGCTCCTATTATGAACCTGCCCGAAGAAGGTTTCGGTTCAGTCAACAACGCCCAGTTTGCTTCGACGGTTATTGCCCAAGCCGGCGGTAGCCTCAATGGCAATATCAGTCTCTATGTCAACGTACATAACCAGGGTATCGCTCGCTTCTTATATGAAGGCGAATCCAAGGATGCCATCTCCGATGTCATCAGCATCAAAGATGCCGAAGGTGATGCCGAGTACTACAACCTGCAAGGTGTACGCATAGCAGCCGACAACCTTACGACCGGTGTATATATCCGCCGTCAGGGTAATAAGGCAGAGAAGGTATACGTTAAGTAATCACTGAATCTGACAGCTGAGTCTTCCGAGACTCTGCCGAAGACAAATACTACATTGTACGGGGACGCGCCTGGGGCGCGCCCCCGTCTTTTATTAGTGGTCTGTGCAATGTCGAATGCGTGCGGGAAAGAAAAGTTTAATGTGGAATTGGTCGCGCTGATGTTCTAAAAGTGCTCCGAGGACTGTGAGGGAAAGAATTTGTGCCCTTTGGAAGTTTTTTCGGCGTTGGTCCAAACTTTTTTACACGCCTTTCGATATTTTTTTGTACCTTTGCAGCCTGATTGGTCGCTAACGACAATCAGATAGTTTATTAAACGTCGATAACATTATCACATAAACTATGAAGTTATTACAGGCAAAATTAGCCAAATACACGGCGCCGCAAGAGGCCAAGGCCGCCGGCGTCTATCCCTATTTCCGCGCAATATCCTCAGAACAGGATCCCGAAGTCATCATTGACGGCAAGAAAGTCTTGATGTTCGGCAGCAACTGCTATAGCGGGCTCGTCAACGATCCACGAATCAAGGAAGCCGCAATCGAAGCAATACGTAAATATGGAACCGGATGTGCCGGCTCTCCATTCCTCAATGGTACGCTCGACCTGCACAAAAAGCTGGAGCAACGCCTTGCCGAATATATAGGCAAGGAGGACGTGATGATTTACTCCACCGGATTTGGTGTCAACCTCGGTGTCGTATCGTGTGTCACCGGTCGTGAAGACTATATATTGTGGGACGAACAGGATCACGCTTCTATCATTGAGGGACGTCGCCTGTCATTTTCGCAGCAGCTCAAGTACAAGCACAATGACATGGCATCGTTGGAGAAGCAACTGCAACGCTGCGAACCCGACAAGGTGAAACTCATCGTTACTGACGGTGTGTTTTCCATGGAAGGCGATGTGGCCAATATACCGGAAATCGTGCGCTTGGCCAAGAAGTATGATGCCAGCGTCATGGTTGATGAGGCGCACAGCATAGGCGTCTTTGGCGAAGGTGGCCGCGGCACGGTCAACCATTTCGGCTTGACAAAGGATGTAGACCTGATTATGGGCACGTTCTCCAAGAGCTTTGCCAGTCTCGGTGGTTTTATTGCCACGGACAAGGAAGTAACCAACTTCCTGCGCCACCACAGCCGCAGCTACATCTTCACAGCCAGCATCACTCCGGCCAGCACCGCTGCCGCACTCAAGGCTATAGATATCATGATTGCCGAGCCCGAGCGTCAGCAGCATCTCTGGGATCTCACCAACTATGCCCTTGAAGGATTCCGTAGCATGGGCTTCGAAATCGGCAATACGTCTACGCCGATTATACCTCTGTTCATTCGTGATGATTTTAAGACTTTTGCCATCACTCATGACCTTCTCGAAGAGGGTGTGTTTGTCAATCCGGTGGTTTCGCCCGCCGTCGCACCACAGGATACGCTTATCCGCTTCTCTCTGATGGCCACGCATACCAAGGAACAGGTCACTACCGGTCTCGAAAAGATTCAGAAAGTATTCAGAAAATACAATCTTGTGCCCTAAGGCATGGGACATAAAATTAGAGCTTAGTGCCGGGATGTATTGTCCCGGCGCTTTTTTTATGCAAAAAACTACATTGGTGCAGATACTTGACGACTTGAGCGAAAATCGGGTGACGAGCCGATGCGCACTCCTCGGGATGACAGGCCTATCGCCTTTGTCTATTCGGCGAAGATTTTGTACCTTTGTCTCACCGCTTGAGAAATACAGATAAACAATAAACGATATGACTACACAGATTATTAACGGCCGCGTGCTCACTCCCATGGGGTGGGTCGAAGGCGGCAGTGTCCTCATCGAAGGCACCCGTATCAAGTCAATACTCAATCATAGTCGCCACATCGATGGCGTGGACAAGGTCATCGATGCCCATGGCAACTACGTCCTCCCCGGCGGCATAGACATACACGTGCATGGCGGCGGAGGTCGTGACTTTATGGAATGTACCGAAGACGCCTTTGTGACGGCTGTGGAAGCCCATCGTCGTCATGGTACGACGTCCATATTCCCGACGTTGTCCTCGTCGACGGTTCCTATGATACGTGAGGCTGCTGCCACGTGCCAAAAACTCATGGCTGACCCTATGAGCGGTGTGCTCGGTCTGCACCTCGAGGGCCCGTACTTCAATCCCAAGATGGCCGGCGGACAGCTGCCCGAGAATATCAAGGTCCCGACGCCGGAGGAGTACAAGCCCATCATCGAGGATTTTACATCGATACGTCGCTGGGATGCAGCTCCTGAGTTGCCCGGAACTGAAGAGTTTGCCACCTATTTGCGCAGCAAAGGCATACTGGTATCGCTGGGGCATACTGCCGCTACGTATAAGGATGTCGAGAAGGGTTATCGCGCCGGCTTTACGCACGCCACCCACTTCTATAATGCTATGACCGGCAACCACAAGGAAGGTCCGTACAAGCACGAGGGTACTGTCGAGTCTGTATACCTTATCGATGGCATCACCGTCGAAATGATAGCCGATGGTATACATGTTCCGTCGATGATGCTGCGTTTGATTTGGAAGCAAAAAGGAGTAGAGCGCACCGCCCTGATTACGGACGCCTTGGCCTGTGCCGCTTCGGACAGCAAGACGGCCTTTGATCCGCGCGTGATTATCGAAAACGGTGTGTGCATGCTGGCTGACCATAGCGCTATTGCCGGCAGTATCGCCACCATGGACCGTCTGGTGCGCACGGCGGTGCAGCAGGCCGGAATACCGTTGGAAGATGTGTCGCGTATGGCTTCCGAGACCCCGGCACGCATCATGGGCGTGTACGACCGCAAGGGCTCGCTTGCTCCGGGCAAGGATGCCGACATCATGATGTTTGATGCCGACCTCAACCTCACCGGCGTCATCCAAATGGGCCGCGTAGTCGAGTAGGAATGTAGCCGCATAACGGTATATAAAAGCAAGCCGCCACGGAGAACGTATTTCGTGGCGGCTTGCTTTTATTGATTGTGATGTCTATCGGATTGGGTCTTCGTAAGGTGATGTACTTGGCATAAAGACATTGCAGCCCTGCTTGAACGACAGCCGATGCTGTCGCTTTAGAAGAAATATGCCACGCGGAGCGTCCAGCCGCGTGTCTTGGCGCTGAAATCCTCAAGCAGCTTGGTCTTAAGGGCGTAGGTCATGCCCCAGGTGTATCCTCCTATGACTTGCCAGCAACGGAATATTTCGATGCCCACGCCCACGGCCAGCGAGAGGTCGCCGCCCGAGTATTTGAAGGCATCGCCGCCGGCGTGTGCCGCCTGGATGTTGAACTCGGGGCCGAAGTATGCCAGCGGCGCCAGTTTTTCCTCGAATCCGTTGAGACGTGTGTACTTGAAGCGCAGATGCAAGGGAATGTGGATGTTGTGCATCATCGCGGTCTCTTTGCCCAGACCGAGAGTCGACCATATTTTCTTTTCGCCGAGGTTGATTTTGGCGTTTTGCTGCTCGTACATCAGTCCGAAGTCGAGGCCGAAGCCTATGCCGGGGAACATCATTTCGCCCACGATACCGGCGCCGTAGCCCACGCCTTTGGTGACAGACACAATGTCCTGCTTGAATTTCAGATTCGTGTAATTGGCACCGGAGACAGCGCTCCAGCGGAATTGTGCGTGGGCGGCCATGGTGACGGCGGCCAAAGCTATGATGATGAGAAATTTCTTCATTGTGATATGATGTGTAGGTGTATTATGCTTTGATAGTTGCGGCCAATACGTCGATGTCGGCGGCGCTGACTGTCGATTGGTCTCCGGAGCGCATATTGCGCAGAGTGACAGTTCCGGCGGCCAGCTCGTTGCTGCCGATGATGGCCACGTAGGGCACGGCGGCCGCATCGGCCCATGCCATTTGCTTTTTCATCTTGGCGGCGTCGGGATATACTTCGACGGCAATGCCTTGGCGACGCAGGGCGGCTGCCAGACGCAGGGCGGCAGCCGCTTCGTCAACCCCGAGGTTGGCAAACATCACTTGTGCACCGCTGTCTGTGCCTTCGGGGAACAAGTTGAGCGTGGTCATGACGTCATAGATGCGGTCGGCGCCGAAGCTGATACCCACGCCACTGAGACCGGGAGCGCCGAATACGCCCGTGAGGTTGTCGTAGCGTCCGCCGCCGGTGATACTGCCTATGGGCGTATCCAAAGCCTTGACTTCGATGATGGTGCCGGTGTAGTAGTTGAGGCCGCGAGCCAGCGAGACATCCAAGTCGAGAGTAGCGCGCAATCCGAGGTTACGCGTCCCGTCGATGACCATGCGCAGTTCCTCGATGCCCTTGGCGCCGGTTTCGCTGCCGACCAGAAGCTCTTGAAGGCGAGCCATACGCTCGTCCGTAGTGCCGGAGATGTCCAATATCGGCTGTAGTGCATCGACGGCTTCGGGTGACAGACCGCGCTCTATGAGCTCGGCATTGACGTTCTCGCGTCCGATTTTGTCCAATTTGTCTATGGCTACGGTGATGTCCACGATGCGCTCGGGCGCACCGATAAGTTCGGCGATACCGGCCAGAACCTTACGGTTGTTCAGCTTGATGGCTACGCGAATGCCCAGACGTGCAAATACCTCGTCGATAAGCTGCAGCAGCTCGACTTCGCATAGCAGCGAGTCGGTACCTACGACATCGGCGTCGCACTGGTAGAACTCGCGATAGCGGCCCTTCTGCGGACGGTCGGCGCGCCATACAGGCTGTATCTGGCAGCGCTTAAAAGGCATAGACAGCTCGGCGCGGTGCATCACCACGAAGCGTGCGAAGGGCACGGTCAGGTCGTAGCGCAGACCCTTCTCGGCCACAGCCGAGGTCAGGTGGCCGATGCTCTCGGCGGCGAGGTCCTTGCCCTCGAGGCCGCGTGTCCATTCGCCCGAATTGAGAATCTTGAAGAGTAATTTGTCGCCCTCCTCGCCATACTTGCCCATAAGGGTGGAGAGGTTCTCCATAGCCGGCGTCTCGATAGGGCGGAAGCCGTAAAGTGCAAATACCGAGCGTATTGTATCGAAAATATAATTGCGACGAGCCATCTCCGCAGTATTGAAATCGCGGGTGCCCTTAGGTATGGAAGTCTTTTGTGCCATTGTGTGTCTGCGGCCTCGGTTTCCCGTAGCCTTTGTTTATAAAGTAGCCTTTATCTGTCTGTAAAGTAGCCTTTGTCTATAAAATTGCTGTATCGCGGCCCCCGAAAGAGCCTATTACGCCGCAAAGTTACGCATTTTTGCAGACAACGGCAATACACGCTCGTTATAAGCCGAAAACACCTCAGCCAAAATACGGTGAGCCTTTCGATGTAATCGATAATGTGCGTGAATTAGGGCGTGACTTTTTTATGAGAATGTTTGCCAAATGCAAATAAATGTGTAACTTTGCCATGCAGACCGCTCCGCAGAAGCCCGGTCATGGGCAATGCGGGTGGGCCGGCAGACATTTTTTTTGAAAGCGTTTATCCGCGCTTTGTCTTAGATTGTCCGAAATGTGGCAATTTCTGAAATCCATTCTGAGACAATAGCGACGATAGATGTCCTTTGGGTTATGTAATGACCGATACTTATCTGTTCGTGCAAGCAAACAGCCATGGCATCAATTACATAAACAAGCGTGGGCTTCTGCATGTTGCTCGTCTGAATGGATTGGGCAATGCCACATGCCCGGATGGTCGGAGGAGCAAACGATGATGACGTCCACGCTTTTCTGCATACGAACATCCGGACAGGGCGTCGTCCGGGCCAAAAACCCCAGAGTGACATTATGACACTACTCAAACACCTCAACAATGAAAAATCGGCACAAGCCCGGCCCAATCCGCCAACTGGCGCTCCTCCTTGCCCTATTACTCTTCTCCTCTTCCTCAGCTCTCGCCTACGACTGCTGCATCGACGGCATCTACTATAACCTTAACACGACCGATAAAACAGCAAGTGTGACCGACAACGATAACAACAGGTATAGCGGCGATGTTGTTATCCCCGAAACTATAGCATACAACAATGCAATATATTCCGTCACCTCTATTGGCGAAAGCGCATTCGACTACTGCTCCAGGCTCACTTCCGTGGTCATCCCCAACTCCGTCACTTCCATCGGCGACTACGCATTCGCCGGCTGCTCCGGGCTCACTTCCGTGGTCATCCCCAACTCAGTCACAACGATTGACTATAAAGCCTTCGCCAACTGCTCCGGACTAACTTCCGTGACCATTCCCAACTCCGTTACCGCCATCGGCGGTTGGGCCTTCATAAATTGCACCAGGCTCTCTTCCGTGTCATTCAACGCAGAAAAATGTATCAAAATGGGGTATCGCAAAGATGTGCAAGGTGTATATTTTGTATTTGCGGGCTGTACAAGTCTCACGACTCTCACTATTGGAGATAAGGTCACGACAATTCCCTCAAACGCGTTCCGCAAATGCTCCGCGCTCACTTCCGTGACCATCGGCAACTCCGTCACTTCCATCGGCTTCAACGCTTTCTACGACTGCTCCAAACTAACTTCCGTAACCATCCCCAACTCCGTCACTCACATCGGCGATGAAGCCTTCTCCGGCTGCTCCAAACTAACTTCCGTGATATTCAACGCTGAAAAATGCATAGAAATTGGACTTCCTATATTTAAGAACTGTACTAGCCTTTCTTGCTTGACAATAGGCGATAAAGTCTCGATAATCCCCAAACTTTCATTCTACAACTTTACTTCATTGGTGGTCGATAGAAACAATGGTAAATATGATTCACGCGACAATTGTAATGCGATTATAGAAACATCCACGAATGAATTAATCAAAGGCTGTAAAAGCACTCTCATCCCCAACTCCGTCACCTCCATCGGCGAGAGCGCCTTCGCCTACTGTTCCGGGCTGACTTCCGTGACCATCCCCAATTCCGTCACTTCCATCGGCGAGAGCGCCTTCGCCTACTGTTCCGGGCTGACTTCCGTAACCATCGGCAACTCCGTTACGACCATCGGCAGAGGCGCCTTCGCCGGCTGCTCTGGGCTAACTTCAGTGACCATCGGCAACTCCGTTACTTCTATCGGCGAGTGGGCCTTTGCCGGCTGCTCCGGACTCACTTCAGTGACCATACCAAACTCGGTCACTTCAATTGGTGTAGTCGCCTTCCGCGGCTGCTCCGGGCTCACTTCAGTGACCATCCCCAACTCCGTCACTTCCATCGGCGAGATCGCCTTCTCCCGCTGCTCCGGGCTTACTTCTGTAGTGGTTGACAAAAATAATGGCACATTTGATTCTCGCGACAATTGCAATGCAATTATAGAGACATCCACGAACAAATTAATCGTTGGTTGTAAAAGTACTCTCATCCCCAATTCCGTCACCACTATCGGTGAATCCGCCTTCTCCGGCTGCGAGGGACTCACTTCCGTAACCATCCCTAACTCCGTCACTTCCATCGGCGACTGGGCCTTCCGCGGCTGCTCCGGGCTGACAAAGCTGGTCTCTCTGGCCGTTGAACCACCCACCTGTGGCGAAGGTGTATTTGAAAAAGTCGATAAAACATCTTGTCAGTTGCTTGTCCCGGAAGAATCTATCAATAAGTACAAGACTGCTGACCAATGGAAGGAATTCTTGAATATATTAGGGTATAACGGCGTGGACGATGTCAGCGTGGATTCGCAGAACGCGGTCTACGAGGTGTACAACCTGCAAGGCGTGCGCGTGGGCGGCGGTATGCGCGAGGAGGAAGTCTCTGCCGGCACGCTGCCCCACGGCGTCTACATCCTTGTGTCGCCGCAGAATCGCAAGAAGCTGAAAATCTAACGGATTGAGCCTGTAAAAACAGGAGCTGATTCACTTATTATATTTATTTGAAGGGTGCGGATATTGACGATGGTTGTCGTCGGTGTCCGCACCTGATGTGTGTAATGGTTTATGAATTACGATTAGCGAATGATGGCGTGATGTGTGATGGATTTGGTATTTGCGGTATTGGAGAAAAATGCGTAATTTTGGGGGCATAACGTAAAAGGAATTATAACAATTGGTGATGGTCGTAGGGCCTGCGCCATAAAATACTGATAATAGCAATGATAAAGACAATCCTCACAGGGGCGGCACTGCTGGCGATGTTGCCGCTGTATGCCGCGACAGACGCGGACAGCGTGGCCACTGACAGTATCAAGGGCTTCAAATTCACGGACGTATACACGGTCGAGACCACGAGCGTCAAGGACCAGAACAAATCGGGGACATGCTGGTGTTTTGCCGGCACTTCGTTCTTCGAGGACGAGATTCTGCGACAGGGAGGCGATTCGCTGGACCTGAGCGAGATGTTCACCGTATGGCACACGTATGATGAAAAGAGTGAGCGCTTTGTTCGCAATTACGGCGAGGTGAACTTTGCCCCCGGCGGGTCGTTGCTGGACGTGCCCTACGTCTGGAAAAAATACGGCGTCGTACCCGAGGAAGTGTATTCCGGCCTGCAGTACGGCGAGGATAAGCACGTCCACGGCGAACTGGACGGGATGCTTGCCGCGATGCTAAAAGTCGTGGTCAAGAAGCCCAATAAGAAGATTTCGAAGGCATGGCGCACGGCTGTGCGCGGTGTGCTGGATGCCTATCTTGGCAAACTGCCCGAGACTTTCACCTATCGCGGCAAGAAGTATACGCCGCAGAGCTATGCTGCAAGTCTGCCTATACGTATCGATGACTATGTAACCATATCGTCGTTTACGCATCATCCTTTCTACGAGGAATTTACGCTCGAAGTGCCCGACAACTGGCTTGCCGGACGGTACTTTAACGTGCCTATGGATGAGATGAAGGCTGTGGTGGACAATGCCATCGCCAAGGGCTTCCCCGTGGCTTGGGCAGCCGATGTCAGCGAAGGCGGTTTCAAGTGGACCAAGGGCGTGGCTCTGATGCCTAAGGGCAAGACCGAAGGCGATATGGATGGTACCGAGTTGTCGCGCTGGGTGACACTCAGCGACAAAGAACGCCAAAATGATAAATATAACTTCGAAGGCCCGGTGGAAGAAATCACCGTGACACAGGAGTCTCGTCAGGATATGTTTGACAGTCAGGAGACTACCGACGACCACGGCATGGAAATCGTTGGCATAGCCACCGACCAAGACGGCAATCGCTACTACAAAGTTAAGAATTCGTGGGATACCAATCAGGTATACGGCGGATACATCTACGTAAGCGAGCCGTTCTTCCTGGCCAAGACCATAGGCATCTACGTGCATCGCGATGCGGTGCCTGCCGCTACGGCAAAGAAGATGAAATAAAGCGATTGATGCTTCGGCATCAAATCGCACGGATATAGCAGCACCAAAATGGCTACGGCGGCCGGGGCGGCAGATAAATGCCGACGGGCGCCGTAGCCGTAAATATAACAATATCAGGGATGAAACGTATAGGCATTTTGTCGGACACGCATAGCACGTGGGATGACCGTTACGCCGTCCATTTCAAGGACTGCGATGAGATTTGGCACGCCGGGGACATCGGCGACATTGCCCTGTTGCTGCGGCTGCAAGCCATAGGCTCGATGGTGCGTGCCGTACGCGGCAATATCGACCATGGCGATGTGGCACGCGTTTGCCCCGAGTTGCTGCAATTCGAGGTGGATGGCGTACACGTGGTGCTTACCCATATCGGCGGGTATCCGGGACACTATACATCCGGGATGTATGCGCTGCTGCGTCGCACGCGTCCGCAACTGATGGTGGACGGCCATAGCCACATCTTACGCGTGATGTATGACAAAAGCCTCGGGGTGCTGCATATCAATCCCGGCGCAGCAGGTACGCAGGGATGGCAGCAGGTACGTACACTGGTACGCCTCACTATCGACGGCATCGACATCCGCGACTTGCAGGTCATCGAATTAGGCAAGAAAATCATCTGAGAAATACCGAACATCAACAACGAATAGGATAAATGAAACTATACGGCATATTGGCCATAACCGCTTTGGTCACGATACTTATAACCTCGTGCAAAACCACCGAGAAGAACTACCGCACCGCCTATGAGCGTACAATGACGGCGCAGGATACCACGCACCTCGAATTTGAACAAACCATCTACGGACGCTATCGCCGCGATATGCGTGTCTCCGAGTCGATTGTCGGTGGCGATACCGTGGCCACACGCATCCAACGCGTGTTCATCACCCCGGGCGACAGCGTGCCGAACAAGCTCAAGACCTATAATCTCATTATAGGGCAATTCAAGCAGCTGTTTAACGCCAATTCCATGCGCCAACGCCTGCGTGATATGGGCTATACGGACGCCTTTGTGGTGCAAACCGCCGAGCCGTACTATTATGTCGTGGCTCAGGACTATGATGATCAGGCTCAGGCTGTGGCCGCCCTCAAGCGCATGCGAGCCAATCCGCCTTTCCGCCTCCGCGACCCGCTGCCCTTTCTCCTCCGCCCTGCCCACTAAAAATATCAAGCGCAAGGCATGATTTCACGAAAACAGGGCCTCGCGGCATTATCAAAGACGAAAAATCTCGCTTTTAGATGTTGGCTATACAGGTTATACTATTTTTGGCGGTTATCGGCTGCCGAAGCTGACACGCAGTCCGATGTTGAGGTTGAAATTCAAAGGCTTTTCGCTGTATATGGTTTCGATGTTCGAGCCATTGTCAAAGTAGTAACTTAGACCCGGTTCGGCGTATATGCCCACCATCGACGAGATGTTGTATTGCACTCCGGCGCCGGCGTTTACTGACCATTGCAACGGGCGGATGCTGATGCTTTCGTGCCCGTCATCGCGCGTTTGGCCGTTGATGACATAAGATTTTTTTAGCGTTCCCGATACGCATTTGTCGGCCTCGAATCCGGCGCCGACATATATATCGAAATTTTTCCACGACATGGCACGAACGCGCACGCCCACGGGAATGCCTACATAATGCAGGCTTTGTTCTCCGGCAAAATAATACGAGTCGCTGCCTTCGTGAATGTCGGCTGAGAGGTATGAGTATGCAATGCCGGTCTCTACTGACACTCGGTCATTGATGCGGTAGGCTATGGAAGCTCCGGCATGAACCGGCAGGCGATGGCGTACGCGGCGGTCGGCAAGATGGCCTTTATTCGTTACGAGCATCCCCATATATGGGTCATCCTTCCAATTGGCATCACCCGGGTCAATACCCATCAGACCGAAAGTTGTATATCGTTGCATCGACGTGCCGCCTGTGCCGGCTGTGGTGTATAAGGATGCGGCCAGACGACCTGAGTCATAAGCCTCTTGCTGTTGTTGCCTATCGCGCTGTCGGCTGTTGTAGGTGACTGTCTTGTCTTGCTTTACCTCGTGGCTTATGGGCGGTAGTGAGTGCGTAAAAGCCTCGGAAGCGGATTCATTTGAGTCGACGGGATGCACATTCAGGCTGTCGCCGTCGGATTTGATTTGCATCGACGATGTACCCTCGACGCCCTCGACAATTACCGGTTTTGCCTCGGCAAGGGTTGCATATGGTGTATGTTCGAACTCCGAAGCTCGTATTTCGGCCGCCGAATTATTACCCGGGTCGGCATCGGCACTCGTGACGGCAGGTGCATTGTTCGCGGATGCCTGTGCTCGAGTGTTTGGATTGCTTTCGCTATGTACAACCAAGGAGCTGTCCGGTTGTAAGATATATATGCCGAGGCCGATGGCCGCTACTACAACGGCGGCCGCTGCATAACGTCCTGCGCGTATCCATAGCTTCTTCTGTTGTCGGCGCCCGACAGCCGAATCGATAGCGGACCACAAATCTTGTGGCACCTCGGCTTCGTAATCGGACATTTTGTCGCGTATGTCTTTGAGCCGGTCTTCTTTCATGAGACGGAATTTTGTGCGGTTCGGTATTTGTTGATTTTGGAAGCGAGCAAGGCTTTGGCTCGGTGCAATTGTGAGGCGGAGGTGCTTTCGGAGATGCCGAGCAGTGCGGCTATTTCCTTATGCGACCGTTGTTCGAGAACATAGAGGTTGAACACGGCCCTATACCCGTCCGGCAACTCGCGTATCATCTTGTGTATCACTGCGGCCGGGACTTGTTCTGTGTCCGGGTCTTCGTCTGCAAGGTTTTCCTGTTGGGGTGACAGCGGGACAAATACGGTCTTGCTGTCTCGTAGGTGCTTGAGTGCCTGATTGACCACGATGCGCGTCAGCCAGCCTTTGAACGATCCGCTGCCGCGGTACTCAAACGACCCGGCTGCATCGTAAATGCGAATAAATGCCTCTTGGAGTACGTCTTTGACATCATCGTCATCGGCAATGTAACGGGTGCATACGGCAGTAAGGTAGCGTGCATATGCATCGTAAACCGCACGCAAAGCCGCGCGGTCGCCTTGATGCAGGCGCAGAGCCATTTGCTGTTCGTTGTCGGGTGTCGTGCCGCTGCCGGGCATATTGGAGGTAAAGTCGAAGTTAAGTCTCGCTTTTGACGGTGAGAGCGGGTCGCGGAATTTTCGCGACCCGCCCAACCGTTCGTCTCGGACGAGCTAATGAATATTACTCTACATATAAACTATAAGCCATGCCTTTGGGTGTGGAGGATGTTGTTCTCTTTTTCAGCTCGAAAGTGGCGGACTTACTGCCGGAGAATGACATCCATTTCAGTGTGAATTTTGCCGTGCCCTTGTCCCCGAAGTCCAGTCCGTTGAGGTTGAAGGCAATGAGCGCATCGCCCATCACGCCGTCTACGTCTTTGTGCGCGTTGTGTCTCAGCTCGAGCACGTAAGGATCTTTGGCATCGGTGTCGGTTACGAGGTTGAGAGAGTGCTTGATGCCTCGTTTGCCCCAGATGGTGCGGAAACGCAGTGTCAGGTATCCGTCTTCGGCCACAGTCACCCAGTCGCGCACTATCTCGACAGGGTCTTTGCCGTATTTTTCGTCATCAGCGGCTGCACTGCCCAAGGTTTTTTCGGGCATCTTGGTGCGTATGCTGTCTATCCATACCACTTTGACTCGTCGTTCGGAGGCTCGGCTGTCTTCGTCTATGTAGTTGACAAGCGCACGCACTTCCTTGTCGCCGTAGGGTGACCGGCTCATATTGGTGGGAATAAGTACGGTGGCATCATCGAGATTCATGACAAAGCTTCCTCCGTCTTGCGGCACCACGGTGACCAGTGCCGTGGGGCGGTCGCGGATGTCATCGTCGTCGTTTAAACAGGATTGAAGCCCAAAGGGCAGAGCCATCGCGATGGCAAATGTAAGATATTTGAACTTGTTCATATTCGTAATTGCTTTATGTCGGTTGGTATTAAGCTTTTCTGACGTGTAAATCCAGTATCGGGCGCAATCTTGCATCCGAATACCGAAAAAACCGTAAATTTGCATCACCGACCAGTGTACAAAGATATGAAAAAGTCTTGGAATATAGCCTATACTTGGAAGTATGTCGTTGTGGTAGCGTTGATTATGCTCTTTGTTGATGAGTGTCGCGCTCAGGACGAAACACGTCCCTACCATTGGCGAGGCTATATGCAGATGGGGCTGAATACGGACGGATGGGAAGCGCATTTCGGCATTGCATGGATGTCGACACCATACACCGGCGTAGCCGCCTCCATAGGCTTTGCCGGCGAAGTTAGACCATTTTATGCTTGGGGCGCGGACTATTATGATACGCATGACCCGGACGAATACTGTACTCGTTTTGTTTTCAAACCTTCGGTGATACTGCGCACGCCCACACTTTTTCGCATTCCGAGCATCGGCGGCGATTTCCGCTTGGTTTTTATGCCGGGTCTGACAATAGCTCCTCCGGCCATCGGTAGTCACAACTCGGACTGGGCGTATTGGCGAGCCGAAGGCGGCTTATTGATGAATTTTGACCGCTTCGGACTTTCGCTGACCTATTCGTACTCGAGTTTCAAGCTCTTCGACGGCAATCCCCAAGGCTTTACGGATTATAATCCGAAGTATAAGACGCACTCGGTATGTCTCAATTTCAGTATGGCCTTTTGATGTTACTGTAGTCCGATAATCACTTGCTGTAATACACTTAAAAATAATCTGTTGGCTGTAAGCTCAGTGAATTGTGAGCCTTTTGTTCAGTGAATTGTGAGTGATTTATTCAGTGAAATGTGAACAAAAGAGCCTAAGCCTAATCGCAAGTTAATCTTTGAGGCAGCCGATAGGGATAACGTATACTCCGTCTTTACGTTGGTATGCGTATTTGCCCACTCCGATGATAACGGCCAAAAACGATGGCGTGGGCATCTTGTCTGTATCAATTTTATCTGCAAGGGCTTTCAGGCTGCAAGCTCCTTCCTCGATTCGTTCGCTGCCACCTAATTTTACTTCGAGTAATGCATATCTGCCGTTGCGAAGATGTATCACAGCGTCACATTCTAAGCCGCTACTATCCCTATAATGGTACAACTTGCCGTCCAAAGCCTCCGCATAAATGCGCATGTCGCGTACTACAAGGTCCTCAAAAAACAGCCCGAAGGTTTGTAAATCATTGATTAAGTCATTAGGCCCAAGACCGAGTGCCGCAGTGCCGATGCTTGGGTCTACAAAATGTCGGGTGTCACTCGTGCGGATTGCAGCTTTGCTCCTGATGTTGGGATTCCATGCTTCGAGATCTTCGATGACATATAGCTTTTTTAATGCCTTGACATAGTCCATAATGGTGTTTTCGTCCAAGGTGCCGGTGTCATTTGCAATCATATCCTTTCGGATAGTTGTTATCGGCACTTGCTGCGAAATATTACGGGCGTATGAGCGCAGTAGCAAGTGCGCACGCTCGGTGTTGCGTCTTACATTATCCACTCGTTTAATATCGTAATTTACCACTGAATCGTAGTAGTCAATCGCTTGATCGAGAGATACATCAGAAGATATGATTGTAGCCCAGGGCCAGCCCCCGCGACAGGTTAGATATGCAATATCGTCCAATCCGAGGCCGTTTTGCTTGACGTCAAAATTGCTTTTTTCGAAAAGGCTTTTAAGGCTTATGGAACCATTGGATTCACCGGATTCGTACAAGCTCATAGGACGCATTTTGAGGTGCGAAAAGCGCCCCGTGCCGCTGTGAACCGTTTCGTATGCTTCGGGCAATACGGACGAACCTGTCAGGATGAATTGTGACGGTTCGTTACGAAGGTCTACCTCGTTGCGAATGCAGTCCCATATCGGGGGCAGGGCTTGCCATTCGTCTATAAGCCTTGGCGTTTTGCCTTCGAGCAATTCTTTAGGCTCCAATTCAATCATTTGTGCGCTTTGCGACAATACGGCCGAATTGCCCAAATCGAGGACACTTTTAGCCAACTGCTTGGCTGTGGTCGTTTTGCCACACCATTTTGGTCCTTCGATGAGCACAGCTCCTTTCCCTCGGACTTTGCGCTCCAAAATCTTGTCTGCTATACGCGGCTTATACTTCGTCATATCATTTCTGTTTTATGTGTGCAAAGTTATGCTTTTTTATCTTGTAAATCAAATTTTTCCGGGAATTTTCAGTGAATTGTGAGCCTTTTGTTCAGCGAATTGTGAGTGATTTGTTCAGTGAAATGTGAGCAATTTGTTCGGCGAATTGTGAGTATGAGGCAGAAAAACGGGTATACCGAGCGCAAAAACAGAGGAGGACGTCGGTTGGCGTCCTCCTCGTTGGATGTCGTAATATTGTGTGTATAAGGTCGATAATATTGTCAGATTGCGAAAAAAAGTGCTGTGGTGATGGCCACGCTGCTCAGAACGGTACCGACAGCGGCGGACGAGGTGGCTGCGTGTGCGGAGGTGGCTGCGGCGTGCGCTGATGTGTGTGTCGTGGCGTCTGTGGCCGTCTGTGCTGCGGTGGCTACGGTGTCTGTCGGAATAGAATCGGTGACGGTAACGGTCTCCATAATGCCACGATTGTATTCGATGCAATGCGCGGTGTGTACTGCATCAAGGTAATTGAACATCAGGATGGCGGCGACAATTAGGATAAATTCGACGATGCACAGCGTGATGATGGAGGTACGCGAAGGGCCTTTGACTTTGAATAGTGCCACGCAGGCACCCCAAACGACCAGAAAGCAGGGAATGATGATGGCAAGTAGAACCGAAAGAATAGCCATACCGGCGATGTATTCGTTGCCTATAGCTTTTCCCTCGAAGTTGATGTCAAAATTAGACAACACCCATTCGGGCGAGGTGAAGACACCCATAATCATAAGAAACAGAGCGCATACGGCAGCAATGGCGCATCCGATACCGATGCTTCCGGCAATAAATCCGGCAAATGCTGCGATGGCGCGCCCGAGTATCGAAAAGAAAGAATTGTTGATACCCTTGGCGGCGCGGTTGGCCGTATCACGCACGGTTTGACCGATGGTGGCGGCGGTGACCGGCATCCCGACCATACGCAACTTTTGTTCGGCTGTCTGAGCCGGTGGTATTATTATCCAGGCAATGATATACGCCAGTACGCATGGCCATACGGTGGTGAGCAGCGCAATTATGACGGCGCATAGGCGTACTGTAGTGGCACTCCATCCGTTGTATTTGGCAAGTCCGGAAAGCACGCCGCCGAATACGCAGTCTTCGACATCGCGGAACAGCTTGCGGCTTTCGCGTGCCTGTGCCTGAGAAGGGAAGGGTGGAGGTGTAGATGGCGGAGTGTTCTCCGCATCCTCTGTGTCAGATGTCGCGGCAGCCTCAGCGCCTATTTGCTCGGGGCGGCCGATGATGTCGATGACGGAGTTGATGTCGCGGATGCTGACCACTGATGTGGGACACATTTCGGCCAAATGTTCGGACACGCGAGCTTCGATATCGCTGACTATTTCGTCCGAGTCGTCCCCATTACCAAAGGCTGTGCCCAGTTGCTTGAGGTAGGATTGAAGCAGGTCGTATGCGTCCTCATCTATATTGAAGATACGACCGTCTATGTTTACTGAGAATGACTTTTTCATATGTTTTTGCTTCTAAGGATTTCGATGGATGTTGCTATTTCCGACCATGCGGTAGTGAGTGCTGCCAATATATCGCGTCCCCGGTCGGTGAGGGTGTAATATTTGCGTGGTGGCCCCGAAGGTGATTCTTCCCAGCGGTAGGTGAGGATGTCATCGTTTTTCAGACGCGTCAGCAGTGGATACAAGGTACCTTCGACTACTATGAGGTGCGCGTCTTTGAGACCTTGGATTATCTCGCCGGCGTATGCGTCGCCACCTTGCAGCAACAGGAGTATGCTATATTCCAGCATGCCTTTGCGCATCTGCGCCTTCATGTTGTCTGTGCTTGTTGCCATGAGTGTGGAGTGTTTAAATATATTATGACGATGCAAAATTAGGCATTTGTATAATACCTTGCAATACATAGTACTAAAAAATAACATAAATTAACACAAAGGCGGTGGCGCTTTTTCAAACGTCACCGCCTTTGTGTGTCTATTAATCAGGATATTATGCCTTGTCTGCAGTCAGATACGCGTGCATTTGTGCCGCTGCGCGTCGTCCGTCGCCCATGGCGAGGATAACCGTTGCGCCGCCGCGCACGATGTCGCCGCCGGCAAAGATGGTAGGTATCGATGACTGAAGTCCGTCGTTGCCGTCTTCGCCGCTGTTGGCACCTACAGCTATGGTTCCACGGCGTGTGGTATCCAATGCCGGTATGCTGTGCGGAATCAGAGGGTTGGGCGAAACGCCGACGCTTACAATGACCTCGTCCACGGGCATTTCGACGAGTGGCTTGTCTGTGTCCGGCTCGGGGCTGCGGCGTCCGCCGGCATCGGGCAGGCCGAGTCGCATAGGCTGCAGTACCATAGAGGTGACTTGGCCGTGCTCATCGCCGCGATATTCCACGGGATTGTGCAGGGTCATGAATTCGACACCTTCCTGTCGGGCATGGTGTATTTCCTCGACGCGTGCGGGCATTTCTTCGAGACCTCGGCGGTAGACAATAACGGCGCGTTTGGCGCCCATGCGCAGGGCTGTGCGCACCGAGTCCATGGCCGTATTGCCGCCGCCGATGACTGCTACGGTGTGTCCGTGTCGTACGGGGGTGGCATATCCGGGACGACCGGCTCCCATGAGATTGATGCGCGTGAGGTATTCGTTGGAGGACATGATGCCGATGAGGTTCTCGCCGGGTATGCCCATGAAGCGAGGCAATCCGGCGCCGCTGGCCACAAAGAGTCCGACGAAGCCTTGAGCCTTGAGGTCGTCGTAGCTTAGGGTTTTGCCTATGACGGTGTTTTTGTGGAATTCGACTCCGGCGGCCCGGAGGTTGTCTATTTCGTAGTCGACGATTTCGTTGGGAAGGCGGAATTCGGGGATGCCGTATTTGAGTACGCCGCCTATTTCGTGTAGCGCCTCAAAGACTGTAACTCGGTATCCCAGAGCGGCCATAGCGCCGGCGAAAGATAGTCCCGAGGGTCCCGAGCCGGCCACGGCTATACGCGGCGCATCGGTAGCCGGTCTTGTAGTTTTGTGTTCACTCTTGTCATTGCGGCGTGCGGCATCGGAAGCGAAGCGTTCTAGCCACCCGATAGCTATGGGTTCCTTCTTCATCTTGTGGTAGATGCATCGCGATTCGCATTGACGCTCTTGCGGGCATACACGGCCGCAGACGGCGGGAAGTGCCGAGGTGTCGCGCAGCACGCGGGCGGCATCATCGAAGTGCCCGCGTTGGATGTTCTTGATAAAGGAGGGTATATTGATGTTGACCGGACAGCCGGTGACACATGTAGGGTTGGGACAGTCGAGGCAGCGCGAGGCTTCCACAAGAGCCTGCTCGGCGGTAAGACCTTGGGCCACCTCCTCGCTATTGGTGATGCGGTAGGCCGGGTCGAGTTCGGTCATGCGTGCACGGGGGATGGCAGTGCGCTGTGGAGTGGCTATGGCTTTGCGCAGCTCGGCGCGCCAGGCGGCGTCGCGATCGGTCAGCTGCTGTATACTTTCTTTGTTGTCTGACATGACAGTATGTTTCGGGTATTTCAGTGAGACATTTGGGGGCGGGCGTATCAGTCGTAGGCGTGCAGGCGCATCAGCATCTCGTCAAAGTCTACCTGATGCGCATCGAATTCGGGGCCGTCGACGCACACAAATCGCGTCTTGCCGCCCACGGTGACGCGGCAGGCGCCGCACATGCCCGTACCATCCACCATGATGGTGTTGAGCGAACATATTGTGGGTACATTGTATTGTGCCGTAAGTTTTGAGACAAATTTCATCATTATGGCCGGACCTATGGTGACCACCTGATTTACGTGTTCGCGGTCAAGCACCGACTGTACGCCGGCGGTGACCAGACCTTTGGTGCCGTAGCTGCCGTCATCGGTCATGATGATGGTCTCATCCGAATGTTGTGCCACTTGTTCTTCGAGGATGATAAGGTCGCGAGTGCGAGCTGCCAATACCGAGATGACGCGGTTGCCCGCTTCCTTCATGGCCTTGATGATGGGCAGCAGGGGAGCCACGCCCACACCGCCGCCGCAGCATACCACGGTGCCGAAATTCTCGATATGCGTTGCCTTGCCAAGCGGTCCCACCACATCGGTGAAGCTGTCGCCGACTTCAAGGCCACAGATGGCATGGGTGCTGAAGCCGACATCCTGCACCACCAGCGTGATGGTGCCTGCCAGGACGTCCGCGTCGGCTATGGTCAGGGGTATGCGCTCGCCCTTGTCGCCGCAGCGTACGATGACGAAGTGCCCCGGACGGCGCGCTCGCGCTATCTCCGGAGACTGGACCACCAACTTCACGACTTTGGGGCTGAAATACTCTTTGCTTACGATTTTGTACATAGTGTTGAGTGTATATTTATACTGCCGAAGCGTGTGCCCCGGCTATCGGATGCAAAATTATCAAAAAAACACAGACGACACGAATAAAGACCGAGAAAAAATGATTATTTTTGTAGCGATATACAACACCTTTCCTCATCATATGAACATCTAAGGCAGCAAATATGTCCGCAAATACTACAAAACATGCAGCCGAACCGCTGCAAATCAACGAAATATTCAATGCCGCACGCGTACTCAACGGAGTGGCACGCCATACGGTGCCGGTACATGCACCCAACTTCAAGCCCGGCGTCGATCTGTGGCTCAAGCCCGAATGTCTGCAGATGACAGGGTCGTTCAAGCTGCGCGGTGCCTATTACAAGATTTCGCAACTCAGCGATGAGGAAAAGGCGCGTGGCGTCATTGCCTGCTCGGCCGGCAACCATGCGCAAGGTGTTGCCCTGGGCGCAACGCACAACGGCATTAAATCGCTGATATGCTTGCCTGCCGGCGCTCCCATATCCAAGGTGGAGGCCACCAAGGGATATGGAGCGGAAGTGTGCCTCGTGCCGGGTGTCTACGATGACGCTTATGCCAAGGCTCTCGAACTTAAAGAACAATACGGCTACACCTTTGTACACCCCTTTGACGACCCACTGGTGATTGCAGGACAGGGTACTATCGGTCTCGAAATACTCGAAGACCTCCCGGATGTCGAAGCTGTGGTAGTGCCCATAGGCGGCGGTGGCCTGATCTCGGGCGTGGCTTTTGCCATCAAGACCCTGCGCCCGGGCATCAAAGTCTACGGTGTACAGGCCGAAGGCGCCCCATCGATGTACCGATCGCTGCAAGAAGGACATTCCGTACACCTGTCCGGCGTGGCCACCATTGCCGACGGCATCTGCGTCAAAGAACCGGGTGTCAACACTTTTGCCTTCTGTCAGAAATATGTGGATGAGGTCGTAACCGTCAGTGATGACGAAGTGGCTGCGGCCATACTCGCCCTTATCGAAAAGCAAAAACTGGTCAGCGAGGGCGCCGGAGCCGTCAGCGTTGCCGCCGTGATGTTTGACAAGCTGCCCGTTCAAGGCAAGAAAGTTTGCTGCCTCGTATCGGGCGGCAATATTGACGTCAATATGCTCAACCGCGTCATCACTCGCGGCCTGGTCAAGAGCGGTCGTTTCTACACCGCCATCATCAACCTTGCCGACAAACCCGGCCAACTTTCGGGCGTGTGCGGCATCATTGCCCAACTCGGCGGTAACATCATATCCGTCACGCACGAACGCCTCGATGCATCGGTCGAAATCAATGGCTGCACACTGCGCATCGACATGGAAACGCGCAACATCGAGCATATCGAGCAGGTGCGCCAAGGCCTTCGCGATGCCGGATATAAGGTGCTCAACTGATTTCTGAACATCCAAAAAATACTTAACGCCAAACTCTAATTTTCACCAAACTCTAATTTTTCTGTTATGGACTGCAAGAAATTATCCTCGACAATCCCGGCGCTGCTTATCGCAGCCGGTATCGTTATCAGCGGCTTTGCGCTCAAAGCCGGCATCGACAACTTTGCGTTTCGAGATCGCGAAGTAAGCGTGCGTGGCCTGGCCGAACGGACAGTCAAGGCCGACAACGCATCTTGGAGCGTGAGCTACACCATCACCGGCGATGATCTTCAGGAACTGTATGCCCAACTCAAAAGCAAAAACGCCAAAGTAAAATCCTTTGTCAGAGAATGTGGTATCGATGATGCTGACATCACCTACGGAACTCCCTCGGTATACGAGCCTCAGGCCGAACGCTACGGCGAAACCAACCGCAACTACCGCTATGCACTTACGGGTACGGTCAATGTCAACACCTCCAAGGTAGACGAAGTCTACTCCATGGTCGACAAGCAGGGCGTACTGCTGGCACGCGGCATTCCATTCTCGGGCACGTATGTCAACTACACTTTCAACGGCCTCAACAAAATCAAGCCCGAGATGATAGCCGAGGCCACCAAGAACGCTCGCGAAGCTGCCGCCCAATTCGCCAAGGATAGCGAGTCCACCCTCGGCAAAATCAAGACCGCCAACCAAGGTCAGTTCTCTATCGACGACCTCGATTCAGGCAAGCCCTATATGAAGAACGTCCGCGTGGTCTCCACCGTCGTCTACTACCTCGAGGACTAACCACCGTCGCTCACGGTGATACACGCTACTCTCTCGTGACATCTCCGAACACATCGCGACTTAATTGTAGGGGAAGCAAGCCACGCTTGCTTCCCCTACAATTTATTGCCTCGTAATAGATAAACTTCACTAATGTTATCTGTGTACTGTATTTTGCTCGCCATTGGCGGGTAAAAGCCGGAGATGTGTACGGAGCCCATAAAAGAACGTATTCTGCGTGCGTTTTGTGTCGGAAACCGCTAAGATTCAACAATACTCTGCGCTATTTTCATTGATATGCTTGATTGAAATGTGTGTTTGCATTAAGAAAAGGTGAATGTCGGGGGTGGGGTGGTGGTTATTCGCGGAAAATGAGTACCTTTGTAGGAGAAGCGGAAGCCGACAGGCGCTATTGGCCGGGGCGGATCGTTTTGTGAAATTATAATGACGTATAAAACCCTAAAAACGACTTATAAAAAACGAAAAATATGGGAATAAAGGCATCTTTTGGCGGCGGAATTGTGGCCGCAGTGATGGCGGCAACGGCGCTGTCGTCTACGGTGTGTGCCGATGCACAGACTACCGAATTGAAGTATGACTGGGGCGTGTGCGACACGCTGGCGATGTATAACGTCGGCCCCGGTATCACGTATTCTAAGCTGGTGTACCATGACAAGCCGCTGATAATATGGCTTGTGGAGGTTGACCTGACCAATCAGTACAATAGCGTGGAGCAGGCGCCGAGCCGTATGGCGGTGCCGGATACGAAGCGTTGGACGGTGCCAACGTTTCAGACGGAGTTGTCTAAGCCCGGACATAATGTGCGCATGGCTTGGAACCATGATTTCTTTTCGTACGACGATGGCATTGCCATTGGCCTGAATATCCATAACGGCCAGCCTAATTACACGAAATTCAGCCGCTCGACGCTGGCTTTCGATGACAAGAAACATGCCGAGGTGTTCCGCGCTAACATCAGTCCTTATATTGTGATTGGCGATGAACGGGCGTATATCGATTTCTTCAATCGCGCGGCTGTGTCTTACAGGGGCAGTTGTGTGCTGTATAATATGTTCAATGCTTCGACGCTGACCGAGGCCGGTCGCTATATCGCCTTGCAACCCATTGATAAATGGGCTGTAAATCGTCCTGAGGGTACGCGATGCCGCGTGACGGCGATTTCGGACGAGCCGATACAGACGAGTGCGGACATGTATGTGCTGTATCTCCGCAACGAGAAACTGCACGCGCTGGACAACGCTGCTGTGGGCGATATCGCCACTGTGTATCAGACTTTTGATGCTCCGCTGTGGGGCGTCATCCCCGAGAATATCATGGAAGGATTTCACGGCTACGTGAGCATAGTTCATGACGGAGTGCTGCATAAGGGCGAGTATGACGATTTTGAGAACGGGAGCGGCTACCCCAACGGCCGCTCTTACGAGCTGTCGTCGCGCACCATGGCCGGCATCAATAAGGAGGGCAATCGTCTGTATGTGGCTGTCAACGAGGCTGGTTCGGGCAAAAGCGAAGCTATAAACTGCATCGAGATGGCCGCATTCCTCGTGGAGCATGGAGCTAACGACGTGGTCAATTTTGACAGCGGTGGCAGCGCCGCCATCTCGCTGGACGGCGAGATGCTCAATTACCCGATGCGCGGCGGGTCGATACGTCCTGTGGCCGATGCCATGTTGGCAGTGTCTACGGCGCCCGAGGATGACGTTGCAGCGTCTATAGGTTTCACCAATCGTCGCCGCCGTATGCCCATGCTTGGCGCAACGCCCTTAGGGGTAATGGCTTACAATATGTATGGCGACATCGTGTCCAAGGACGTCACCAAGGATTGTTCTTTCGAGTGTGTCCCTGCCGAACTGGGCTACGTGGATGCCGATGGCGTGCTGCATGCGTCCGATAATGCCGTTTCGGGCAAGATTGTGGCCACATACAACACCTCCGGCAAGACCTTGACGGCCGAGATGCCTGTGTTTTTGGCTCAAATAGACGGTGTGAAGCCCGCCAAAAGCGCTTTGCTTATAGACAAGTATCGTCGTCAGATTTTGGGCTTGCGCGGCGTCTGTGGCGGCATCAATATCGATGTAGATCCATCGGCTTTCGAGTGGACGGCATCGCCCGAGGGTGTTGTCGAAATCGATGACAAGGGATACGTCACCGGTAAAGCCAATGGCACGACAACTATCACCGGAAGATACAATGGTTTGGAAGTCAATGTGGAAGTGACTGTCGAAATCCCCGAAAGCGATATAGATATCACGCGTTTCGATGACGGCACTGTCTTCGGGATGAAGTATGCGTCGACGCTAATCAAGAATTTCTCAGCCGTTACCACCGACCTCCCCGAGGGCTGGGATCGAGGCGTTTCACTCACTTTTGATCTCAAGAGCAATCGCAATCCTCTGGTGACTTTCAATCCCGGAGCTTCGATACGACTGTATTCGCTACCTAATAGCCTGACGCTTACGATGAATGACCGCGACAATATCGTGAAAGAAATCAAGATGGATTTCGTAGACGCCGAGGGCACACGCTTCAACCTCACCAATGCCGTAGTTTCGGGACAGCAAGATTATGTCTTCAAATTTGAGGAAAGCGACGGAACCGAGATGTTGACGCCCCGTTATCCGCTGACTTTCGAGAAGATGTACTTCACCATGGTCAAGAAAAACGTCACCGGCGCACGCCTGGACTTGCGCTCGATTACCGCCAATTATCCGGGTATGGGTGCCGCGGACGACATCACAACCGACGCTCGTGATGGCGGCGCAATGGTTGTCCGCCGACAGGGCGACAATATTGCGATAGAACTTGAAGGTGCGAATGTAGGCATGTCCAAGGTTCGTGTGTCCACCATCTCCGGTGCCATTGCGCTGTCGGCCGATGCCGATTTCTCGTCCGGTACGGCGGGCGTCTATGCTCCCGCACTCGCCCCGGGCATCTATCTCGTCACGGTATATTCGGATGCTTTGGCGCGTCCGCTGACAGCCAAGCTCATTGTTCGCTAAAGACCAATCTGATATAACTGATGCCCGTGGGCGAACGATGTAACGTTTCCCTCGGGCATCGACATTTCCAAATATTTGCCGCCTATGCCAGCCAATAAAAACGCGATGACCCGATACAAGTTGCTTGACGACCTGTTGAGCAACCGCTATCACGATTACTCGATTGCCGATATGACCGAGTACGTCAACGAACGCCTTGCCGAGTATGGCGATGGGTACAGCGTCAGCCGTCGTGCCATCGAAAAGGACATCAAGTACTTGGAGGAAGGACCTTTCGGTGCAGACATTGAGCGCTATACTGTCGATGCTGTCAGCCGCGATGGTCGGACGACGGTCAAGAAACGATGCCTACGATATAGCGAAGAGGGATTTTCGATATTCAAGCAGGAGATGAGCGCTGATGAGAAGTTGATTCTTCGTGATGCTTTGCGTGTCATAGGACAGTTTGACGGACTCCCCAATTTCGACAAACTGGAAGGACTGCGCCGGCAACTTAATGCCACCGGTGATGACCGCGAAATTATATCCTTTACGCGCAATCCGTTGGATGCCTCAAATATACTCGGTGTACTGTTCACGGCTATATCACAGCAAGTTGTCGTCGAATTCAAGCACTACCAATTTGACCATCCGGATGACAAGCGGACATTTCGCGTCAACCCAATTTTGCTCAAGGAATACAATTGCCGGTGGTTTCTTGTGGGATCAATCGTCGACAAAGGCAATCTGTATACCTTTGCCCTTGACCGAATCTTGGACTTGAAAATGCTTCCCGAGGCGCAATATCAGCCCTACGACGGCGACCTGAGCGAGCGTTTCGATGACATCATCGGAATGACGGACTATAAGCGTAATCCGGTACTGGATATTGTTTTCTGGGCAAATAATATCGCCACTGAATATATCCGCAGCAAGCCTATGCACATCTCGCAGAAGATGCTATGCGGCGAAAGAGATGCCGAATTGCGCCGCCGCTATCCGACACTCGTCGGCGGGCGTTTTTTCAGCATCAGGTGCAAGAAAAACTACGAGCTTATACGCGAGCTTATGTCCTTCAAGTATGACCTTATTGTGCTTAGCCCCAATGAAATACAAGATGAAATTATTCAGACACTCGACAAGATGGTAGCACGGTATAAAGATCTGTAAAGCATGCGAACATAGAGTTCGCGGCCACTCCATAACTTTGCATCGTCATCGGGACGTTCCCGGTGGCGATGTTTCTTTTGTCAAACCAAATAACCAAAAGATTATATGAGCAAGATCAAGGAATACACGCAATACAGAAATGTCACTGTGGTAGAGCTGTGTAACGGTGAATGGGGCGTCGTTGATGTAGCCAAAAGGCAGGTTATCGTGCCATTCGGCAAGTACGATTGGATAAGCGAATTTGACTACGGCCTCGCCCGTGTCCGAAAAGGAAAAGATAATTATTGGGATACTCCTAATGGCAACAAATGGGGCATCATCAATATGGAAGGCGAGGAAGTTGTCCCTGTCGAATATAACAAAATCTGGAATTTCGCGGGAAAGCGACGTTGGAGCACCAATGCCGAGAAGGACGGCGAAATAACAGATCTGAAATTGTGGCCGTTCAGCGAGGAACTCAACGAAATAGCCGAAGAATATTCGCGACGTATAGCCGAAATGGAAGAACGTGAATACGATAGAGCCTTATTGGACGACTTTTCGAACTATACGGTGGGCGACTACAGCGGCATTTATGATGATTGGGGTGATGACCGATGGGCTGAAAGCCAATATGACGCCTACATGGATGGCGAATATGTGCCGGACGATTAGTAATAACTCAAAAGTCCATTTACACTTTGCACCCCAAAGGTATATAAAGGCAGAACATCAAAGATTACGTAAACAAAAACTGAACTGAAATAACGATATGAAAGTTAAGACAATTTTTGAACTCAGTGCAGACGAAGCCCTCGATTTCCTGATGCAGAACGATAGGTATGTCACGACCGAGATGCCGGAGTATCTCAATTTTGACCCCGTACTGGCGTTTGCACGCGAGCATATTGCCGATACCTCCATCGACAAATGTTTGAAGGACATCAACCCCGAGAATATGTCCGATGCCAATTATGACATTATGCTCAATAAGGACGGCCGTTATGCAGTGCGCGTGCTGTCGCTGTCCAATCCGTTCCTGTATTATTTGCTGGCACGCGAGATTTGCACCCCGGAGCACTGGGCTGCGATACTTGACGACTTCAAGGTCTTTGGCTCCGCGCCGCATATTCAAGCCGTAGGCATCCCCGTCATCCCGGCCGATAAGGAGAATTTCCATAAGGCCACAACCATTCTGAACTGGTGGAATCGCTTCGAACAGATGGCCGTCAAGCTGTCGCTGGACTATCGCTATATGTTTGTCACGGATATTACCAATTGCTACGGCACTATCGAATTGCAGACGGTCGAAAAAGCTCTTAGCCGCAAGGGCACGGCATCCGAAGTCGACGTCAAGACGGACATTGTGCGTATCCTGACCATGCTTCGCCAAGGTCGCAACATCGGACTGCCGCAAGGCAGCACCTTGTACGACATCGTTGCCGAGATTGTCCTGGGTTACGCGGACATGCTGCTGCGCGAGGCTTTGGAACGTGACGGTATTACCGAAGGCTACGAAATCCTGCGCTATCGTGACGACTACAAGGTTTTTGCAAACGACAAAGACTTGCTGGAACGCATATCGTACACGCTGCAACACGTGCTCGAAGGTCTCAATCTGCGTCTCAATAGCGCCAAGACTCGCATCTCCGACTCGATAATCACCGACTCGATAAAGCCCGACAAGCTGGCGTATATCTACAACACCCCGATATACAACAAAAAAAAGCAATGCGACTTCGATGGTATACAGAAACAGCTGCTTTTCATCCTACAATTCGGTCGCCAATACCCCAACTGCGGCCAAATGCGAATGTTGCTGTCGAAACTCTCCACGTGGATTGAGGAGTATATCGAGAATGTGGCGAAGAATCAAAAATCCAAAGCCAAGCCGAAAGTTGAAGCCAAGCCCGGAGAGGAAGATGCCGAGGACAAGAAGACACAGAAGCGTCCGGGCACTATCATCGAGGACATTATGGCCATGTCGGCCATAGCCGCGCAGATTGCCGCCGAGAACCTCAACAGTGCACATTACGCCCTCAAAGTTATCAGCCAAATGCTTTCGACCATCAGCGACGAGCAAGTCGAGAACGGCGAGCAGGCGTCCAAAGACGAGATTGTCACCAAGGTACTCAACCGTCTCGGCTCGATGCAAAACAGCGATTACCTCAAAATCTGGCTGCAGAACCTTGCCGTCAAAGCCGAATACAAGGGCGATTACAGCTTCGCCGATGGGAAAGGCAACGGCCTGTGCCACCTTGTCTGCGGCGCTGATGCCAACCTATGGAACAACAGCTTCCTCGCTCCCGCATACCTCGAAGGCTTCGATGCCACCGCCGTAGTCGATGACGCCGTCCTGCACAACGACACCCCCGTGATGCAGTTCAAGCACCGCTTCAGCTACGACGCCGATGCCGTTGACGAAATAGATGATGATAAAGATAACGACAAACCATATGTCGTAATGACTTTCTGACATAGTAGCATCTCCTCGGTGTCCTGCCCGGATTGACGCATAGGGCCTTCACTCAAACCTCATCAATCACCACCCTCTCTCCGGCAAGACACCCGTACGGGCGCGGCATCGCGCCCGTATGTTGTTTGTTGTATGTAGCGCAGATACTCCTATTTTTTGTTAATGGATTATATGTCTCGGTTTTTATGGGTAATGTTGCATTATAATTAATATTAAAAGATATTTATAAATGTATTTTCGATACATTCTTAATAATTGGACTCGCGAAGCCATACATAATTTTGCCTTTCGTGATGTAAAGTATCTTTATACTTTTTCCGTTGAAGAATTTAGAAATTATTTTGGTTTAGAAGAAGTTCGTGTAGATCTTCACCCTTCAGGCTGTTTATATTTCTGCTCTCGGATTAATGAGTGGGGTATATATAATTGTGACGGCGTTCCAACGAACCCTGTTGTCTCTTTAGCGACAGATTCCGATGGACATTTATTATTAATTCTCCATAATAATGGTGATACCCCAGCTGTAGTTTTCCCTTTCCACGGAAAAAAACAAGAACAAGATAGTTCGGTAAAAATGGTCAGTCGAAGCGAACGAAGTTGGTATGAGCAAGATCGGTACTTGGAAGAGTCTTATATGGATGCTTTTGAGGGAGATTCGGATGCTTATTGGAATATAGATTAGTATGGTAAGCTATAATAGAGAGTGTCTTTGCGCTTTTTGCAAGAGTGAAATTAACAACTCGTCGTCGTGTAAAAATTAGTGATAAAGAGACTGTTAAGTCGTGCGAACATAGAGTTCGCATAGAAGATGTAACTTTGCATCGTCAATTAATGTCATTATATGATGGCATTAATATGTAAAACAATTTATAAACATACAATAATGAATATGGCAAGTATAGATAATATGTGGGTCGAGATTATTCGGAGACCTGCGGTTGAATGGATTAAAGGTTTGAATGGATGCCATGACACCCTAATTTGTGAGAGCCGTTCTTTTAAGTATAAAGATGGAACAAAAAAACTATTTATACCTTATGATGGAGGTTGTGCATTTTTCTCTGATGTCGCAGCTTCGATCATAAGGCCGCTGGTATTAGCTGGCGATAAGGATAGAATAATGAAGGTTCTAAAAGGGTTTCAGGCAGTTTGTTGTGCAAAAAGGGTGGATAATCCTTTTATACTATGGACCATTATGTCCGGATATCAGGCCTTGAATCCAGAACTTGATATTTTGATGGATATTAGAGACTTGTGATATCTTGCTTTTTCTGTATCTGTACGACAATTGCATATATCGAAATAAATGTATAACTTTGCAAATACTATAAAGAACGACCTTTAGCGTTCAAATGCTACACAAATTTTGATTCTGGTCCGACGTGCGTCGGATGTCATTCTTCTAAAAAAAGAATTGATAAACCAACGTTTTATTCAATTACAGTCGTTCCGACTGATTTGGCTTAAATTTAAATTGTACCTAGTCAATAGTACACAAAGAAAATTAATAGCATTTGACGCTTAAGGGCGTTTTTTTATTTGAAGAGACATGGAAGCGGAAAAATCGATACAAGTACCATCTGATATTACGGTTGAACAACTTGTGAAGTTGTTAAACGAGATTAAACTCCATGAATTCGGGACGAATAAGCATCCCATCACGGTGAAACAGTTGATGCATTTTTCAAATGCAAAATTAGGTGATAAACGATACACCGTATTTTCCATTAAAAAGAAAAGTGGGGGGCTACGCGAGATTAGCAAGCCTTGCTATCAATTAAAGTGTATTCTGTATGTACTTAATATTTTTCTAAGGTCTTTATATACGCCAAGAGAATGTGTTATGGGCTTTACAACGGGACGCTCCGTTGTCGGGAATGCTGCGGTACATGCTGCACACCATTATGTATTTAATATAGACTTGAAAGATTTTTTCCCATCGATACCGCAGGCCCGAGTGTGGGCAAGATTACAGCTTAAACCTTTCTGTTTTTCTAAAGAAGTTGCGAGTATTATAGCCGGGTTGTGTTGTAATAGGAATTCGGAAGGAAAGAACGTTTTGCCTCAAGGTGCCGCAACTTCACCATTGCTTACAAATGCTATATGTGACAAGCTTGATCGGCGTATGTGTGGTGTGTCCAAACGATTTGGGCTACATTATAGCCGATATGCCGATGATATGACTTTCTCAAGTATGCATAATGTTTATAAAGACGATAGCGACTTCAGAAAGGAGATAAAACGTATCATTGAGGATCAGGGATTTAATATGAATGAGAAGAAGACCCGCCTTTTGCGTGACGGTCGCCGCCAAGAGGTGACGGGCTTAACGGTGAATTCAAAAGTAAATGTTAGCAGGAAGTATATGCAAGATCTCCGGTGGTACATAAGTATGTGGGAGAAAGAAGGCTATGCCAAAGCATATAGTCGTTTTTATATTAGCTATAAAAAAGAGAAGGGTTACATCAAGAAAGGTGAGCCTGTAATGGAGAACGTTATCGGTGGAAAGTTGAATTATTTACGTATGGTTCGTGGCGCAAGTGACGCGGCATATCAGAAGTTACAACAGCGTTTTGATAAACTACAAGAACTTATATTTGTTGATGATCAGACGGATAAGGGAGCACAATTTGTCTACGTCCAACCATACACATATAAAGAATTTACGTCTCTGTTCAATACGGATATACAACTGGAAGTTTCTGCCGGGAACAAACTTGTCGGAAAATGCACGATAGATGGCATAGATAAGTTTATTTCGATAGTAAAAGCCGCTCAACGACAGTTATGTCCCACTCTTGACGGTAGAAAAGCAGGGGATATCGTTGAATCATCAGGACTCAGCAAATGTTATATTGCTTTATGTCGATCAAAGGGTAAAAACTTTTGGTTGATGTCGTTAAAGCCGTTGAGGCGTTCTAAAACGCTGAGCATTCAAAATGCAAAAGTGAATGTAGATGATTTGTTCGCACTTTGGAATAACGAGGGTTTTGAAAAGGCTGCAGCAGCTTTTGATGATTTTGTGAACAAATCTAAGGCGATACCCGAATGCAAGGAGAAGCCGAAGAAAGAATACTTGGATGGAAATAACACGTTAGATATTCAATCGGAGAATAACATAGTAGAGCGTAGCACAAGTGGATGTAATTTTTCTGAAGATGATCTACTGGCGGCAGGCGCTGATGTTGACTTCTAATCGTAGTATGCATTAATGAAACAAGAGATGAATAAGAATGACACTCCGAGTATAAACCTCAGGGGATTATATAGAAAGTCGCTAAACTTAGTGCGGTTTTGTCTGAACTATCGAGGTTACACTCCGGAGCAGCGTAAAAAACTGACGGAACTATTGGCGCGTGACTGCCAGAAAAAAGAATATGTATTAGAGGTGCCGGCGAAGAATAATAAAAAAACATTTGAAACAATACGAGATGGGCATACACCAATGAAGACGGCAGACTTCCTCTCTCTCTTTGAACGTCGTGATGGCCTTAAGTATCTAACTCATGATTTTGAGCCGAATAGTGGCATGACAATGATGTCGATGGTTGAGAATACGAATAGAATTATAGATAGTAAAGACTACACCATACCTAAATCGGTGTATTCGTTAATTAAGGGTTATATATCTGGTGCTTCTTGGTTAGATTGCTTTGGCGTAAAACATTATTCGTTTCTCCAAAAAGATGACTGGCGTAAGTATGAGCAAAAAGACCGCTTTATACATCCGATAACGACAGATGCGTATGGAGAAGAAGTTCAACGTTTTGGCGAAACGATAAGGGTGAGAAAACCACATTTACAAGACCTATTGGATGCTATACCGGAGGCCAAAAATGTGAAGATAGAAAAAATGGATTTAGATAAATTCGATGTATATACGAATGTATACGTATTAACAAGTATACTTCGGGATATTTTAAAAGATTTTATCCAAAGGAATAGAGATTCCTTGATACAAATCCGTTGTGAAAGAGGAATATTCTCAGAGTATAGGACTTATTCGATTAAACTGGTACATAGCAAATCAACGGCTAATTCGATTGAAGAAGTTCAATCTAAGTTAAAAAAAGGTGGCGGGGCACTGTTTAGGGTTTTGGGGTTATGTGAAAGTTTTTGCGATTGGAGTATCGAGGGTAATTTCGAAGGTAGGTTTTTGAAATGGAGAATTCTTGATTCGACAGGGAGAAGGGAGATTGAGGAAATACAAAAGACTGCAGATTTCGTTCATACATTCACATATTACAAAAAAGTCTAATTGGCAATGATTTATTTGTTTGATGATAATAGAGATGACCAACGAAAGGAATATGGGGCATCTTATATTGATGATAATTCATATTCGGATGTGATAAAACATATAGAGCATTTTAATCCAGAGACGCCAATCAATGATGTATTAATAGATGTATCAGCAGTAATGATACATGATTCTTTTGTTGATTCTGTTAATGGTCAATATATAGAATCGAATAAAGCTAAAGAAGCAATCCTTGATTATTTAGATGGCCTATGTGTTCCTTGTGTGCGCTTTAGTGGCGGATTTCCCGATGCGGCTAAAGCTAATAATTCTAAATTGGAATTTGAAATAAAAAAAGCGCGATTCTATGCTAATTTAAGGGACTTTTTAGATTTGTATAGAATTGAAGGAAAAATGGAATTCAAGGTCCTTGTATATGGGAAAAACTTCAGAAGAGTAGAATTGGAAGAACTTGTTAAGCCTATTATAAGCAACCTTAACACTAAGCAGCCTGATGATATTGCAGAGATTAAAGATGTAATGCCTGCTTCTGCTGCGATAAAAGGGTCTGCACAAAAGTTGTTTAATTTGGCCCAACCGAAATTGGGCATATCATACGAAGATTTGGTTAGTCTGGCTGAAGATGGGGAACTAACAGTCGGAACAATTAAAAAAATTATAATTAATATATATAATAGCGTTTGCCGATATGGGGAGAATCGTTATTCTTGGAAATGAACCAGAAGCCTATTGGGCTAAAAAAATGGGTGCGGAATGTCAATTCCGTAAAGTAGCAGACTTGTACGCTTACGATATAAGTGCTATCTCAAGTTATTTAATCGATAACATATCAGATGATACTGAATCTATCATTATTGACTCGGATAGTATAATGAGTACAGAATTATGTCTCGCCTTGGCGCTCTGTACACGCCTCTTGATACCAGTGCTTAGGAAAGCATCTTTATGCGGCATTACCATTGTATCTTCTTTAGGCGTTGATAGCCTGTTAGGGTATGGTCCCTACAGTATGATCCTTGGCACTGCTGGCTTTAATGTTTCTTCTGTTGAAGATTTACTATATACGATTAAATCAAATAGGGCCATTTCTTATAGTGAATACGTGTATGAGGTTATTGGTCGTATAAAAGTATTACCAGACTCTGGCCGCCATTCCATTGCGAATGAATGGGGGGCTGGGATTTTATATTCCCTTGTAAGGGGACATAAAAAAGGAGATAAGAATGGCCGAGTGACATTATATGCGGCGTATTCATATGCGGCTGCATTACAAGTGTCAGAAATAGAGTCTATTGTATTAGATAAGTCTGAGACTCTGGCGCCCAATGATAGAATAGTTTTTGATGGGAAGTGTAAATACCTTTTAATCGATGATGAGGCACGAAAGGGCTGGGATGCGGCTCTTGAGGCGATGTTGCCCAATGCACAGATAAGAGATGTATATGATAAAGAGATTCCAGATTATGAGTCTTTACCTGAGCGTTTGCGAAAGGATATCGAAGAAGGAAAGTATGATCTCATTTTTCTCGACTTGAGACTGTTGGGCGTAAAAGAGGATGGAATTAATAATCCAGCAGAACTTTCGGGGATGAGAGTTTTGAATGGGATAAAGAAGATTAATAAGGGTATTCAGGTGATAATGCTTACTGCAACCAATAAGTCATGGAATGTAAAGGCATTGTTGGATGCTGGCGCGAATGGTTACTATATGAAGGAGTCTCCGGAGTATCGATTCTCGAATTCTTTTTCAAGAGAAAATGCATATGCGCTAAGGGAGACAATTAAGCAATGCTGCGACAATGGTTTTCTTCAGGATATATATTTTGAGAAGGAAAGAATTAAGGGCCGCTTACCCGAAGATATAGGATTAGAAGAGGTTCGCAAACAATTGGATATATCGTTTAGTCTTATTTATAAGGCTACTAATGATGATGACATTGCATTTGCTTATATCGCTCTAGAACAAGTTTTTGAACTATGTACAAGCGCCTTTATTTTTTATGATCGCAGCGAAACTGCGTATTTCATAGATAAAAGTAAGTGTCGTGATTGCAGAGAGAATAGAAAAAATGAATACTTGGGAAAGCAGTCGGCTCAGTATCTGAAAGTCGCGGCAATATATAGCCAATTGTTTGATTGCGTTTCATGTGAGAATAAGACCAGCTATAAAGATTTCTGGGGGTTTATAGATTTGAGAAACAAATATATACATCCTGGTAAGAAGCACAAGGATACATATCCAGACTTCAGCCGAAAGTTGCCGATTAGTAAGGATGATTATGAGGAATTGTTCTATTCTGTAATCACGTTCTTAGAAGCTATAAGATGATGCCTTGATTCAGTCTATACGGATGCTTTTCGTCCCTTGCTTTTGTGCGGATGCAAAATTTTGACCCATAGAATGAGTCCTTATATTTTTCACCCTCTAAAAACACCCGTTTTGACCCATAAGCCTTAATTTTTCGGGGAATCGGATTTACTTTTGGGTTGCTCGCGGTATATATACTTGGAGGGCGGCCGGAAGTGGGCCGACGTCAAAACAAACAATATATATGAAAGTTGACGTAAAGTATTCACATCAAGATATATGAAAGCAGACATAAAGTATTCACCTCAAACAAATTTACAGATATGAACAAGACATTCAGAAAAGTGATGGGCCTCGACAAAAAGGTGTCGGGGATGACTCTTGAAAAGGACTTCGAATTCGATGCTACGGCTGTCGCGCGGGCTCGCAAGGAGGGCAAGCGCTGTTTCTTCGACCTTATCGTCTTGGACGAGAGCGGCTCGATGTGCTCGATATACAAGCAGGCACTTGACGGCGTCAACGAGACGCTGAGCACCATCCGGCAGTCGCAGACCGAGGATGATACGCAGCGTCATTTTGTGTCGCTGGTGGCTTTTGACAGCAGCCACCTCCGCTTTATTTACAACGGCACTCCGGCTGAGGAGACGAAGAATATCACTACCGAGCAGTACCGCCCGGGGGAGTGCACGCCGCTGTACGATGCTATGGGCGTGACCATTAACGACCTGCGCACTCGCGTGGCGAACGAGGATATCGTGATGGTGACCGTCATCACCGATGGCGAGGAAAACTCGTCGCAGGAGTATACCTCGGCGACGGTCAAGGCGCTCGTGGATGAGTTGCGCCTCAAAGGCTGGACTTTCACCTACCTTGGTGCCAATCAGGATGTTGAATCTGTCGCAACCGGCCTCAATATCGACAACTATATGGACTTTGACGCCTCGGAGGAAGGCGCGGAAGACATGTGGAAGCAGGAATGTAGGATGCGTAAGAGGTTCTATGGCTTGATGTCCAGCCTGCCCGAGGATGCTCTCTATTGCGCCGAGTCCAAGCGCGTGCGCAACTACTTCAAGGGCTGGAAGAGAAAGAAATAGTGTGATTGCCCGAGGCCGCGGCTGATGCCGACCTCGCCGCTCGTCCCCAAAATATGATACGCGGGACTTGCCCGCGCATCTGTTTCGGCAAAGTGGTTGCGCCCCGACGGAATGTCCGCCGGGGCGCAATTTATGCGTCTTTGGGAGTGCTATTTACGGGTGAGAAGTATGGATTTCTCGGTGGCGGCCGCCGCGCCGTCAAGCATTTCGAGCAACTGCGGCCATAGATGCAGCGGTATGGTGGGAATCTTGACGCGCCACATGCTTATAATCCGGATGTCGCTTTCGGCGGTGACAGCGGCTTGTACGGCAAATTGGCCGATGGGCTTGTTGACGTTGGACGCGAAGTCGCGCAGCGAGGTCTCGTCTACCGTATATCCTTCGGGAACGTGTATGGTGACTGTGCGCGAGAATTGGCGTGCCGTGGGCATCATAGCGTCCAGCAGCGGCGTGCGTTCCGGCCCGGTGACTTTCTCAAAACGGCCTATCAGCTTGCCTGCGTGTAGACTCAGGTCGGCGCCTAAGGGCGAGACGATGTCCGAAAGATGGCACTCGGCCTCCAGCTCGAGACCTTTGGACCCGGGCAGGATGCCGCGATCCGATACCTTGTAGGATAGCACCGAATCGGGCTGAGTGCCCAGGATAAATGCACGTTCCTTGGACACAATGCCGCGCACTTCGTTTTCGCGCTCCACGGCGTCATATTCCTTGTCTACGTATTTCTTGCTGATGCCGAGGTGTTCTTCGACATTGGCTATCCACTCGTTGATATTGGTGAGTTTGCCCGCCAATTCCTTGCATCCGCCGGTGTAGGTGGCCGTGCTCTTGACTGAGGCTGTGCCCATGTCCGGGTCGAGGTCTATGGTGGCGTTAGAGATGATGCGATTGCCGATGTGCTTATGGTCTTCGACGGTGAATTCGGCGGGAATCGTGCGTTTGTTTATGTCCTTTCGCGGTCCCATGAGGGCGTATCCTTTCTCGCCTTGATATGCAGCAGGGTCCTCGCCGGGCATATAGCACATCTGCGGCTTGGCGAAGTATACGCTGTCGCCGATGACGTTTACAAACGAGAAGTCGTACCATGCCGAAGGTTCGGTGGTGGGGACATCGTTGCGTGGATTGATGACTCCGATACCTGTGCCGGCTTCATCGTATGCTTTCAGTTTGTCCAGGCAGTCAGCCATATACAACGTTTTCCACATTCCGTAGTAGTTGGGCGTGTCATCGTCATCATCGATGGCGTCGCAGTATTGCAGGGCTAGCCACAACACGTCCACAATTTGGCGTTGGGTCATGCCCGGGTGGGCCTTGATGTAGTTCTTGGCAATTTTGACGGCCTTGCCCGGAAGCGAAGACTCGTATTCGGCGTCATGCAGCACTTCGCCCACTTCGCGATAGTACTTGCCCGGCAGGATGTTGACGTAAAATCCGGCATTGCGCGAGGACAGTGCGTGGTATTCGAGGGACGAGTTGTTGAGCGTCTGCAGGCGTATGAACGGCAGCTGGCGGGTGGGCATTACGAACAGGGTGAAGTCTACAGCGGGAATATTGATTACGTGTATATCAGCGCAGTAGTTTTCCTTTTTGTCGCGAGTGACCTTGAGCGTGGGCGTACCGTTGTAGGTGCGATACTCGGTGGTGAGATACGGTGACATCTTCATTGACACTACGCGGTTCAGTATCGGATAGCGGTCATAGAATTTGATGTCTATAGGGTCGAGACTGAATTCCTCGGCCATTTCTTCGTCATAGAAAAAGTACTCGAGAATGTCGCCCACGGCCAGCCCCGGAATTGCAATCTTGTACTTGCGCCCCTTGTCTGCCTTTTTGCCGTGCGCCACTTCGATGGCGTTGTCCGGCACGTCTATTTCGACCACTGTCCCATCGGGCTTGTGTATACGTGCACCAAAGACGTCCTTGGCTTCGTAAAGCTGCAGCCCGCGATACTTAATATTCTCCTTGACTCCGAATTCGGTATCGCCATAGTCTTCTACGGCCTTTTGGTCCAGCAATTTGACCATAGTGCGGCGCAGGTGGCGACGCAGTGTGCGGTTGGTCCTTCCCGAAGCTTTGTATATTGTGTTCTGAATTTGTTGTTCGGTGCTTATTTGGTCTAACCGCATCATTATCACCGCCGAGGCTTTGTCTGCAATGCTGTCTGGTATGGGAATGTCTGCGCGGAACAGGGTGTCAGGCTCGCCCCAGATGCGCTTGGCTGTTTGTCTGTACAATTTGGCATCGATGCCGGCGTATGCTGTGGCTGTCGCCATAAGGGCTAATGCAAGTAGCAGAATACGAGATGGTTTCATGATGGTTGGTCTGTTTTGGGTGTCGTAGGGGGTGCCTTATGGGTTAATTGGTTGATATTCTCGGTCTAAGGCGTTGTCGGTCTCTGAAAAAGGTCATTGCGCATTGATGCGGCTCAGCGAAAGCGGAGTGGTTAGGATGCGCCGTGTCTTGCGTGCCGCCTCGTTCCATGCCTCCATATCTGCGCGGCTGATGTATGGCGTCTTCCATTTGAAGGATGCTCGACAGCGGACGTTGTCGTTGTCCGGAACGTACTCTATGCTTAGGTCGTACCAATGCGTGGATATCTCGGCGGGAGTGGCGTACTCCGCTGTGTATCCGCTCGGTACGGAGATAGTGATGTCGGCTGCGGCATCATCGGCCAATGGAATTTTGGCATCGTAGCGTCTCTTGGGCAGGTCGAAAAGCGGAAGGCTAATGCCGCGCAACGGCGATACATTTATATATAGCTTGGCGCCGCCGGAAGCGGAGATGACTGCGCCATCGTCGGTGTACGTTGCTTGGATGCCTATGATGGCACCATCGGCACTATGCACCGCGTTGAGGCTGTCGAGATGGCAACTACGGCTGCCGCCGGTGAGTATGCCTTCCAGATATATGTCTCGACGCGATGTTTGTATGGCATCGGTGATAGATGACAGGTATGGAATCTGGCTGCCTGAAGCTGCGAGTGCCAGTCGTCCGCAAAGTGTACGCATATCTTCGGCTACGGATGCAGTGCCGGTCAGCATCGTGGCTCCGTGCGACTTGGGGTCATCGGGAACGCGGAGCAGCATCCCGTCCTGCCCGTTTTCGATAAGTGCCTGTGCTCCGGCTATGGATGGCGGCACAAAGCCGTCGGGGGCATTACGTACGGTCCCGTCAAGATAAATGACGGTATCCGGCAGTATGGCCGCGGCTATCATGTGGTTGCCGCAGCCCAGCGACGGCATCGTGTCCCAATCGCCGATTACGTCGTCGCGCGTGCCTATCCATACCATACGACCGTCGATGCCTACGGCACGCAACATCGCGCGTATCAGGCATGCACTGCCTTTACAATCGCCGTAGCGTTTGGCCAGAACATCGTCCGGACGGTCGGGGCTGAAGGCGTATTTGCCGTTTTCGATGGCTACATATCTTATATTGCGTCGTACCCACCGAGCTATGGTGTCAATTTTGGCTTTGATTTCGTTGCCCGGGATGTCGGCTGTCAGTTGTCGCGCAAGGTCGGCAGCCGCGGTCGCTTCATCAATTTTCGGGTCTACCAGCGAGTGCAGATAGCGGTGCAGGTCGTGCCAATTGCCGGCCATGCCGGATATGGCCAGTACCGGGACTACGGCCAAGGGCGAGGGTATGTATTTCTCTTCGGTAAAAGCCGGAATATCCTTGGCTGTCAGTGTGTAGATCTTGGCGCCTTTGTCTGAGATGATGCTGTCAAGGTGTGCCGTTGCGGGCAGGCGTAGTGCCTTTACGGATATCTGAGATGCCAATGCCGGCGGTATTTCAATGGCCCAGCGACCTTCGCGTACCGGGACATTGGGGGCGATGATGACTTTTGTGAATTGCATCGGGTCTTTGTAGGTGCGCTTGACGACGGCTTCGATGGTCTTGCCTGCACGGATTTTCAAGGGCAGTACGCATACGCGTGCGCCTGAGTGAAAAAGGTCGTCGTCTTCCCATGCTCGGTATATCGGGGTCGCTCCGGGAGCCTTGGCCCGGTCAATCGAAATGCTCTCGTCGTAGAATGTCGCCCAGATGTCGGAGGCATTGGCTCGTGTGGCGGTGTAGGTGCGCTTTTCTTCGGCGCGTACGCATATCGCTGCGCTGCTGCAATCGGCTTCGATGGTGTATGCAGCTTCCAGCTTGGTGATAATGACGTTGTTTTCGGGCGCAATCGCGCGTGCCGCCGTGATGATGGCGAGACCGGCACAGGTGATGATAGCGCGAAGTGTTGCAACGTTCATGGTCGAGGGTATTGGCTTGTGATGGCAAATTTAAGCTATATCTTCGAATGTGCAAAGGTTTTTTGTGCGTTTTTTTTGCGGAATCCACGGCTCTCTTATTTAATATCCAAATACAGGCGCCGAGGAGGGAGTATCGTAAAGGAGAATTACGTAGGGGGCAAAATTGCCTGCCCGGTAGGGGCGCAATACATTGCGCCCGTGTAGTAGGATGGTAATATAATGGTTTCGTGTGTATTATGTTGTATTTTCACTGTCACTGCGGACGCAATATATTGCGTCCCTACAATATTCAGTATTACGAGACAGTGCCTTAACGGGTGCATCTCGGATTAGTCGCGCCGATATGTATAGTGGCCGTACAAGAAAAAAGTGGTAAATTTGTAGGGCGAAACGCGCCGGGACGTACCCCGACGCGCTTCGAACGATACGCGCTTGCGAGGTGATTTTCGGGTTACGCTTGCGAAAACTTGATTACGCTTCGGATTACGCGATTACGATATACACGCTTTCGTATGAAACAACGTATCAAAATATTTTTGGCCGTATGGGCTGCGATGTTGTTGGTGATGGCGGTGGCTCATCCGCTATGGATGGCCGTTGAGCCGCAATACACGTGGGGCGATTTGACCGATGCCCCGGCGGTGCTATGGCACGGCTTGACCATGGATTTGTCTATGTCGGCGTATTTCGTGGCGCCGGTGTTGCTGCTTGTGGTGGCTTCGATATGGGTCGTGCGGCCTTGGATGTCAAAGGCTTTGCGTGTCTATCTGTGGTCAGTTTCAGCTATTATTGCCGTGGGCTATGTGCTTGATGCGGTGCTGTATCCCTATTGGGGCTTCCGCCTGGATGTGACGCCGTGGTTTTATTTTGTGACATCCCCGTCCTCGGCGCTGGCCAGCCTGCCGTGGTATGTCGAGGTGGGCGTGGTGGTGCTGATGGCCGTTCTGACATTGGCGATAGGTCTCTGGATGCGCCTCGTGGTGCAGCGTGTCAGAGTGCCGGAGCAATCTTGTCAGCCCTTACGTCGCCGCATTTGGATGACGATAGTGTGGCTGATGGTGTGCGGCATTATGATTATACCCATACGCGGCGGCATCACTGTGTCCACAATGTCGCCCGCCCGTGCGTTCTTCAGCGAGGATATGCGGCTGAACCATGCAGCAATCAATCCGCTGTTCAGTTTCCTGTACTCGTTCAGCCATACGGATGACCTTGGCAGCCAATTCCGATATATGGACACGAAAGAGGCATCGGCCGAAGTCGATGCGCTATTTCATCGTCCTGCGGTGCATACAGATAGTGTCGCACCGTCCTACGGGCTGTCGCTGAAGGTGGCCCACCCGGACGTTTATGTCGTCATTCTCGAAAGTTTTTCGGCCGAACTGATGCCGAGTCTCGGAGGTAAAGCCGTAGCCGTCAATCTGGACAGCATCGCATGTACGGGTGCACTATGGACGCAGTTCTATGCAGAGAGCTTCCGCACCGATCGCGCCCTTACCGCCATCTTGGGCGGTTATCCGGCCCAGCCCTCGACATCGCTGCTGCGCTATATCAATAAGTTTGACAAGATACCCACGCTGTCTACGGTGCTGGCTGCCAAAGGATACCGCACGGCCTATTACTATGGCGGCGATTTGGATTTTACCAACGTCAGGGCATATTTGCACGCCACGGGCTTTGCCCGACCGGTGGGTGATACCGATTTTCCGGTGGGCGAGCGTCTGAGCAAGTGGGGCGTACACGATGGCCCTGTCTTTGACCGGGCGTTGAGTGATATTATGGGCCGTAAGGACAAAGTCCCGACGCTGACAGTCATACAAACTTCGAGCAGCCATGAGCCTTTCGAAGTGCCTTTTGACCGTTTTGCGCAGGACAAGCGTCTGAATGCTTTTGCGTATGCCGATGACTGCCTCGGCCGTTTTGTGCGGCGTCTGCATGCCTCCGGGGCGTGGGATCGTGCTTTAGTTGTGATTGTCCCCGACCATTGGGGTGCATGGCCGCAGGGGTTGGAGGACCGTATGCGCCGCCACCACGTGCCGCTGGTTATGACCGGAGGGGCATTGGCCGGGACGCCGGTGGTGGTCGACAAAATCGGCAGCCAAAGTGCCATAGCCACCACCATCCTCCACTTGATGGGGATACGGGATGCGCTGCCTTTCGGACGTGACTTGCTGGACACCGGCACTGCCGGTTTCGGATATGTCTCCGAGCCGTCGTGGTTCGGGTTGGTAACCGAACGCGGTCTTTCGGTCGTGAGTACGGACACCGGAGCAACGTTGCAGGGCGACAGCGCGGATGTGCACGCGGCCAAGGCGTTGGTGCAGAGCATATACACTGACTTGTCAAAACGTTGAGACATGATGGACTTCCTGATGAGCATAGACCGGGCGCTGCTGCTTGCCATCAATGACATGCATACGGCGTATATGGACAATTTTATGATGCTGTTCTCCGGTCGCTGGGTATGGATACCCATGTATGCGGCCATTTTCGCCGCCGTGCTGTGGCGCTACGGGTGGCGGCGCGGCATCCTACTGTCGCTGGCCGTGGGGCTGGCCGTGGCCATTTCCGACCAGACCTGTGCATCATTGCTGCGCCCCATGGCCGAGCGTTTGCGTCCGGCCAATTTGGAGAATCCACTCAGTTCGATGGTGCATATCGTCGACGGATACCGTGGCGGACGATACGGCTTTCCATCGTGCCATGCCGCTAATACCTTTGTGCTCGCTGCTGCGGTGGCCATACTGCTGCGTCGACGCGGCGTCGTTGCCTTTGTATATGCTTGGGCCTTGATGACGTGCTACAGCCGTATATATCTGGGCGTTCACTATCCGGGCGACATTATTGTGGGGGCGATTGTGGGTACGGGTTCGGCGCTATTGTGTGTGCTCGTCGTCCGGCATTACACGCGTGCCATGGTCGGGCCCGACATTCCGGAGCGGTGGCGAAGCCTAACGCCCTCGCGCCTTGTCGTGGGCGTTGGTTTGGCCGTCATTATGGCTTTGGCTGTGGTTGCCGCCTTCTTGTGTGCCTCTTGACTGTCTTTGTCAACAGTCGCAGACAGCCTTTTCTTCCCCCGAGACATAAGTATAAAATATCAAAAGGGCCGAACCCTTGACGGGATTGGCCCTTTTGATGTTCAGTGTCGTGCCCTAAAGGATTATTCGGCAACAACTTCGAAGGGAATTTCTACGCTGACTTCTTTGTAGATATTCACAGTAGCAGTGTAATTGCCCACTTCCTTGACGGGTTGCTTGAGCGCGATGAGTTTGCGGTCGATTTCGTGTCCGGCTTCTTTGAGAGCCTCGGCAATCTGAGCTGCGTTGACCGAGCCGAAGATTGTGCCGGTCTCGCTGACCTTGGTAGCGATGGACAGCTTGACGTCCTTGAGAGCTTCGGCGAGAGCCTCGGCATCGGCTTTGAGCTGAGCCAACTTGTGTGCGCGTTGACGCAGATTCTCAGCGAGGACTTTCAGTGCGGAGGGCGTGGCGATGACACCGCGTCCGGTGGGAATCAGATAGTTGCGGCCATAGCCGTTCTTTACTTCAACAACGTCGTCCTTGTATCCAAGGCCTGCAACGTCTTCTTTAAGAATAAGTTTCATATCTTATATGGTCCTTGAATGGGGGTTGTTATTTCATAAGGTCGGTTACGTAGGGCAGCAGGGCCAGGTGACGGGCACGCTTAACGGCCTGAGCTACGCGACGCTGGAATTTCAGCGAAGTGCCGGTGATGCGACGGGGCAGGATCTTGCCTTGCTCGTTGAGGAATTTCTTGAGGAATTCGGGATCCTTGTAGTCGATGTACTTGATGCCTGCACGTTTGAAGCGGCAGTATTTTTTCTTCTTAACGTCTACCGACATGGGTGTCAAGTAGCGGATTTCGGATTGTGTCTGTGCCATTGTTTAGTCCTCCTTGGGTGCTTCGGCGGTTGTTGTTTCGGTGTTCTTTTTGCCACGGAGGCTGCGACGCTTGGCAGCGTACTCGGCGGCGTATTTGTCCTGACGGAAAGTGAGGAAGCGAACGACGCGTTCGTCACGACGGAAAGCTGTTTCGAGCTTCTTTACGACGTTGGTGGGGGCGTCAAACTCAATCAGGGTGTAGTAACCCGTGGACTTCTTGGCGATAGGATAAGCCAGCTTGCGCAGGCCCCATTCTTCGGTGTTCACAAGGTTGGCACCGGCGTCGGTGAGTACCTTGCTGAACTTTGCTACCGCTTCCTTCATCTGTTCATCAGACAAAACGGGAGTTAAAATGAAAACGGTTTCGTACTGCATTGTTTAATGTTAGTTGGGGTATGTGTTTAGTTTTTATTTGTCATGGTCCGCCTTGCAGGCGCTAATGCCTTCGGGTCAAACCGACTGCAAAGGTACGCATATTTTTCGGAATGGCAATACGTTGACCCAAAGAAAATTCTTTTCGTTGACTTTAGTCACTTCTTTAGTCACTTCGGGCTTGGTATTATCGCCGCTCGCAACAGCCGCAGCGAGACATTGCTCCTCTTCTTCGGCATACA
>ENA-ORPK01000259-ORPK01000259.1-human-gut-metagenome-genome-assembly--contig:-NODE-259-length-51365-cov-8.182596_pt1 | contig 51365 bp, 61 predicted proteins | sample MGYA00242139_ERZ509068 | MGnify/ENA primary metagenome ERZ509068 (study PRJEB26280, sample SAMEA2338687) | human gut metagenome | biome: human gut; feature: human-associated habitat; material: faeces...
CTTGATGCTCATACTTTTAATCATCCTCCTCGCCCCGATTTTGCCGTATGTTCTGAAAGCAATCGTATGGATAATTTCGCTACCGTTCAAAGGTATTTCGGCGGTTGTAAAATCCACGAAACGACGGCGCGCCGAGAAGCGTGTCAGGAAAGAATTTGCCGACCGGTGGAACACAAGCGGTAAGTAAAATCTAACAAAAAGACGCCGGCGGATCGTATGGTTCGTCGGCGTTAAATATCTATAAAAAACAGGAGTATTTTAATATGAAAACACTAAAAAGAATCATAGCGGTTTTGCTGCTATTTATAACCATTCTGGCGGTCAGTTATATCGTTTATACGGCGAGGCAAATACCGCCCGAAAATACGATTTCGGAGGTGCTTTATGAAGTGGCAACGACGGCTTAATATTGCACTCACGATAGCCCTTACAACGGCGTTTATTTTGCTCGGTATACTCACGTTCCGACAATCCTATTGTCGCACTTTTGAGGCTTTAATCGACTTATATGGCGGTTTTAAGTATTATTTCCGCGTATTATTCGGTTTTGGGGCGGAAGGTTTACCGAGCGTAACGGACTATTCAAAAGTTATGGAATGGACGGTAATTCTACCGTCGGATTTCGAGAGTTTCAAGGTCAATGCGACGACATATTTTTCAATGCTTTTCAGCAAGGAAAATTTCTTATCTTGGTTATCTGCGGTAGGCACAAAAGCAAGCGTCTGGGCAAAGGTTTTAACCATACTTTTGCCGTGTATTATAGCACTTATAATCGTAATAAAACGGCTATACGCAAGCAGCAACACAAAACACAACGTAGATTCAATTCCTTTGCGTGTATTCAAGAAAATATCCGCCGTAACGTATCAACCTACGAAGCGGTTTATATGCTGTTATATAGACTTCTTGCGTGAGCATTCGTGGATATGGATTTCGTGGGCGGTTATGTGGGCGTTTCACTTAAATATCGCAAGTATTGTAATAGAATTTTTCGCCTATTACTTCTTCTTTGCGGTATCGTTTCGAGCGGATACTATATACACGCAATTCGTAAAACTCGCGCGAGATCTGCAACCGTTTTTCAGGTTCTTTCCGTGGTGGTCGCTCCTTATTATCTGCTACGTTTTGTTCGAGCGTTGGCGTAAAAAGGTTGCGCTTAACAAATTACGCAAATGCGAAGCGAAGAATTGCGGGTTTATAAACGCATTACCTATCGTTTCGATGACGTGCGGCAGTATGGGTAAACGCAAAACCACGATGATAACGGATATGACGTTATCCCAAGAAGTAATGTTCAGACAAAAAGCACTCTCGATTTTGCAGGAAAACGATATGAAATTTCCTTACTTTCCTTGGATATTATTCGAGAAAGAATTAGAAAAATGTATGGAATACGGAACGGTATATAACCTTGCGACAGTCAAAGAATGGGTAAAACTCAAACACAGTCGATACGAAAAACACGGCAATGCTTTATGGCAATTATACGGATATGACTGTCAGAGATACGGTTTTACATACGACGACACATTAAAGATAAGCGAATTATTCGACGTTTTGGAAACGTATGCGCAGGCATTTTTCATATACGCTTTGCAAACGAGCCTTATCGTAGCGAACTATTCTATACGAACGGATAACCGCTTACTGTCGGAAGACAATTTCCCGTTGTGGGCGTTGGACTTTTTCTCGGAAGCACATCGGCGTAGCAGACACTCTCATATTTTGGATTTCGACGTGTTAAGGCTTGGTAAAAAGGTCCTTGAAAATAACCCGAACGCAGGCAGTTTCGAGTTCGGTGTTGTGGCTATTACGGAGATAGGAAAAGAACGCGGAAACAATCTCGAATTACGCGAAGTAAAGAAAAAGAACGACGAAACCAACCAAAAAAACGACCTGTTCAATTCGTGGCTCAAAATGTGCCGACATTCCGCAACGGTAGACAATTTCCCGTTCATAAAAGTGTTTACGGATGAACAACGCCCAGAAAGTTGGGGTGCGGACGCCCGCGACCTTTGCGACATTGTAAATATCGTTTCCGCAGGTGATACAAAACTTGCTTTGCCGTTTTACACGATAGAAGATATGGTGTCTGAAATAGCGTTTAATCGCTTTATAGCCCTATATTACGATTTTCGTTATCGTCGCGGCGACAATACTTTGCTCGTGCATATTTTGAAATCCGTAACCGCGTGGCTATGGAAACGCAACGCCCGAATTTACAACAAATACGGTTATTCAATCGTCAAAATAGAAAAGGAACGCGGCACGATGGACGGTAAGCCCGAAAACAAAAAGTATTTCTTGATGAACTACAAAATTTATCGTAATCGTTTTACAACCGACTGCTTTTCGGACTATTTCAACGACTTGGCGAGCCGCACAAACGTAGGTCTTATGGACTATATCGAATACGCAACGGAAAAAGCGAGCGTGGAAGAACTGAAATCGCAAAACAGTTATTTCGTAAACGGTCTTTACCGCGACGAGGAGGTGTAATATGCCATACGGAGAAACAAAAGTTTATTTCGACGGTAGCCATTATATTGCAATCCCGCACACGGAAAAGCCGTACAGGAAACGACCGAAACGCGTTGAGAAAGAAATTACGGTCGCTGACGACGGCGAAAAATTAACTCCCGTCGAAGAAAAAACGGATAGTCCGCCCGTGGAAACGGAAACGCAAATTACGCTCGAAGATTTAGTCGAAGAAGCGCAAAACCCGCAGAAAACGACGGAAGAAAACGAAGCGCCGTCAAAGCCCGTAAAAACGGTTAAGACGACGAAAACGCAAGTCTTTGACAAGTTCTATACCGAGAGCCTGAAACTGCCTAAGACGGCAAGAAAACGCTTTATAACGGAAGGTATGCGACCGTTCTTCAAAGATGGCGAAGCGACCGAAAACTACGTTACGCTGAATATGGAACGCAAGTATAAAAATCTCGTTGCAAGACGGGTTCGGCTCGTAAGGAAAGTCAATCTTCAATCTTTCAACTATTTCGTAACGCTGACGTATAATGACGCCATTCACACCGAAGCGACGTTCAGAAAGAAACTGCGGACTACGCTCGGGCATTTGTACAACAGAAAAGAATGGAAATACGTCGGTGTTTGGGAACGAAGCCCACAAAAGCAGCGACTACACTTTCACGGTATATTTTATATTCCCGACGTTGCCGCGCTCGGAAAAATGACGGACGTTGAAAGTTACAGTTTTTCCGAACGTAAAAGACAAATAACAAAGCAAAGCGAATACTTTAATTCGCATTTCGGACGTAACGACTTCCGCCCGATTGAAAATAAAACGCATATCGGCGAAGCGGTAGCATATATTCTCAAATACATTGAAAAAAGCGGCGAAAAAATAATCTACTCCCGCGGACTTCCGCAATATTTCATATCCGACATTATGGACGACGATATCGCCGGGCGTATCGGGATAGAAGATAAAAAACTGCTACTGTTCGACGATTTTGTATGCTGGGACGAAGGCTGCTATATGGGCGAAGTGAGCAAAGAAGTAATAGCACAAATGCGCAAAAGTAATTAAGCGAAAATCCGCACCTAAAAATACGGGCTAAAAACGAAAAATGCCGTAACCGAAAAACAGCGGTGATTCGCCAAGCGGGTTAGCGGCGAACACCGCTTTCGTTACGCTTTCGTTTTCCGTTATTTCGGTCGGTTCGGTTAAGTTTAGGCGTGGCTTGTCTTCGGCGAGCGCAGCGAGCCGACTTGTATCAAGACAAGCCACGCCTAATTGCCAACGTCGCAAAAACCTTGCGAGTTTAAGTGTAAAAGCGTTTCAGTTTTACAACCTGTCAAGCCGTTGATTTTTGACGTAAAAAATGATATAATAATTTCACAACAGAAAGTATTGTGAGGATTGTAACAATGGAAAATATTTGGAACAAATTATATGAGGCAGCAAAGAAAGTTTTGAATCCGCGTAGCGTTTCATCTATGATTGAAGCAGGCGGAGTTGCAGCGGCAGTAGAATCCATTTCAGGGAAAATATATGTCGGTATTTGTGTTGATACGGCTTGCTCATTAGGCGTTTGCGCGGAACGCAATGCCATATTCAATATGCTTACGAACGGCGAAAACGCAATCCGACGAGTAATTGCCATTAACTCTGAAGGAAAACCTATTCCGCCGTGTGGTGCATGCAGAGAATTTATGGCGCAACTTATGCCTGTAGATTATCGTTCTGTCGAAGTATTGCTCGATTATGAAAATAACAAGGTTGTCGCATTGGAAAATCTAACCCCCGAATGGTGGTTATAATCGTTTGAATACAACTTGGCATAAAAAAGGGAGCGTAAAAACTCCCTTTCATCGCCGTTTTATTCAGTTGTTCGGCGTATAAAATTTGCCGTTTACTTCGACTTTGCCGTTTTCAATCGTCGGCTTACCGGTGGCACAGGCGCGAAGAAGCATTTTGTTTGCACGGAAAGTATCGTCTTTTTCGATATTGCCGTCGTCAAAGGTTTCGTCGTTTCCGACAGCCAAGACTTTGAAGCCTTTTTGAACCATAAACGACGAGAACTGCCAGAGTTTCTCGAACATACCGTAAGAGTCCATTATAACGGATATGTTCTTTTCGGGGTGATATGCTGTAATTCTGAAATAGTTTGACATAGTGTAATCTCCTTTGCGGTTATGCCGCTAACTGTTTAATTTTTCTGTTGGCGTAAGGAAGCCATTTCTTATGAACGAACTCTATTACGCCGTCATCGGGTTTAGTGTCGTTGTCGCCGTAACATTGAAGAACTCGTTTTTGTTTCGGCGAATACTCGATCGTGACGAAAGGAACGTTTGGCTGCTCCTTCGTGCGGATAAAGAATATAAGCGATTCTTCTCTTGCGAATTTTTGGTCGTAACCCATACGTCCCACGCAGTGATGAAGCAACTCGCCTTCGCGGATAAGGTCGGACGGTTTTTGCGCGATAACGGCTATATAGACCGACTTTTTATCGTATTCAAGCCCTAAATACTTGCTTGCAACGGCGGCGAATTTTTCATAAAGGGCTTTGCGTTCTTCGGCGTCTTTCATCGCCTTTGCGGTGTTGTATTCGTCGATACGGATATCGTGCCAACGTTTGAAATCGTGGGGATAACGGTTTTTATCTTCGGTCATATTCAAACCGAGATATTGACAAGCGTGGAGATAATCCCTATATGAATACGGATTTGTTTCCTGCTTGCGAAGATAAAGCACGAATTTTTCAAGGTCGTTTTTGAAAAGCGTGCGTAACTCTTTCAATGCCGTTTCTTTCGACAATTTCATACGGTATTTACGGTAGGCTTGTACGTCGGCAAGCGGTTTGCCTGTTCTGAACGAACGCATAATGACGTCAACGTAATACTCGTCTTTGCTTAACTCCGCGCGATTTTTCATAAGCCACTTTGCAAAGCGTTTGTTTTTGCCGATTTCCTGCAATATTTGCTTTGAGAAGGCGTAGCCGTCAAGTCCCGCTTTCATAAGATATTCGATTTGCGGATATTGCTCATAAAAGCGTAGATATTTCAGAACGTCAACGCCTTTGTAAAGGTTTACGGCGGAATACTTATATTTCGGGAATTTGTCTAAATACTCACGGTTGACGAGCGGAGCGAACGGATCGAAATACTTATCGTCGGAATAATCCCATTCGGTGCTTTCGTACCAACGCGGAGCGGTTTGTGTTCCTTGTTCGTACCAGCCGACCTGATAGCCCGAAATATAGTAAAAAACCATATCTTTGACGTAACAAATATTCGAGTTCAGACCGTGAACGGCGACCTGTTTATACAGCCATTGTTTATATCTTGTTTTTACGGCTACGGTTACTTTGACGAGTTCGCCGTCATTCTTCGTAAGATAGGAATAAAAACGAGTTCTGCCGGGAAGGCACACGTTATTTTGAGCGTCGGCTTTCTTAATGCGAGCGACTATGTATTTCGGAATAGGTTTTATTTTCTCTTTTTTCATAGTTATACCCCCACGATAAAGACGTCGCCGAGTATCTCTTCGAGTTTGCATACGGCGGTAGGTTCAAAGCCTTTGGCAAGTTCTTTTTCTTCTGCGAAAACGTCGTCGGGTTCTTCGATATCTCCGTCGAACTCACGCATTTCTTCTTCGGTAAGGATTTCGCCCGTATCTAAGTCTATATGTCGATTAACGGCAGTTTCGACGCGTTCAATGAATTGTTTTTCGTTGTCGTTTTCGACGATATACAGGTCGTGATATTTTACGATTTTCGCGAAGTAATTTTCGGCAGCGTGATAAGGAAAACCGACCATCGGAATACGCTCTTTTAAGCCTACGTCGCGGCTCGTAATCGTAAGGTCGAGTTCGTTACCGAGAAGCACGGCATTATCGCCTAAAACTTCGTAGAAATCGCCTAAACGATATGCTACGATTGCCGTCGGGTGTTCTGACTGATACGCCGTGTATTTTTGATACGTAGGATTGCCTTTTTCGCATTGTTCTTCTTCGTAAACTTGGGCAAGAATTTCCTGCATTTCTTCTTCTGACGGCATATCCGTTTCATCGTCGTTTGTATCGGTTTCGGTAGTTAAAGTATCCGTTTTGGTATCTTTAACTTCGGTATCGTCGATTTTATCAAAGATAGAAAACTGTAAATTCTGCGGTTTCGGCGGTTGCGATTTTACCGTTACAGGCTTTGTCGTAGCAATCTTTTTCGGCGCGGGTTTGTATTCTTCGCCGTCTATGGTGTAAAGCGTGCCTTCGATTGAATCTTCTTCAAAATAGTGGATAGCCCATCCGTAAACGGTAACGTCGTCAATACAAGCGGAATTAGCACCCTTTTCGGCAAGTTTTCTCGCTTCGTCGCAAGCATATTTCATAAAGCCGGAAAGCGTTTTTTTGTTTAACAAAGGGTGTCCGTCTTTCTCAAACGGAGTGCCGTTATTTATCTTGTCGGCAAGGGATTCGCTTGCATTGTTTTGTAGGTAATTTAATATCAGTTCTTCCTGTTTGTTTTGCGGTGTAAGATTTAACTTAATCATCGTTTTTACACTCCTTTTCGAGTATTTCTAATATTTGTTTTTCTTCGTATCCGACCGAGCAAAGCCAGATAATCGTTGCCAGCGTTTCAAGGCTCGCTCCTTGCTTGTTTCGCTCAAACAGTTTTTCGTATTGCGTACAATCGCCGCTTGTAAACCACTGATATTTGTTGCAAAGACGATATAGAGTTCCTGTTGAAATTTTCATATTCGTATCTCCTTAAAACGGTAAGTCGTCGAGCAATTCAGCAGCCGTGCCTTCCAAACCGTCAAGCGTCGTATAGTTATTGAACCCGCCGCGATAGTCTTGTTCGTCTTTCGCCGTGCGGATAAGTATGTGGTTATACCATTCGTTTGAAAAGTATCGAACGTCGGATATAGATACGTAAACGCATTTGTTTTCCGCGCTCTTTATAAATGCTGAAAAGCAGTAATGATTTCTACCGACGTTTACAAGTTGCCAGTGGTTATTTCTGCACATTGTTTTCAAGAAATTTATGTATTTGGTCTGAAACGATTTGTAGTCGTCGCCCGTATAACAGCCGGACGAAAACTCATAACCTATGTATTTTTTCAAGTCTTTGATATTAGCCATAGTGATTATCTCCTTAAAATAATTTTGAAATTTTGATACGTTTATACTGCAAGCCGTTGTCGTGTCTGAATTTGCTTACAGCCTGTTTGAGCGAATAGAATACATACGATTGCGTAACGTGCGTTTCGTCGTCGTAATAGTCGAAAACGAGCGTGCCGTACTGATTGTAGTGATAGAAAATGTATCTCATTGTTTAACTCTCCCGTAAATGTCGTCGGCGTAAAATTGACAAACGAAGTAATTAAAAAGAGCGTGACATTTCACGCCCTTGTAGTCCACTATGTAATCATTATCGCCAACTTTTTCGAGTACCGTTATTTCGGCAAGTTCGCCGTTTAGCGAGTTTATATGTGCCATTGCTTTATACTCTTTCATATTTCACCTCACGCCACACGTTTAATTCCACCGCCGAACGAGCAGACGCCTATTGTACCGAACTCCGAGCAGCAATCGTCGGTTTTGTTCCAAACGTAGGCGTAAGCATAGAACGTTCTGCCTTGCTTATACAGCATTTCGTCCCATTCTTCTTCGTAGTCGGATATGTAGAGAAAGTCGTAACATTCGCCGAAATCCGTATATTCGTGTGTAACGGCATATACAAGCACATTGTATTGTTCTTCAAATTCTTTAATTTTCGCCATCAATTCAGGCTCTTGATAAGCCCAGTAACCGCCGAAGCATTCAAAGAAGCAAACGTCGGTTTTTTCCTTAAAGCCTTTGATATACGGTTTATAAATGTCTAATTTTTGCATAAGTTCGATTGCTTTTTGTTTCTTGTTTTCGATTGTAATATTCATAGTAAAAACTCCTTTTATATTTAATAAATTTCAATTAAGCCGTCGCTGTATTCGGACAGCGTTTCTTCGCCGCAGTATCTTCCGTAGCGTTCAAGGTCGATAAAGTCTAAAATGTGGTCTGGTATCTGATAGCCGCAGCAGTCAAGCATTTCTTTGCCGTAATCTTCCCACGAGTAGCCGCTCCAAAGATTGATACAATCGTCCCAGCGGTCGCCGTGCGAGTTGACTTTTTCTTCAAAATCGTCGTAACAACGCACTTCAATGAAAGCGCAGAATACTTTGTATTTGTAATCGTCGTCCAAAACGCCCGATTCTTTTAACGTATTGAATAACGTTTCGGGATTGACGTAATCCCAGTTTACAGAACGGTCTTCGATACCTTCGACGTCTTGTATAAATAGTTCTTCGTCTATGCCGTCCAGTTCAAAGCCTTCTTTTTTAAGTTCTTCTACAATTTCGCCCCAGTCGGAATAGTCCGAAAGGTCAAGCCATTTCGAGCCTAACGCTCTTTCGTTACATTCGTTGTATGAACCCCACGAGCCTATAACGATTTTTATATTGTCACACATTTTCAATTTCTCCTTCGATAATAAGTTTTTCTTCAATCCTGTCTTTTGCTTCGTCAAGCAATTCTTCTAAATCAATAATTGGTTTATCCATTTCACATTACCTCAAAATCTTCGATATAAATTTTTTCATACATACAGCCGTATTCAAAATATTTGCCGTTTTCGTCTGTATATAAGTCATAGGTCAGAACGCTGATTTTGCCACGATTAGTAATAGCAAGTCGGACTTCTTTTTCGGTCGCATATACGATATTGAAAGTTATATAGGTTTCACCGTCAAAGTGTTGATATTCAGCCATTTTTCTTACTCCTTATACCGTTTTATACCACACCGAATATTCGACTTCGATATCTCTGCCTTCGTATTCGTAATACATAGTTACGTAACCTTTGAACTCATTTTCTTTGCCGAGTATCGGGTGGCAATTCTTTTCGACGTCATCGAAAGCGCGGGTATAACGCTTACCGTTTTTAGAAACGCATTTGCAGAATAACGTTCCTTCGTCGTTAAGAAATCCGAGACCGGAAATCTTTTCGTCAAAGTTTCCTTTGACTTTTCTGATTGAATAAACTACTTTTTTCATTTGGATTTACCTCCGATTTATTTTTCGCCTTTCGGCATAAACGGGGTAGCACCGGAAAAAGCAAATATCTCTGCGAGTTAAAGTCGCAATCCCGGAAGTCAACGACAAAGGACAAAATTGTTGCGTAAATGAAAAAAGAGCCAAACTCGAATTTGAGTCTGACTCTTGGTATTATGAAAGTTTTCAGCGACAATTTTTCCCGTTGACTTCCGATTTTTACTGTGCTACAACGAAAATGACGAAAGGCGATAAATCGGAGCAATTCTCGGTAAAGCCTTTTGAAAAAGTGGTTTTTTCTCGTATTTTCCGTAAATGCGTTTAATTTCGGGTATAGAAAAAGCCGAGCGAATAAAATCGCCCGGCTGTCCGTTTTTATATTCATCTTCTTACAATTATGCCGAAATATTCGACAGAAAAGAAATATACGCACTCTAATTTACCATTAGGGTGCGTACAGTTCTCTTGTGGCGGAGAGAAAGGGATTCGAACCCTTGCGCCAGTTTCCTGACGACCGCATTTCGAGTGCGGCTCGTTATGACCTCTTCGATATCTCTCCAATCTGATTATGTCGGGGAAATACCCAACGTGTGTAATATACAACATTTCGCCGGATTTGGCAACCATATTGCGGCAATTTTGCAAAAATCCTTTAATTCCGACAGCCGCAAGAAATAAAGAAGTAATGCGCGGCAAATACTTTGTAAAGAAGCGACTATCCGAAAAGCATAATGGGATAAGGAAAAGGGGATTTTACAGGTCGGACGATGAAAAAAGTCCGACTTTTTTTGTCATAAGGAAGCGAAGGGCGCGGAGAGCGCCGACGGCGTAAACGTCCTTGCAGTAGGCTTCGTGGGTGAGAGTTAGGGTTTCGTAATTGCCGAAAAACGAGATTTCGTGTTTACCGACTGCCGTGCCGCCGCGAATCGAATTTATCGAAACGTCCGGCGCGTTTTCGTCAACGCAAGACGACTTTATAACGTCCGCGAGCATTTTGGCTGTGCCGGACGGGGCGTCGAGTTTTTTCTTGTGGTGGGTTTCCGTGACGTTGACGTCGAAGCCGTCGAGTAGTGACGCCGCGAGCGCGACAAGGCGCGACAAAACGTACACGCCGTGGCTTAAATTCGCCGCCTTGAAAACGGCTATTTTTTTGGAGGCAACCGCGATTTTTTCGTTTTGGATTTCGGTGTGTCCCGTCGTTGCGACAAGAAGTTTCAGGTTATTCCCGACGCAAAAATCGAGCATTTCGTCAAGTGCTGTCGGCGTTGAAAAATCGACCACTGCGTCCGCGGGAACGGCAACGTTTTTAATGTTTTTATACAGCGGAAAACCCGTTGAAATTCCCGTGCGGTTTACGTCGACGCCGGCAACGATATTTACGTCCGTCGTTTCTTTTGCAACCTTTTGAAACGTTGTGCCGAGCCTGCCGCACGCGCCGTTTAATATGACGTTTATCATACTTTAACTTAAAAAATCGTCAAGTAAAACGTCTAATTTGTCGGAATTCGCTTTCGACATTGTTGTGAGCGGCAAGCGCAGAATATTCTTGCAAAGCCCGAATTTATTGAGCGCGTATTTTATGGGGATGGGGTTGACTTCCGAAAATAATCCGTGTATCAGCGGGTTGAGTTTCAACTGCATTTTCGCCGCTTTGTCGTAGTTGCCGAGAAGGGCGGCTTTTGTCATATCTGACACGAATTTCGGGAACAGATTCGCCGCGACGGAGATAACGCCCGACGCCCCCATGCACATTGCCGGGACGGTAAGGTTGTCGTCGCCCGAAAAGACGTCCGCGTCGTCCGACAGCATTATCGTGTCGGACATTTGCGAAAGATCCCCCGCCGCTTCTTTGATGGCGACGACGTTTTTAATTTTTGCAAGTTTTCGGAAAGTTTCCGGCAGAACGTTGACGCCGGTGCGCGCCGGCACGTTGTAAACGATAACGGGTTTATCGACGGAATTTGCGATTTCCGAGTAATGCGCGACAAGTCCGCTTTGCGTGCATTTGTTGTAGAACGGCGTAACGACAAGCAGGGCGTCCGCTCCGAGCGACGAGAAAAGTCGGCTAAGTCGCACAGCCGATTTCGTGTCGTTCGAGCCGCTGCCGACGATGATGGGGACGCGCCCGTCCGCGGCTTTTACCGAAAACTTCACGACGTCGATTTTTTCGTCTTCCGACATCGTTGCGGCTTCGCCCGTGGTGCCGAGTATAACAAGAGCGCCCACGTCGTTTTCAATCTGAAAATCGATGAGGCGCACGAGAGAATCGTAATCGACGCCCGAATCGGAAAACGGGGTAACAAGCGCGGTAGCGCAGCCTTTGAAAATTGACATTTTCGCCTTGACCTTCTTAAAAGATTATTACCGATTCGGGTTATTAAACTTTTGTGAAATCGTGAATTAAACGAGATTTTCCTTTATAAGCAATTCGGCAATCTGAACCGTGTTGGTTGCGGCGCCTTTTCTTATGTTATCGGCGACGCACCAGATATTGACGCCGCTGTCGACGCTGTCGTCGATGCGGATACGACCGACGTAAACGGGGTCGGTATTTTCGATATCGACGGGCATCGGGTACTTGCAGTTTTCGATATCGTCGATGACGACGAGTCCCGGGGCGTTTTCAAGGCATTCGAACACGCCTTTAAGGTCGCAAGGTTTCTCAAACTCGATATTTATGCTTTCGGAATGGCCGTGGAAAACGGGGACGCGGACGGTGGTTGCGGTGATTCGCATATCGGGCGCGTGCAGAATTTTGCGCGTTTCGTTGACCATTTTCATTTCTTCCTTGGTATAGTGGTTGTCGCAGAACACGTCGATTTGCGGCAGGCAGTTTGCGAAGATCGGGTGATTGAACTTTTTGGGCGGGACGCCGTTTATGCCGTCTTTAAGGTCGTTGTAGCCCTGAACGCCCGCGCCGGAAACCGCCTGATAAGTGCTGTAAACCACTCTTTTAATAGTATATTTGTCGTGCAGGGGTTTTAATGCCACCATAGCCTGAATCGTGCTGCAATTCGGGTTGGCGATGATGCCTTTGTTCCATCTGACGTCTTCGGGGTTGACCTCGGGCACGACAAGGGGAACGTTTTCGTCCATACGCCAGCAGCTGCTGTTGTCGACGACGGTTGCGCCGATACTTGCAAAAATCGGGGCGAATTCCCTTGAAACGCTTGCGCCCGCGGAAAACAACGCGATGTCGATTTTTTTATCGACGACGTTTTCTTTCGTGAGTTCGATAACGGTGTGCGGTTTTCCCATGAAATCAATCACCTTACCGGCGCTTTTCGCGCTTGCGTAAAGATAATAGTTTTCGACGGGAAGGTTTCTTTCCGCTAAAACTTCCAGGAATTTATTGCCGACCATACCCGTTGCGCCGACAACCGCCACGTTATATTTTTTCATAGATACCTCCAAAATCGGAAAGGTTCGAATAACCTCTTTAATAGTTTAATATGGTAACACACGAAAGAGACTTTGTCAAATGCTGATATATACATAGTATTATTTTTCGTCGATTCGTGTCAAAAGCCGACAAAACTCCGCGATAAATTCTTGATATATTTCTTTTTATAGTGTAAAATGGAAAGACAACAAATGTCGGAGCAAAAAATGAACAAAACTAATAAAACGAACAATAAAAACAAAAAGGAAGAATTAAGCCCTTTGTATAAAAAACTTTCGCTCGGGCCCGAAATCCGCGCGGAAGAACCGAAGGGGGTATATCCCAAGGGCCGCGTGAAACAGGTTTTTGCGGTGATGAGCGGCGAGATGAACTCGCTTATGAGAGTGAACGCGTGGTTTTTGCTGTTTGCGATCCCGCTCTTTTTCGTGCTTTATTGGTGCAGTAATTATTTCACGAGCCTTGCGACGTCGAAGTTCGATTTTATGGGCAACGTCGGCATGGCGTTCCCGGGCGGGGCGGACACCCTGCAACAGGCGCAGATTGCCGTATACGACGCGTGGCAGATCGTGTTTTATCTGCTTATCCCCGCAATAACGATTACGTTTATCGGTATGGCGGGCGCGTTCAACTGTCTGAAAGCCTTCATGTGGGGCGAAAAGGTTGAAAAAATCACGAAAACCTTCTTCAAAGGCGTCAAAAAATATTGGTGGAAATACCTTATCGTTATGCTTGTCGATTCGCTTCTCGTGCTTGCGCTCGGCAGCGCGTTCGTATTCTTCCTGAAATTGAAGGTGATGGGTGCGCTCAACGCCGGACACTGGGTGATGATAATCGTCGTGTGTCTTGTTGAGTTTTTGCTGCTTTACGTCAATATGCAACTTCTGCCGATGATTGCGGAAGTCGACTTGCCACTCCTAAAACAGGTCAAAAACTCAATCCTTTTCAGCGTGAAACTTGCGCCGATAGGTCTGCCGTTGTTCCTTGTATGCCTTGTGCCGCTTGCGTTGTTCTTTGTCAAGAGCAGCTTCTTCTCGATAATCTGGCTTGTCGTGATGATGATGTTCGGCACGACTTTGTACGGGCTTACGTTCACGGCGTTTTCGCAATGGGCGCTCGATAACGTGCTTACCCCGCTTTATATGATGACGCAGCAAAAACCGTCGTCGAAGAAAGATAAAAAGGCAAAACAAAACGCGGTCACGGCACCCGTAACGGCGGAAACCGAAAAACCCGTCGCAAACGAAAACGGTACTCCCGCGGAAAACCGGAACGGAAAAAAGGCAAAAGGCGGAAAAAAATAATTGTACGAGATACTTGCAAAGTATTATGACGATCTGATGGGCGACTTTGACTACGACGCGTACGAAAAGTTCGCCCTTGAAAATCTGAAAGACGTTTGGGGCGGGTTCGGATACGATCTGGCGTCCGGCAGCGGCGAAATGGCAATCCGCCTTAAACGCAACGGGTTCAAGGTCGTCGGCGGCGACGTTTCGCCCGAAATGCTTGAAAAAGCGACCGAAAAAGCAAGAAAAGCACGCCTTGACGTGCCGTTTGTTTTTTCCGACCTGAACGATTTACACCTTGAAAAAAAGTGCGATTTCGTAACGGCTGTCTGCGACGGATTCAATTACGTCAAGGGGAAAAACCTGGCGGCGGCGTTTAATGAAATTTACTCCGCGTTGAACGACGGCGGTATTTTTATTTTTGACGTGAGTTCCGCCAATAAACTTGAAAACGTGCTCGGAAACAACCTTTTTTACGAGGACGACGAAAACCTGACGTACCTTTGGCAAAACACGAAAAAGGGCGAAAAAATAAAAATGGATCTGACCTTTTTCGAGCGGGACGGCGACGTGTATCGCCGCTTTGACGAAAGCGAAACGCAATATATACACAAAACGAAAGACGTCGAATCCGCATTGACGGCGGCGGGCTTTTCTTATCGGTTTTTTAACGAAAAATTCAAAAAATTTACGGAGCGTTGCAACAGACTTATCGTCGTTGCGAAAAAATAATGGACGTTATAAAAAGATTTATGCTGTTCGACAAGACGATTCTCGTCAGCGTGATTTCCGCAAAGGAACTTGTCGACAAGGCGATAAAAATTCACTCTCTTTCCCGTACCGCGGCGGCTGCGCTCGGCAGGACGCTTATCGTCGGCGCGTATATGGGGACGGAACTTAAAGACGACAAACAGAAATTGTCGATTACGATTAACGGCGGCGGTCCGCTTGGAAGAATCGTCGTGCTGTCCGATTACGGCGCGAAGGTCAGGGGCTACGTCGAAAACCCCGCGGTCGAACTTCCGCTGAACGGAAAAGGGAAACTCGACGTGGGCGGCGGCGTCGGCAAAAACGGCTATATCAGCGTCATAAAAGACCTTGGACTGAAAGAGCCGTATTCGGGAAGATGCCCGATTGTCGACGGTGAAATCGCAAACGATTTTGCATATTATTTCACGGTGTCCGAACAACAGCCGTCGGCGGTGGCGCTCGGCGTGCTTGCGGCGGATAACGAGTGCGTGTCGGCGGGCGGAATATTCGTAAGCGCGCTTCCCGGGGCGGACGACAACGCAATCACGGTGATGGAAGATATATTGACGAATTTCACGCGCGTCAGCGACCTGTTCAAGGAAATGACGCCCGAAGATATTATCGACAGGTACTTTTCGCATTTCGATATTTTTTATCTTCCCGACGTGTATCCGACGTACGAATGCACGTGCAATAGGGCGCGGCTTGAACAAGTCGTCGTGTCTTTGGGGCGCGACGAGGCGTATGATATTCTGCGTGAAAACGGGCAGCTGGAACTTACTTGTCAATTCTGCAACAAAAAGTACGTTTTCACCAAAAACGACGTTGATACGTTGTTTTCAAAGGCTTAAAAGCGTTATTTTGTACTATGGCAAAAGTTATTAAGTTTGACGACACAATCGAATATAAGATAGACCGCGCAAACGATCTTTACGCCGACGAGAACTTCGCCGACGCGCTTACCTTATTGTTCGAAGTCGTGAAACGCGACGAAAAAAACAAGGACGCGCTCATTCTCATCGGACGGATTTACGCCGATATGAACGCCTTCAACGAAAGCAACGTCGCATATATGACCGCCTATGCAAAAACAAAGTCGAAGGACGCGATCAAGGGCATTATCTCGAACGCGCTTGTTAACGGCAAGTTCCGCCTTGCAAAATATTACAAGGATACTTACGGCGTCGATTACGACTTTTCGGAGTTTCTGACGGTGCAGACCGAAGACGGCGAAACCCTTTTCCCCGACGACGAAGAAGAACGGGAGTTTGAAAGACACCTAAGGCTTGTCGTATCGAGAAAAGAAAAGGGCGGCGAAAACCTTGTCAAAGAAAAAGATCTGAAAAATCTGAAAAACCTTACGATAAACGACCTGGAAGGGCTTGGCGGAAATCCCGACTTTATGAAGTTTTCGGAACTTATGGAAAAACTTCTGAACTTCGACGACGGCGAAGAAGACGACAAACCCGAAAAACGCCGTACCGAAATCGGATTCAAACAGGTTTATCCCCGTCCGTCGGCGGAGTGCGAGCAGATTATTTCCGACGCGTTCAAACTGTTTTCAACGGGGAAACCGCAGGAGTCACTTGACCTTCTCAAAAACATAAACGAGAAAAACGGGAAATATTATTACATTGCCGAGAAAAACAAGGCGATGTGTTATCTTGCGCTTGACCGGTTGCAGTCGATGAAAATCGCCGCCGAAACCGCGCTTAAAGGCTTGCCCGACGACTTTTCGTTGAAGTGCTATTATTACATTGCCTTAAAACTCCTTGACGAAAAGACGGACGCCGAAAAAGTGTTTTCGGAAATTAAAACCGAAAAACCCAAAAACACGATGGAATATATGGTAAAACTTGACGCGTGCCGTCTTGCGCTCGACCACGAAGGAGTGCTTGACGCCGTCGAAAACGTTTTGCCCGACTTTCCGTATCAGCCGCAGTTTTTGATTCTGTACGGAAAAGCGCAGTACAACTGCGGATATATCAAGCCCGCCCGCGCGACTTTTCTGGAAATCGTCCGACTGTATCCCGACAATTTCGAGGCCCGTCTGTTGCTTGACAAAATCAACGACGGCGAAGACGGTCTTATACCGTACGGCGATATGGAAGTGATGCTTAAACGCGTGCGGATTTTGTCCGATCTCAAAATGAAGATGCAGGACAACATCGGGTTTATGAATTACCTGAAATACGACAAGGACGCTTACAGAAATATCGAATACGTGTTACTTAACGAGAACGAGCAGAACGTGTATGTCCTGATGACGGGGCTTACCACGTACGTTTCCAAGCAAATGTTCGATATGTACGAAAAACTGCTTATTTCGCCGTACGCGACGCCGTATCTCAAAACCCTTGCGCTGACGGTTTATCTTTCGGACGCAATGCCGGACGAGGTTGCCGTCGCGAATATCGACGAAAAACTGAAAATCGTGAAAATGGGCGATTACGGCTGGGAAAAAGGAATAAACGACGTCGTGAAAGCCGCCGCGTATTTTGCCTTTTCGCAGGTGATTATGCGGGAGAAAAAGCCGAAATCCGCCGTGGACGCGCTGAGCGAAAGACTGAAAAGAATATCGGGGTTTTTAATGAGCGAGTTAAGCCCGAAAGACCTCGTGAAAGAGTTGAATTCGGTTGACAGTATGGTTGCGATGAAAGACGCCTTGTGCGACTTGTCCACGCACAGCGTCAGACGCTCGACGCCCATGACCGTCATCGACGAAAAATATCTACAATACGTCGAATTATTGAAAGAGGTTGACGAAAAATATGAAATTTGAAAATCTTGACAAATTGTTTGAACTTTACGTGCAGGAAGCCGTAAGGAAAAATAAGGAAAAATATTCCTCGCACGAGGCGCTCGAAGACGACCTCGGCATGCTTTTCAACAGGTTTGAAAACGTAAGAATAAAAACCCTTGACGGCAAAACGCCGAAAGAGTACGCGGCGGAACTTCGCGAAGACGGCGAAATTTTCGACTACGTTTCGAAATGCCTTGAAAACAATATCGAAGTTACCGACACCATTTGCGACGAGGTCGTGCGCGCGGAAGGCGCAACCGAATACCTGAACGGGCTTTTGTACGAAAACAACAAGGACGCAAAACTTCTTGCTGTGCTTTTACTTAAAGAAATCGACGACGAAGAAGTCGAAGATATTTTCATTTCCGTCCTTACAAACGACGAAATGCCCGACGAAGTGAAAACGGTCGCTTTCGAATATCTGTCCGACGGCGACGACTGCGTGCCCGAAAAAATACTGGAAATCATAAACTCCGTGCCCGAAAAAAATCAGGGAATTCTCGTTGAGGTGCTTTCCAACTTCAAGGGAAGAAAGGACGTGTTTTACTGGCTCGTTACAATGTTGCAGCGCGCCGAAGACGTGCCGACGTACGCGGGGCTTCTCGGAAGATACGGCGATCCCGCCGCAATCGACATTCTGAAAAGTTTCGCAAGCGAGGTCGATATAAATTACGTGGAATTTGTCGAGATAAGAAACGCCGTCGAAGAACTCGGCGGGGAGATGACGGAAGAAAAAGATTTTTCGGACGATCCGTATTACAAGTACATAAATCATATCGGGGAAAACGGCGAAAATCCCGAAACCGCCAAGACGAAAAACTGAATATTCATAATGCTATTTATTCATAACCCTGTGTCGCAAGGCATAGGGTTATTTTATGAAAGAAGGATTGAAGTGCGCCGCCGTGTTTATCGGGACGGTCATCGGCGCGGGGTTTGCAACGGGGCAGGAAGTATTGTTGTATTTCGGAAGATCAAGCATTGCCGTGCCGATTTTTTCGGGGATTTTACTGGGACTTTTTAACGCGTATTTTTTGGCAATCGGCGCAAAATTCAACGATAGAATCAATGAACATATGTTGCAGAATAAGGCAAAAGTACTTTATGATGTATGTATGTTCATTTGTGCATATATCACTTTTATAGCAATGTTTTCGGGTGTTGAAACCCTTTTTGTGAAAATATTCGATATTAAATACACAAGTGTGGCGTGGGTTGTCGCGGCGGGTTTCATCGCTGCAAACGGGTTAAGGTTTATGAAGGGGCTGAATTCTGTCGCGGTGCCCGTGATACTTCTTCTGACAATAGTGATTTTCGTATATTCCGACAAAGAAAAAGCAAGCGGCGCATACAACTTTTTCAACGGGATAACGTACGCCGCGATGAACGTTATGTTGTCGATGGGCGTGATGATAAGGCTTGGAAAAACCGCGACGAAAAAGACAATTTGGGCGTCGGGGTGCGCGACTGCGGTCGTTATGGCGACGATGCTTGCGCTTATCACGCTTGTCGTGAAAAAGAGCGGCGGCGAAATGCCCGTGTATGCCGCTGCGGACAAGGTCGGACTTAAATACGCGGCGGGCGCGGTGATACTTCTTTCGGTATTTACGACGATGGTATCCGCGCTTGAAACGGCGGCGGAAATAATCGTGCCGGACGAAAAAAAGAAAACCGCGGGCGTCGTTTTCGTCACGCTTTTGTCGTTGCCGTTTGTAGGGTTGTTCTCTTTTGAGGATATCGTCGATTATTATTATCCCGTCGTGTCGGGAATGGGCATACTTATCGTAATCGTTTTATCGGTTTTCGTAATTTTCAAAAAACGGGACGGCAAAATCAAAAAATCCGTTGACTTTTAATCCCAAATATTATAACATAAGAAAAATTTACAATTTTTCCGAAAAAAATTTTAACGAGGTGTACAAATGGCAAAGATTTTGAAGGAAGGTTTAACTTTTGACGACGTTTTGCTTATCCCCAAGCGCAGCGACGTGCTTCCCAAAGACGTCGATTTGTCGGTGGAACTTGCAAAAGGGCTTAAACTCAACATTCCGCTTCTGAGCGCGGGAATGGATACCGTTACCGAGTCCCAGATGGCAATCGCGATGGCAAGGGAAGGCGGCGTCGGTATCATTCACAAAAACCTGACGATCGAAGAACAGGCGGCGCACGTAGACCGCGTGAAGCGCAGCGAACACGGCGTCATTACCGATCCGTTTTACCTTGGGCCGGACAACCTCGTTACCGAAGCGGTCGCGCTTATGGCAAAGTACAGAATCAGCGGCGTTCCTATCGCGAAAGAAGGGAAACTCGTGGGTATTCTTACCAACCGCGACCTTAAATTCGAGACAAATTACAACCAGCCCATCGGCAATATAATGACGTGGAAAAATCTTGTGACCGCGCCCGTCGGCACCACGCTTGAAGAAGCGAAAGAAATTCTCGGCGAGCACCGCATCGAAAAACTGCCCATCGTCGACGCCGATTTCAATCTGAAAGGGCTTATCACCATCAAAGACATCGAAAAAGCCATTCAGTATCCCAACTCCGCAAAGGACGCGGGCGGCAGACTGCTTGCGGGAGCGGCGGTCGGCATCGCGAACAACACGATGGAAAGGGTTGAAGAACTCGTCAGAAACAAAGTCGACGTAATCGCCGTCGATACGGCGCACGGACACAACGCGATCGTTATCGAAACGGTCAAAAAAATCAAAAAGAAATTCCCTTGCCTTCCCGTCATCGCGGGTAACGTCGCAACGGCGGAAGCCACGCGCGACCTGATTGAAGCGGGCGCGGACATCATAAAAGTCGGTATGGGTCCCGGCAGTATCTGTACGACGCGCGTCATCGCGGGTATCGGCGTGCCGCAAATCACGGCGGTTATGGATTGCGCCGAAACTGCCGACAAATACGGCAAGAAAGTCATCGCCGACGGCGGTATCAAATTCAGCGGCGACATCGTGAAAGCAATCGGCGCGGGCGCGGCGGCGGTCATGATCGGAAGTCTGTTTGCGGGAACTATGGAAAGCCCCGGCGACATCGAAATGTTCCAGGGAAGAAGTTTCAAGGTGTATCGCGGAATGGGCAGTATCTCCGCAATGGCGGCGGGCAGCAAAGACAGATACTTCCAGGACAGCGAAGACGCGAGAAAACTCGTGCCCGAAGGCGTCGAAGGACGCGTACCTTACAGGGGAAGCCTTGCCGACGTCGTTTATCAGATGGTCGGCGGTATCCGCTCCGGTATGGGCTACTGCGGAAAACATAACATCGAAGAACTGCGTACCACGGCGGAATTCGTCAGAATTTCCAACGCGTCGCTTATCGAAAGCCATCCGCACGACATCACGATTACGAAAGAAAGCCCCAACTACTCCACCAGGGCTTAACGGATTTTATTATGGTTTACGGCAATACGAAAGGAATAAAACAAACCGTGATTGCGCGGCTTGACGCTCTTATCGGGGCGTACGACAAAAACCTTCTTATCGACAGGACGGTTCTTTCGACCATTGCCGAAATTACCGAAAAAATCAACCGCGAGATTTGCGTGTTCGTCGCAAGAAACGGACAGGTCGTCGCGGTGGGAGTGGGCGACAGCGGCACGGTATCGCTTGAAGATTTTTCGTTGAAGCGCAGCGACAAACGGTTTCAGGGCGTGAGATGCGTGCATACTCACCCGAAAGGAAGCGGAAAACTGTCGGATATGGACACGTCCGCGCTCACGTCGATGCGCCTTGACGCAATGATTGCCGTCGGCGTGTTGCACGGAAGAGTAAACGACGTCGAAGTCGCTTTTATCAACGGCAAAAAAATCGACAGGTTTTATTTTAAGTCCGCAGCAAAAATCGACGACGCCGATATGATGCAAAAAATCACCGAATACGAAAGAAAATCGGTGATCCCCGACGTTGTCGACAATACGCCCGAAACGCGCGGGGCAATCCTTGTAAACGTCGGCACGGGCAGCGACCTCGACGTCGAAATCGAGGAGCTGAAACGACTCGCCGACACGATGGGACTTGACGTCAAAGGCGCGGTTGTCCAAAAACAAAATCCCGACAAGGGCTATTGCGCTGGGCTTGGCAAACTTGAAGAAATCAAACGCCTCGTGCAGGTGGAAAATGCGGAATTCGTCATTTTCAACAATATGCTCACGGGAAGTCAACTGAACAATATCGAAGAATACGTCGGCGCGAAGGTCATCGACCGTCCGATGCTAATTCTTGAAATTTTCGCGCGGCACGCAACCTCGAACGAGGGCAAACTTCAAGTGCAACTCGCGATGATGAAATATACTTTGCCGAAACTTTTGGGACAAGGCAAAGAATTGTCGAGAATCGGCGGCGGGGGCTCCGGCGGCGCGGCGACGAAAGGAAGCGGCGAAACCAAACTCGAAACCGACAGACGGCGCATCCGTCGCAGCATTTACGAACTGTCGGAACGCATCGAAATTCTGAAAAAAGAAAGGGATTTGCGCCGTGAACGCCGCAAAAAATCGGGCATAAAAACCGTTGCCATCGTCGGGTATACAAACGCCGGAAAGTCCACGCTGATGAACCTTCTGACGAAAGCGGGAGTCAAGGCGGAAGACAAACTTTTCGCAACGCTCGATCCCGTAACGCGCAAGATTTTCGTCGATATCGGCAAGGAATATCTTCTGACCGACACCGTAGGTTTCATCGACAATCTCCCGCACGAGTTCGTCGACGCTTTCAGAAGCACGCTGGAAGAAGCAACGTACGCCGACCTTATTCTGCACGTTGCGGATTGCAGTTCAAAGGACCTTGAAAGACAGGAAAAAGTCGTGAAAGACGTCCTTACGTCGCTGGGCGTTGCCGACACGCCGATTATAACGGTTTATAACAAAGCCGACGAAAACGCAGGATTTTCCACAGACGAAAAAAACGCCGTCGTGATTTCGGCAAAAACCGGGGACGGCGTGAATAAACTGAAAGAAATGATCGTCGAAAAATTATTTTAATTTTCCAAGTCGTCTTAATTTGTTGACGTTCATCGGATAATCGGGCGACTTGATAAGCGCGTTCCAGAGAAGGAAGTCGTCGACCGTGGTGTCGTAAAAATTCGCAAGGCTCAAAAGTATGTCGGGCTCCACGTCTTTTAAGTCGTTTTCGTAGCGGCTGTAAGTGCTGCGGGAGACGTGCAAAGCGTCGGCAAGTTGTTGGCTGGTATAGCCTTTTCTTTTTCTGATTTGTTTAAGCAAACGACCGAATAACATCTTTAATCATACAAAAAGGCTCGGTAAACCGAGCCTTTTATCATTTTATCTTAGTAAGCGAGTTCTTTTTCCAGATACTCGACAAGTTTATCGACAGGCATTCTGATTTGCGCCATGCTGTCGCGTTCACGCACGGTTACGGTGTCGTCGTCAAGGGTGTCGAAGTCAACCGTCACGCAGAAAGGCGTGCCGATTTCGTCCTGACGGCGGTAACGTTTGCCGATGCTTGCGCTTTCGTCGTACGTGCAGGAAAAGTGCTTTTGAAGAGTGCGGTAAATTTCCGTCGCTTTGTCGCCGAGTTGTTTCTTTTGCAAAGGAAGCACCGCAACCTTATACGGCGCGAGAGCGTGATGCAAATGCAAAACAACGCGGGTATCGCCGTCGACTTCTTCCTCGTCATAGGCGTTTGAAAGCACGGCAAGGAACATACGCTCGACGCCCAGCGACGGCTCCACAACGTAAGGAATATATCTTTCGTTCGTGACGGGATCGACATAGTCCATATTTTCGCCGCTGACGCGCTGATGGCAGTTAAGGTCGTAGTCGGTGCGGTCGGCAACGCCCCAAAGTTCGCCCCAGCCGAACGGGAATTTGAACTCGAAGTCGGTCGTGGCGCGGCTGTAAAAGCAAAGTTCTTCCTTATCGTGGTCGCGCAGGCGCAGGTTTTCTTCCTTGATTCCAAGGCCGTAAAGCCAATTTTTGCAGTGTTCCTTCCAGTAATTGAACCATTCAAGGTCGGTGCCGGGTTTGCAGAAGAATTCAAGTTCCATCTGTTCAAACTCGCGGACGCGGAAGATGAAGTTGCCGGGGGTAATTTCGTTTCTGAAAGACTTGCCGATTTGTCCGATACCGAAAGGCACTTTCGCTCTTGTGGTGCGTTGCACGTTTTTGAAGTTTACGAAGATACCTTGCGCGGTTTCGGGACGAAGGTACACGGTGTTTGTCGTGTCTTCCGTGACGCCCTGGAAAGTCTTGAACATAAGGTTGAATTTTCTCACGCCGGTGAAGTCGGAGTTGCCGCAGATCGGGCACGGGATTTTGTTTTCCCTGATATATTCTTCCATTTGTTCGTTCGTCCAGCCGGCGATGTTAAGGGTGATACCTTTTTTGGCGTTCCAGTTTTCGATAAGGTCGTCGGCGCGATGACGGGATTTGCACGCTTTGCAGTCCATAAGAGGGTCGGAAAAACCGCCGATATGTCCGCTTGCTTCCCAGACTTTCGGATTCATAAGAATCGCGCAGTCAAGACCTACGTTATATTCGCTTTCGGTGATGAATTTTTTCCACCACGCTTTTTTGATATTGTTTTTAAGTTCGACACCCAAAGGACCATAGTCCCAGGTGTTTGCAAGACCGCCGTAAATTTCGCTTCCCGGGAAGACGAAGCCGCGGTTTTTCGCAAGCGCGACGAGTTTATCCATTGTCAGATTTGCCATAAACGCATACCTCATAAAAAAGTTTATTTATATTCTATTTACATATTAAGAAAAAGTCAAGCGAAACGCCGACGGGCAAGGTTTTTATGTAACAAAAAAAATGAAGTTTGCGTATTGTGAAGTATAGATAATCCTTGCGGTTATCGAGTATGAAAGGGAGGTTGTGCTATGAACGGAAACTTTTTCGGCGGCGGTTCGGGCTGTGACTGTATGTTATGGATTCTTATCCTTCTTTGCTGCTGTGGCGGATGCGGCGGCGGTTGCAACGACGGTTGCGGATGCGGCGGCGGAGCGTACGGCTTCTGGCCGTGGCTTGTGATTTTGTGTTGCTGCTGCGGATGCGGCGGTGGCGGCGGGTGCAAATAATACATAAAAGCACCATTTTTTCGGGACGGCGGGCGGCGCCGTCCTTTTTTTAATTTATAATCGCGACGGCGTAGGACAGCGACCACAGATACGAATACCACAAAAGCAGGACGGGAACGACGGCTTTTGCAAGTTTCCCCGCGCGGGATCGCAGAATAAAAATACAAAAAATCCACATTAACGCCAAAGTGACAGTCATTGTGACAAGTCCCAAAAGAGGATTTCTTGCCGCGAAAAAAAGCGCAAGGAACAATGCGGACGAAAACTTGACCGACGCATACAATCCGAACGTCGGATTTACCGCGCCTTTGACGAGCGCGTCGGACACGACGTACGCTTCGAGCGCCGTCGCGGCCGAGTACAACGCCGTGAACGTCGTCGCGTCCAACCAAAACACCGGTAAAGTAAGACCTGAAAACCACGAAAGGTTTCTTTGCACGGTGAAACTTCCCGTCCATTCCACGATAAGCGCAAACGAAAGCGCGAAAAACGCGGCGTAAAGCCATTTTACTTTTTGCATATAAGAATTATATTTATAACGCGTATCATATATGTTTGAAAAATAATAGTTGTAAAATGCGCGCGCTTTTGGTATAATAACGTAAAATCACGATAAGGATTAAAAAATGTTACTTGTTATCGACGTAGGAAATACGAATATGAAACTCGGCGTGTACGACGGCGACGTCCTGAAAAAAAGTTGGCGTCTTTCAACCGAGGCAAAGCGCACCGCGGACGAACTCGGAATGATTTTGTACGACTTGTTCAAAAACGTCGGCGTTGAATTTCAGGATATCGACGGCATTATCATGTCGTCCGTCGCGCCCATGCTCAACTACACGGTGGAGCATATGTGCACGTACTATATGAAGAAAAAGCCCGTCTTCGTGGACGCCACGCTTAAAACGGGTTTGAAAATCAAATATAACAACCCCATCGAACTCGGCGCGGACAGGATTGTTGACGCGGTCGGGGCGCACTTCATATACGGCGGGCCGCTTATCGTTGTGGATTTCGGCAGCGCGACGACGTTCAATGCGGTTACCGCAGACGGCACGTTTTTGGGCGGCGCGATTTGCGCCGGCGTCAAAACCGCGTCGGAAAGCCTTGTGAACACTGCCGCGAAACTTCCTCGTTTCGAACTTATTCCGCCGAAAGACGCGATTGCCCGTTCCACAATCGAGGGTATGCAGTCGGGCGCGGTTTACGGATATGCGGGGCAGGTTGACTACATTGTCAGAAAATTCCGCGAAAATCCGCTTATGAAAGACGCGAAAGTCATCGCGACGGGCGGTTTGTCGGAACTTGTCGTCAACGCGGACAAGTCGATTATCGACGTCGTTGACCGCTCGCTTTCTCTCAAAGGGCTTAAAATTTTGTACGATATGAATAAAGAAGGTAATAACGAATGAAAAAAGTCGGCATCGCGCTGCTCGGGCTGGGTACGGTCGGGGGCGGCACTTATAAGATTCTGGAAAAAAACCACGACGCTTTCAAAAAGTACGAAGGGCTCGATATCGAGGTTCTGCACGTGCTTGAACGCAATATGAAAAGGGTTGAAGAGTTGGGCGTAAATCCCGACATCGTTTCAACCGACATCGACAACGTCGTAAACAACAAAGATATCTCGATAGTGTGCGAGTTTTTCGGCGGTATCGAACCCGCAAGGACGTTCCTTATCAAGGCTCTGGAAGCGGGCAAAAGCATCGTCACCGCAAATAAGGAATTGTTTTCAAAACACTGGCACGAACTCGAAGCGGCGGCAAAACGCGGCAAGGCGGGGCTGTATTTCGAGGCGAGTTGCGTCGGCGGCGTGCCCATAATCCGCACGATTACCGAAGGCATGCAGGCAAATACGATTTTGTCGATAAAGGGCATAATAAACGGCACGACGAACTATATTTTGTCGGCGATGAGCGAAAACGGCACGTCGTACGAAGACGCGCTGAAATCCGCGCAGGAACTCGGATATGCCGAATTCGATCCGACAGCCGACGTCGAAGGCTTTGACGCGTCGTACAAACTGTCGATTTTGTCCACGCTGTCCTATCACAAAAAAGTGCCCGTACAAAGGGTGTATCGCGAGGGCATCACGAAGATTTCCGTGGACGACATAAACACCGGGAAGAAACTCGGCTACACGCTGAAACTCCTTGCAATCAGCAAAAACAACAACGGAAAAATCGAGGCGCGCGTGCATCCCGCGTTCATTAAAAGCAGCCATCCGCTTGCGGCGGTGTCGGGCAGTTTCAACGCCGTGTATCTTGTCGGCGACAGCGTCGGCGATATTATGCTTTACGGCAGGGGCGCGGGCGATCTGCCCACCGGCAGCGCAATCGTCAGCGATATTATTTATGCGGCGCATCAGCGCAAACCACGCTATTTACCGTTCAAAAACGACGGTTCAAGTCGCGATTCGGACTTTATCACCGATTTTAAGAGCAAGTATTACGTCCGTATATGCGCCACCGACCGCGAAGGAATTCTGGGCAGAATTTCAACCGTTTTCGGCAAAAACAAAATCGGCATCGAAAAGGTTTTTCAGAACGAAGAAAACGTCAATTCAAAGACGGACATTATCTTCGTCACGCACCTGAGCCACGAGAAAATCATTGAAAAAGCGTTGAAAGAAATCACCGCTCTTGACGGCGTGAAAAACGTTGCCGCGCTTATCCGCGTTGAAGAATAATGAAAGAAATCACACTGTCCGCAATCGGCGACACAATCAAAAATTTTGAGGAAAAAATCGCTCAGGCACAAACGCTTTGGGAAAAGGTGCAGATCTTTTTCGACACCTACAAAGTGTGGATTCTGGTCGGGCTTGTCGTGCTTGTGGGAATAATCTTTTTTGTCAATATAATGGAAGCGAAAAAGCGCAAAGACGACCGCGACAACAAAAAATAACAGCGCAACACAACGCAAAACCGCACAAAAACCGCACAAAAACCGCATTAAAAAACTCCGCCACGGCGGAGTTTTTGTATTATCTTTTCAGCCCCAGAATATCGTCTGCCGAAACGTCCAGAATCTCGCATAGTTTTGAAAACGTGTCAAGGGCAGGAAAAATATCCTTGCACATATATTTCGACACCGTTTGCGGCGAAACGCCGAGAAGCCGTGCGATTTCTTTTTGTTCGATACCGCTGTCTTTGATTGCGGCGCGTAAGCGTTGTTGAATTTCTGAAAGAGTCATAAAATCACCTATTTAGATAATCGCATATTGTACGATTTTTGACTTGACAATCGTATATTAGGTGATTTACAATTATTTTATACTACAACAAGAAGGAGAAACTTATGAAAAAGAAACTTATTGCAGTATTTTTAGTTGTTGCCACACTACTTTCCTGCGTTTTCGCCTTTGCCGCTTGCAAATCAAACGATAAAGAGTTTAAGGAAATTGTTTCTTGTGCTAAAGATTTAGAATACAAATTAAAACATCAGGATAGATGCCAGGGATTCTCTATTACCGATAATTGCGGGTATAAAGTTGTGACTGGGAATAATAGTAAAAGCGGTACATATATCATTATACCTTATACGGCTAAAGATTTGTTGGCAGATATTACGATTGTTGATATTGCTTTCTTTTGCAATGGTGAATTGCTTGGTTTCAAGGGTGATTACCCGTATTCTTATGATTTTTCAAAAAAGGACAGATATTTGGAGGCGTTGAAAATCTATGTGAATCAAGATTTTGACAAACAATACTCTGCAAATGACTTAAACAAAAAAATATAACAGGTTATTGTATGAAATCGATTAAAAAAGTTGTTCATATTTCATTTTTAGTAATGTGTTTTTTATTATTTTCAATGCTTTTGGTGTCTTGCAACAGAGATTCAGAAGGTTTTGTCTTTGAGGAGAACGAATCGACTGCTACCGTTATTGGGTATAAAGGAAGAAACGAACATATTACTATTCCAAGCACTTATAATGGCAAACCGGTAACTGCCATTGGTGATTCTGCGTTTTACAGGCATTATAATAAAAGAATAATACGAAGTGTGACAATCCCCGACACTGTAAAAATAATTGGAAGGAGCGCGTTTGGATGTTGTTCCGAATTGACAAGTGTTGTTATACCTAACAGTGTTACTTACATAGGTAGCTGTGCAATCAATAGTGAAAGGGATTTCCGAAAAACACAACAAAAAACGCAAAATAAAACAGAAAACAGCCTTCAAATGATAGCTTAAAGTCGGATATTCGTAAAAGAACATCCGACTTTTTAATTTAATATAAAAAACATAGGAGAGAACAAGGATAAACGTTCTCTCTTTTTTTATGCCGTTTCGAGGGGTGATTTCCTATTTACGGTGAGAAAAATTATAATATTAACAGTAAATCGAAAGGAGTTTTCAATGAAATACAAAGAATGGTTAGACGTATGGTTTGCGAATTACATAGAACCTTCGTCTAAAACAAAAACGTGCGAAAGATATTCGGAGATTATCGAAAAGCACTTGAAGGTAAAGTTGGGCGAGTACGAGCTTGAGGGACTGTCGCCCATCGTCATACAGAAGTATATTACCGAACTTATGCAGTCGGGCAATCTGACAACCGGAAAGGGGTTAGCGGCTAATTCAGTAAACGGGATTGTTACGGTTATTCAGAACTCTCTGAAACTTGCGTATACGCTCGGAGAATTGAAAGAGTATACGACAGACAAAATCAGACGACCGAAAACGAAAGAGAAAGAAGTATCCTGTTTTTCGCTTGCCGAACAGAAGAAGATAGAACAGGCGGCGTTGTCGAATAAGAAACGGAAATTCATCGGGATCGTGATTTGTCTTTATTCGGGTTTGCGTATCGGAGAATTGCTTGCGCTTACTTGGGCAGATATTGATTTCACGAAAGGAACGCTTGCGGTGAACAAAACCTGCCACGACGGACGAGATGAAAACGGGAATCTCTGCCGGATTACGGACTTGCCGAAAACAACTTCTTCCAAAAGAATGATTCCGCTTCCGAAGCAGTTGCTTCCCGTTCTGAAAGAGTATAAAAGGAAAAGCATTTCGGAATATGTTGTGGAATCGGAGAAGGGCGAACCGCCAACCGTGCGTTCTTATCAGAGAACCTTTGAACTTCTGCAAAAGCGTTTGCATATCGAGCGTAAAGGTTTTCACTCACTTCGGCATACGTTTGCTACACGCGCTTTGGAATGCGGAATGGACGTGAAAACATTGGCGGAGATATTGGGGCATAAAAACGCCACAGTAACGCTGAACAGATACGCCCATTCGCTTATGGAACACAAGCAGGATATGATGAATAAGCTCGGCAAATTATTATAATAAAAAGGAGAAGTCTACACTCCTCCTTCAATACATCTAATGCTATATTAGGCGTACATTTTAATTGTATTATAATCCATTCTGCCACATTTGTCAAGAAGTTTGTCGAAAAAAAGAAATAAGATTTAAAAAATGTTCGTTTTTGAGTTTTATAGTCGAACACCGCTATTGAATTTGTTCACCTATTATAGCATTAGATGAACGTTTTTAATCTCAAAAATACGCCTAAGAACACCTGATGCAGTTGTCATAAAGGCTTTTATTTTTGAAAGTGTTATTGAACGAGCGTTTAATTAAAATGGGTGAATTTATGCAGGATAAGAACGAAATAGCAAGGATTGAAAAACGCAATAGAATTGTTGCTGTCGCGTATAGTTTGTTTATTAAACGGGGACTTGAAAAAGTCAGTGTTAGAGATATCGCCGGCTTAACAGAAATGAACATAAATTCAATTTATTATTATTTCAGAACGAAAGCCGAAATTGTTATATGTTGTGTTGAATATGGACTCGACAGGGTATCAAAACAAATTTTCGATCTTGCAAAATCGGGCGATTTAAAGGAGGACAGATTTTTATCAAAAATACTTGATTGCTCTTTAGAAACGAAAGAAGAAATGTGTTGGTGCTATCAAGTAATAACTTCACCAAATTATAATTGGCTGATGAAAGATATTGTGATATCAGTTAGAAAGCGTTATTCAAAGTACATTGATGATTTGGCAAGGAAAAATAATTGTCAATCAAAGTATTTTAAATTGTTAATTAATATGTCGGTTCTTGTGGTAAAAGACTACATAATTACTGAAGATAAAAATTGCAAAGAACAATTCAAGGCTATTAGCAATCAAATAAAATGTTTGCTTGGCAATAAATAAAATTTTTTGGAGGTAACACATCATGGCAAGGAATCAAAGTTTTTACGAGTGGACGGGAGGGGCAACAGAGGCTGAAATTCAAGAAATGAAAGCGAAAGTCAGCAAACGCTTTAAAATTTTTCTTTTGATAAGTCTTATTCCCTTTGTTAATTGGATTACAATGGGGTGTGCGATTTTCTGTTACAATAACTTGTCGCTTTTAAAAACGAGAGGTAGAAGTAGTGGTAGCGATATATTTAGATTTATTTTAATGGTGTGGGCAGGTATTCTTCCGCCTATTATTGTAGTTCAGGCGTGCGCACATATTGATTCGCTTGGAACGAAAGTGCTTGGTTGCTAAAAAAATAAGAGGAGAAAATAAGATTATGAATTGTTCACAACATCCGCAAAGACCAGCGGTATATAAATGTGATAATTGTGGAGAGCCGATTTGTCAAAGTTGTTATGATGATTTTGAAATGCCTGACAATGGTGGGCATTTATGTGCAAATTGCTACAAAGAAGAGCTTAGACATGAAGCCGCAGAAGCAAAAGCACTCAAAGGAATGGTAACGAGAGAATTTGTTTTTATTATCATAGGCTTACTTGTAGGACTGTTCTTTGGGTTGGATATTATGTTTGGGTTTGGAGTAATAACGGATGTTCCTACTCATAACCCGGTTGGCTTGATTTTTCTACCGTTTATTTTCGGTTCACTGTTAACCATAATTAAAAAAATTAAAAATGAATACGTTGAACAACGGGACGAGGGAAGCGATACAAACTGGATTACTTTAATATTCGTGATTATTATAAACCTGTTGTTTTCACCAATAATGACTATTATGCGTTTCTTCCAGCGAATCGGAGATATGAGAAACCTTAATAGAATTTATGCGCAAGATGTAAATGCGATAACCATTATAGATAATTACTTGGCAAGAAGTTTGCAACCTTCTGCAGTTGCGGCTGTTGCAGGTGGCGAGTCTGAGGATGTTGAGATTTCTTTGGAGTCCATCTTGGCTTCTGGGGCTGGTTCAGACAAGGCATTGTGCGATAATGGTGAAATTTTAAGAACGGTAAGGACAAGATAAGATGGAGATGCTACATATGATATATATTCCTAAAGGAAAATTTATGACTGATGATGACGGCGCAGAGCGTAGACGTAAATTAGCCGAAGCATTGAGAAAAGGCGAGCAAATTTCTGTCGCGCCAAGTGGCGAGGTTATGACTAAAGCCGAAAAAGATGCAGCTCCTGATGAAGTATCAATTACTGTTCCAGAAGGAAAGCTGGCTTGAATCACTGTGTAACTAGAGTCACGCTATATTTTGTAGTTGGCTCTAGTTTTTTTAAAATAATGAAAAAGAGGTAATAGTGTGAGTATCTATTGGTATGAAAACGATAAAGAACTATTTGCTAATGAAGTAAGGATGATGCAAAAGTTTTATCCAGGCTTTAAGCTGATGAAAATGCCTGACGGTAGATTATATTGGAGAGGAAAAGTTCAACCAACAGGAGAAGGCGGCAGCGTTTGGGACTTGATGGTCATTTATGACAACAACCATCCTTATACGGATGGGCTGAACACTTATGGAGGATCAATTGATGTTTATCCTGTATCACCTAATTTAGCCAAATTACAGCAAGACTTAGGGGATGTGAAAATTCCACATATATATTGGAAGAACGATTGGACAGAAGCATATATCTGTACTGTTCGTGCGAACGAATTTAAGACAGGAGCTAAATCAAGTTCGGCAGCTTCGTGTTTGTCGTGGGCTTGCAAATGGATTGTTGTATTTGAATTGTGGCTTAATGGCGATATACCCTTTGAGGAATTTGATACTAACAAGCACGTTTTCTGACGGAGGTAAAAATGAAAGTAATTTTTACCGAGAGAGCGTATGTTTCGGTTTTGGCTGAAACTGCTGAAAAAATACATACAGAAACAGGCGGTATTTTTTTAGGTTATAGATGTGGTGAAAATTGGTACGTGATGGAGTCCATTGACCCCGGTCCAAAGTCTACTTTTGAAGTCGCATATTTTGAATATGATTACAAGTATGTTAATCACCTTTCAAAAAAGATTGCCCGATTGTACAAAAAGCCTTTGGAATTGCTCGGTTTATGGCATCGTCACCCCGGCTCTTTTGACCAATTTTCCGGCACAGATGACGGAACTAATAAGAAATTTGCTTCACTCAATAAAAATGGAGCAATTTCGGCATTGGTAAATATTGACCCTGAATTTAGAATAACAATGTTTCACGTTGGCTCTCCGTTGTCTTACACGAGAGTTGCGTATGCGGTTGGAGATTCTTTGTTGCCTGATGAAATAAGGGGTTATTGCAACACGCAACGACTTCTTGATTATTTAAGTGCAAAAGAAAACACGATATGGGGAACTTCAAAACCTACTAAACCAAGATATAAGTATGACGAAATACTTGATACTATTATAAATAATTTTTCAAGTCTTGATGTTACCCAACACGTTAAAGAAGAAGAGATTCCGCCATTAACTGATGAGAATATATCTTTTATATTAGCACAAATCGACGAAGATGTGAACTATTTTGGAGAGTGCTATTTGGATTGTCAAATGGTATTACAAGACAAGTATGTTCGTGTTGTAGCAAAAGACGGAATCAGGGTAATTTTAGAGTTTTGCATCACTCCAACTGATAATAATTGTATGTTCAATTATCGAGGAAAGTATTATCTTTATACGCCTAAATTGTTTAAGACTATTGTTTCTGATGTTATTGAAGCAAAACAGAGAAAGCGAATCTTCTTTTCGCTAAACAAGGAGTTTGTAGAATGTTCGATACAAAAGTTAAAAAGAAATTAAAAGTATTATTGCCTGATAACTTACAAAATGAGAAGTATGCAGGAGCAATATACGGCTATTACAAAAAGGATTCAGGGATTTTTAATGTAATATCTAACGAGAAAAAAGCAAAAACTCGCTTGTTAGGGGAAATTGTTACGGATTTACCCGAAGAACACGCTAAATCCAATAAACTTTGGGGTGTTTTATCCGATGCGGGCGTTTCGTTTTATTACAAAGGCGAAAAATATGAAACGGAACTTTATAGTTTGTACTTAAATATCTTTTCGAGAAATAAAGGCATACTTGAGACTTCTGTAATGAAAGAGAAAAGTGCCGTTATTCTCGGTTGTGGCTCTGTTGGCAGTTTAGTTGCTTTAGAATTAGCTCGTTCCGGTGTCGGTAGTTTTTTGTTGGTTGATACAGATGTTTTAGAATATCACAATATATGTCGTCACCAATGCGGAATTGGTGAGGTGGGCGAATATAAAGTAGATATCGTCAAAAAGCGAATTTTAGATATTAACCCATCGGCAAATGTTATTGTTCGTAGGAAAATTGTAGAGCATCTTTCGCAAGAAGATTTTGAAGCTGTGTGCAATGGTAGAAACACTCTTTTTGTTGGTTGTGCAGACAATCGCAAAGCCGATGTATATGCAAATATGGTGGCTGCCCGTTTCGGTTGTGCATTTATTTCCATTGGCTTTTGGGAACGTGCATTGGCGGGAGAAATTTTTTATTGGCTACCAAATCATAATATGCCTTGTTGTGGTTGTGCATTAGGTAGTGGCGGAATGTCGGGACGAGTTGAAACCAACAATCACCACGTTTATTCCAATCAAGTTGATATTGAAAAACTTAAATTTGAACCCGGAATATCTGTTGACATCAATTTTATCACTTGCATAGGTATTAAGTTGGCTTTGGATATATTAAATGAAACCAATGAAACATATATACCTCGTCTTTTGAATGATTTGCAACAATATACGCTTATATGTAACACTTGCAATCCTAAAATTGGTGGAGAGATGGTCGAAATTTTTAGCTATCCCTTACAAGTTACCACATCTTTGAAAGTGAATTTTGGAGCAAGTTGTGACGGTAAAATATGTAGGTACGAAAAATAGGAGGTTGCTATGAGTGAGTTCAAATCCGCAGTTAGTGGGTGTTTTTCAGAGGCAAGTTCAATTCTTTCGAGTCTGAAGTCGGAACTTAATAATTGGAACGATTCAAAAGTTACGGTTGTGAAAGAACAAGTGGAAAATGATAGACGCAGTTTTCAGATGGTTTGTGATGCTTCTAAATTTGTAGAAGATGACATAAGAAAAATGCGTGAAATAGCAGATAAGGTTGAGAGTATATCTCGTAAAACGGTAGGTAATGGATTTTAATGTTAATTCAGTCATAGATGTCATCAATAGGACAAACACTTATTTACTCAATGCTTGTTCGGTACAATCTTCTGAAGCTTCAAATGCAACAAGAAGCTTGTTAAAAGCAAAAGAAGAACAGAAAGTAGCTAAAAAACGTATTGATGATGAGTGTAAAAGAAAAGTTGATGGTTATGCTAAAAAGGGAAAAGAGCTTATTGATGTTGATACAGATTTTGTCAAACAACTTAAAGAGTTGAATGAAAAATTAAAGAGTGTCGATAAAAAATATGCGAAATGTGAAAGCAGAATAAGTTTTGCGGGAATTGCAGACGAGTATAAAAAACAATTATTATTGCTGATAAACGGTAGTGATGATTTTGATGAAAAGATGGTGGAGAAAATCTATCTGTTTTTCAAAAATAATTCTTATCGTTATATTTCCAAACCCGTTTCACCTATTATTATTGCTTCTAAAAAACGTAAACGGCTATACGAACAGTTGGCTTCTTGCTTGTTGGTTGTAGATTCATTTGTAGAAGAAAACAAGAAATATTACATAGACCGACGTGACGAAGATGTAAAAGCAGCCAAAGAAGATGCAGCTCAACAAGTTTTTAACTTGCGAAAGAGGTTTGATATAAAACTCAATACTATGTTGCAAGAATCGCAGGCAGACAACACATTTTTGTTGGAAGAAAGTCAAAAAACTTTGTTTGCGACTTTTGATGAAGCATTTTATGTTTCGTACAAAAGCATTAGAGATAAAGCAAAACAGTGTTTTACTGAAATCAACGAGGAAGATGCTTTTAATGATGAAATATATGTAGGTGATATTGCTTGGGGACTTGAAGATAGTGTTATCAATAATCCCATAGGCGAAAATTTCATAAAAAACAACAGCCAACTTTTTGAAGATGGTGTTGCATTTTTACCTTGGACAATGAAATTAAGTAATTGTCAAAGCGTTTTCCTTACGCCCGCAACAAGTGCTGATAAAGAAGCTGCAATTTCTTGGGTAAATCAGTTTTTATATAGTTTTATAAGGCAATTACCCGTGAATGGCGTTGAATTAACTATTTTTGACCCTGACCGCAGAGGTAATAGTATTTTTCCGTTCTTGAATTTGCCTTCTTTGATGCCGGAGATGTTTTCAAAAAAAATATTTACTTCGACAGAAGATATTACATCTCGTGTGCAAGAACTTAATCAGTATGTTGATTCGGTAATTCAACAGAAATTGTCCAACAAATATAAAGATGTATTTGAATATAATGCAGCTACGCCCGAAAACCCTCTGCCAATCAAAGTAGTTTGTGTTTTTGACTTCCCTAAATTCTTCGAGAACAGGGCATACGAAAATCTTTTAAGTATTATCAAAAATGCAAGCCGATGCGGTATTTTTGTCGCAATTTGTTACAATCCAAGTGAACAAAAAAACAGTTACGGAGATATAGTTTCGACCATTCAAAGTATTAAAGAAGAGTCAATTTGTCTGATTCAATCAAATGGTTTATTGAGACTTGAAAAGAGTGGGTTTGCAGTACTTCCCATTGAATTGCCAAAACAAACAGTAATAGACGAATTTTGCATTTCCTATGAACGTACATCGAAAAAGAAATTAGCCAAAGGTATTCCGTTCATTTCAGTAGTGAAAGATGGAGACTTCTTTACTAAAAAATCGGCTGAATGTATTTCTTTGCCCGTTGGAAAAGGAGATGGCTCGGCTACTCAATTCATCGAGTTCGGTAAAAGAAGTTCTCAACACGCCATTATTACAGGTGCAACAGGTTCGGGTAAATCGACTTTGCTTCACACATTGATAATGAGTGCGTTAATCAATTACTCACCTGATGAACTAAATTTGTATCTTATGGACTTTAAGAGTGGTACAGAGTTCAAGGTTTATGAAACAGTGCCCGTTCCGCACATTAAACTTTTGGCATTAGATGCGTTGCAAGAGTTCGGAGAAAGCATTTTAATGGAGCTTGTTGAAGAACAAAACAGAAGAAGTCAACTGTTTAAGGATAGTGGAGAACATACAAATTTGAAGTCGTATGTTTCTGCAACGGGACAGTCGATGCCTCGTATCCTCGTAATTATGGACGAGTTCCAAATTCTTTTCAACGAGAGTGCAAATAGAAAAGTTGCTATGCACTGTGCGGAATTAGCAAACAAAATTGTTACCGAAGGTAGAGCGTTCGGAATACATCTTGTAATGGCAACACAGACACTCCGTTCAATTCGTGAGAAAACAGCATTAAGTAATTCCACAATCGAACAAATGCGTATCAGAGTGGGGTTGAAATGCGGCGAAGAAGATGCCAATTATATTTTTGGTGATGCCAATGCACGAGATGCCCTGATGAAAATGAAAGGAGCTATTGGAACGGCAGTATATAACCCCGAATTTACGGAAGCCGGAAATAGTGGATTTAGAGTTGCCTATTGTGCTGAAAATGAGCAAAAGTCGCTTTTGGCGGCTATTGCAACGGTGTGTAAAGATAAGTTTACTGCAAATATTAAAGTGTTTGAAGGTAAGCGAGTTCCTCAATTCCCGGTATCGTTAATTGATACATATAAGCAAAATGATACATCAGAGATAGCGTTGGAGATTGGTGAGCCCATACGAATTGACACTCCTGTGAAAATTCTATTTAACAAGAAGAAAAACAATAATTTGTTAGTGGTCGGCTCTGACACAAATTTGATGTCTCAAATCATTTCCAATATCGTTTTGGGTGCATCATTTACGCCAAATACAAACACTTACTTTATGGACGGTAATGCTTTCTTTGATGAGCCAATAGACCCGTATGTAGAGTATTTGAGTAATATTCAAACAAGTATAAAAACTATTACTACAAGGAAGGATTGCTTGCTTTGCATAGAGGAATTGTATGACGAATTTAAGAAACGCCGTAAAAGCATATCCAATTCTAATGAAAAACATATTGTTGTAATCAATGGGTTGCAGTATATTGATATTCTTTCAATGATACTAAAAGGTGATTATATCAATAGGGAGGATTATATTGAAACGGATTTTTCTGCTCCACCCAAAGTTGATGACGGCGGATTGGATTTCAGCTTTGATGATGCCCCCGAAACGATTGAATATTCCTCTGCATTAAAAGAACTTGTTGAACTTGGTTATGCGTATGGTATCTATTTTGTAATTGCTTGTAATGAGTATCAGACCGTAAGAGAGGTCTTGCATTATGGAGCAAGTTTGATGAATAAATTAACGAATCGAATCGTTTTTGCAATAAGTGATAAGGACAGCGATGAGTTGATTGACGGTATCCAAGTTTCCGGAATGAATAGCGTGACTGCGGTTTATACAGATGGGATTAAACGCACAATGCAGTTCAAGCCATATTCTACTCCGCAAGTATCAGATATTCAAAGATAAGGAGATAAAACTATGAAAGGTGATTCACAAGCAATACATACGGGCGTTACGAGGTTAAGTTATGCTCGAACGATGGTTGATACAATTTGCAGTAGGATAAGCTCTGCTATGTCAGAAGCCGGACGCTCTAATAGCAATCCAAAATTCAAGAAATGTGTTGCCAAGAGTGAAGAAGTCGTAAAACAGATGCGTCAATCAGCACAAGAATTGGCGAGAATAGGAAGGACTTTAGAACGATTGGAATATATTATTCGCGAATTGGAAGAAAATTAAGGAGATATATGTATGGTAAAAGCAGATGCATCAAGTCTCAATGGCTTGTCAAGAGAAATCAGGGCAAAATTAGACCAATTCAAATTAACAATCAATGATGTTTATAGATTGACAAATACGCTTGAAAGCAATTGGGACGAGCAAAAATGTGGCTCTTTCAAAGAGGCGATGGATACGGTAAAAGAATCATCGTATGATGTCGAAACCGGGTGTCTCGAAATTTTGAAGCTAATAAGCGAGATGGAAGATATTGCAAAAAGATATGATTCTATCAGATTTTAATAGAAATTAGGAGGTTATAAAAATGGCAAAAGTACAAGGCTCACCTGAAGCATTAAATCAAATGGCAACTCAAATCAAGAGAGTAATTCAGCAAGAAAATCAAGCAGCACAAGCACTTCAAACTGCTTATCGTGCGGCTGGTAGTGAATGGAACGATGCCAAGTATCAGCAGTTGGGAGGCGTAATCAGTCAAGCGGTTAGTGCCATTAAAGCACCGATTGCGGAACTTGAAGCAGCTGTGACCAAAATCAAAAAGATGGAAGCTGATTTGAGAGCATATCTCGGTAATTGAGGTGACTAAATGGCAAGAGTTGATGTTGATACAGAATCTCTTGTTAAAATTCGTTATGGCTTAAATAAGCTTCAAAATGTCGCAAATAAAGGATTATCCGATGCAGAAAGAGCTTTATCAAGCATTGAAAGTGAGATAAGGTCAGTCTATCAGCAAGGGTGTTCAAAAATTGCCACTTTGGAGGGCGAGATTTCAAGGTTGGAAAAGCAAGCAGATACACAGCAAGCCGAGTATGACCAACAATTGAAGGCGGCGGAGGAGGCAAAGGCACAAGGTAAACCCTATACTTTGCCTTACCGCACTCCAAACGATATGCGTAATGAAGCCAATGAAAAGAAGAAACAACTTAACGAATTGAAGCGAGAGTTGGAAAATCTGAAAAAGCAGATGATGCAATATAAAGCCTCTAAAGAAGTTTTTTTAGATGAATTTAAGAAAATAGCATCTAATGCCGGCGGTGGAGATAATGGACAAGCTACAAGTGTGCTTGAAAAATCTATTGCAACATTAGATGAGTATGTGCATACGAATATATCTTCCGAAAGTTGTTCTTCCTATGACCGCTATGCGGCACAGATGAGGGCAGACAACGCACGAAATGCTGACAATACAAGAAGAATAAATCAAGAGGAATTTATAAGAACGCTGAATTTAGATTAAGCAATGGATAGATTGGCAATAGCGTTTTAGTATTAATGAAATATTAAAACGCTATTTATGAAAGGCAAGGAGTTGTTCTGCAGTAACAATAAAATCTTTTAAGTTAAATAAATAGGGTAGGAGTTGAAATGTCAAAAGTTTCTGTTTCAGAGGAAAGCATAGCGGCGTTATTAAGTGTAGTGCAAGAAGCTCGTAGTGGGCTTGAAACTTCAGTAATTGAATTAAAAAGGGCATATTTTCAAGCGGGCGAAGGGTGGAATGACAAAAAATACCATCAACTTGGCGAAATCGTTGAGAGGGCATCAAGGAGTATTTTGCTAATTGGTTGTCACCTGAGTACTGCTAAAGAAAAACTCAAAAAGATGCAGCAAGCGATAGAAAACTACATAAGTACCGGAGAGGCTGTGACTGGAAATAATTCTAGTGCGTACACAAGGGCGAAACAACAAACTAAGCAAGAAACAACCCGGATGACAATAGGTGGAAAAGAAGCATTAGTTTTTGATCACCCTAATCAATTAGCAAATCAATTATATAGTAGTCAAGGAAATAACACTTATGGAATGGATGGAACTTGTTCGCTCGTTTCTACGGCAAATATGCTAACTATTTCTGGACGTTTTACTACAGAGCAAGAGATTGTTGATTATGCAAGAAATAATGGATTGTGTAGCCGTTCTGGAGGAACGGACACTCGGTTTAATAAATTGCAACAAATATGGAGTCACTACGGTCAATCTTCGACGATTTCATTTGATGGAACTTCTGAACAACTGGCTCAAATTGTTGAAAGTGGACACAGCGTTGTTTTGGGGGTAGATGCTGATATTCTTTGGGGATATGGAAGTCAAAATATTGATGCGTGTATGAATCATGCGGTAACGGTAACCAGTGTTGCGCGTGATCCTGATACTAACGAAGTACGAGGTTTCTTTATTTGCGATAGTGGTCGTTGTTCCTCTTTAGACGGAAGTCGTTTTGTGGATATGACAATGATGAATAATGCACATTTTAATATTGAGGGACGTGGTTTTATATACACGAATAATGTTATTTGGTGAGGATTAATATGAAACAAGTGAAAGAGTTGAGACGAAATATTCGTCAATATTTAGAAGACAAAAACAAATTCGATTTTGATACAAGAATTTCACATCTTTTACCCCAAAAAGAGAAAGGCATAGCACGAGTTTTTATATTTTCTGAAGTGAGAAAAGGTGCATCAAATAAAGTAACTAACCCGTATGCAACCGTTGATGTGAATATAATCGACGGAACAGTGTTAAATTATCGAGAATTGGTAGAGGAAACGAGATCTCTTGAATGGGTTGAATACACGCCGAATTTATACAAAAACACTTGCGAAGACATATCCGAGATTTTTGATATAGGTGACTGTATAATGGAGATAGTTTTCAAACCTAAGGGAGAATTAAATGATGATTTGAAAAACAAAATTAGTCGACTTAATGAATTGTATCAAAGTGCAATACCACAAGAAATGATGTCGACGTATTATGCTTTCGGAAAAGACTATTTTGACTGGTTAAAGGAATGATAAATGGCGATAATTTCAATAACGTGTTCTAAATGTGGCGCATTAGTTGATTATGATCATGATAGGGGGCGCGGAAAGTGCCCATTCTGCGGTACTCAATATGAAAATATGCAAAGTATTCAGAACACGATAATTAACAATACGACCCAAGTTGTGAGAACAAATATACTTGATAATTCTTATGAAAGTTTATTAGGGGATTGCGAACAGCTCATAAACTTAAAACAGTATCGATTGGTAGAAGAAAAAATTAAAAATTTACTTGCTTGCTATCCTGAAGACTCTCGTTCTTGGCTCTTGTACATAAAATTCGAACTGTCGCAATTTGATAGTAAGTATGAGTATAAAGCTGAGGATGTATCTGTAGATATAAACACAAGTAGAATTATTGCTCAATTAAAAGCTGGAAAACCATCTAGAAAGTATTACAGCGGCTTGTTGGCGGAAAAAGAAATAAGATATGGGAAACGTTTTAATAATTATGATGATGATTATTGTTCTGATGCAATAAATAATCCAAATAAAGAAAGTCGCAAGATACTGGACGATTGTATCGTTATGAGCATTCACTCGTTACTTGGATGTGGCGATAAAGAATCCATAGGGGATTTCATAATAGCAAAAGAGGATTGCGGAAATGGGTTAGCGGGTTATTCATATTGTTATTTTGGAAAAAACAGCACGATCGTTTTACCTAATTTCTATAATGATTGCAGAATAAAGTTAAATCGAGTTTATAACTTTTCGCAAATTCAGAATTTCAGAGTTATAGTACCAAAAGAAACAGAATGTATTGAGTCGGAAGCCTTCAAATATTGCGCAGGCGTTCAAAAAATAGAGATACCTTCGAAAAAGATTAGCATAAAAACAAAAGCTTTCGAAAATTGTATTACATTGGAATCTATTAGGATAAGTTCACAAATTGAATCCATACAAAAAGAAGCATTTGTCGCCTGTCCAAATTTGAGAAAGTTAGTAATTGCAGCTGAAGAGTTAGATGTTCATACAAGTGAAACGATCAACAATCTTATTATAAAAACTAAGTATTATGGAAGTGGGAATATTCTGGCTATTCAACTAGAAAAGATAAATAGATTGCAAGAACGCATATTTTTTAACAATCCTAGGATAACCCATGTTACTACAAAGAATGCTAATTTTTTGCATATTTCCAAACGTGACTTCGCTATTGTCATAAGTTGCGATGATATAGATTTAGGCTATCAAGCATTTTGCGGTTGTTCTTTGCTAAAAACAATCAATTTAGATGCAAAAAAGATTAACATTTCAGATGAATGCTTTTCTGGTTGTATCAAATTGATGTCATGCAAGATAACCACTAATGAATTAAAAATTGGTGAAGCAGCCTTTAGTAGAAGTGCCAGTAAAGGCATTATAAGTCTATATGGAAACAAGCGCAACTATAATTTAAATAGGTTTTGGAAAAAAGGCACAAAAGCAAAAATCAAATTCTTTGAATTGCAGTTATGAAAGATAAGTGGTTTGTATTTTCTGGTATTCTATGCTATAATAACATAAAGAGGGTAGTGTTATGGCAAACGAAAACAATAAAATCAAATTGCTTCTTTTGTGGGATATTCTGCGCAAGAACACCGACGAAAATCACGCAATGAACGCCGACGAAATCCGCGCAGAACTTGAAAAACGCGGTATAACCGTAATTCGCCGAGTTATTGCCCACGATATTGCCACGCTTAACGAGTTCGGTTACGAAGTCCTCTCATACAAGAAAAAATATACTTACTATTACGTTGTCACCCGTCTGCTTGAAACGGCGGAAGTCGTTTTGCTCGCCGACGTGATACAGGCAAGCAAACTTTCTTCTTTGCAGAAAAAAGCGTTGGTGGAAAAACTGTCGGATACTCTCTGCGCTCATCAAGCGGCAAGCATTTCCAAACACGTTATTTCTCTCGAAAAAAGCCACAAAGGGAGTTGTTCTCTTATTTACAACGTGGACGCAATCGAACGCGCCATCGGCAACAATAAAAAAATATCTTTTCTGTATTTCGATTACGACGAAAAGCATAAAAAGGTCTATCGTAAAGACAAAAAACGCTATATAGCAAACCCCGCTTTTATGGTTTGGAGCAAGGACAACTATTACTTGCTTTGTTTTTCTAACGGACACGACGAAATCGTTACGTATCGTTTGGATAAAATGGATGACGTAAAGGTGGACGAAACCGAGCGTGAGCCACACCCCGAATATGAAATATTCAACACGGAAGAATATCGCAAACAAGTCTTTTCAATGTTCGGCGGAGAACCGCAAAAGGTTACGCTTGAATTTACAAAAGATATGATTTCCGAAATGTTCGATAGATTCGGTGACGATTTGCACATTCACAAAGGGACGGATGAAAAGTTTTCCGCTTCCGTAACCGTCCAAATATCTAAAACGCTTTTTGCGTGGATTGTCGGAACGCAAGGCAAAGTGAAAATACTGTCCCCTTGCAAGGTCAAAAACGGTTTTGCCGAGTTCATAGCGAAAATCAAGGAAGAATACTAATTTAGTCTGTAAGAAAAAAATTTACAAACAGCGAGAAAAGAAAATATGATACTTGAATTAAAAAACATCGATAAATCTTTTGGAGAGAAGGAAGTTCTCAAGGGCGTTTCTTTCGCGGCAGAGGGCGGCAAAGCCTTCGGGCTTCTGGATATCCCACAACGTAAGAAGTTTAATTTTTTGTGTGTCGTTTCCCATAAATTCTCCCGATTTTAGAAATAGAGCCGTCCGCATTTACTACGAACGGCTCATTGCTATTATATCATATTATTTCTTTTTAGTAAACTTTGCTTTTATTTTTTTGCCAAGGTCAGCAAACGTCTTTTTTCTTGACTGCAAACCAGAAGATTGCAAAACCGATAATTCCAACGCCAAGAATTGTACCGATTGCAACACCTGCAATCGCACCGCCCGAAAGTCCGTCCTTTTTATCAGGCGTAGGGGTGTTTTCGCCACCGCCCGAAGACGGATCGTCATATTCGGCGGTAAGAGTTCTTCCTTCCGTTACTTCAAAGGTATAACTCTTTACTGTGCTGACGATTTCTCCGCTTGCGTCCTTCCAGCCTTTGAACACTTTGCCTTCTGCCGGCTCGTTTGCGGTAACGGTTATGATTTCGCCTTTCTTAACAACTCCTGCGCCTGTTCCACCGTTGACTTTGATTTCAACCGACGGAGCATCACCTACATCTCTGAAATGCGCTTTGATTTCAATTTCGCATGCAGGTATTACAAAGGTTGTTTTAGCGCTTGTCGCGCTTGCAAACTCGATGGTTACGCCAGCCGTTTCGCAAGTCCATTTGTCAAAGACTTTTCCGGTTGGTGCGCCTTTTGCAGTTATGGTTATGGTTTCACCGGCTTTTGCAGGGGATATGTCTTTCGTGCCGTCTACAATAACTATATCATACTTTGCAACAGACAAGTAAGTTGCCTTAAAGGATACGTTTCCGACAGGCATTTGGAACTTGATTTCCGTTTTGGTCAAGTCCATACCCGTCGTGTCAAGTCCTGTAACTTCCCACTTGTCAAAGTACATATCGGCATCGGGAGCATTTGCCGTGACGGTCACTTCCGTTTGATAGGTTGCCATATCCAAAGTGGTCGTCCCGTCTGTTACTTCAACTCTATACAATTCTATCACTCTTTTTCTATTTAATTTTGACTTGTCCGTTTCAGCGCGTCCGCTTTTTGTTTTTGTTCTCCCTATGGAACATAAACTTTGTAATTTCACATTAAGATATGACAAATATACTTGTTTTTTGTCGAAATTTATCTCATCGCAATCAACGGAGTTAATCAGGTTACAAACAGTATTTTGTTGTATTGACAACAAAATAGAGATATGATATAATTTCTATAGGGGATTATAATTAAAAGGCAGGTGAATCCGATGTATTTATTAAGAATAATTTTATAGTCGGTTCGTATGTTAGCAAATTTACAAGTATTTTATTAAAAGTAATTTCAAGGAGAAAATATTATGGGAACGAGCAAAAAGAAAAATCAATCTTTTATTCTAATGTTTTTAGCATTATTTCTTATGGCAGCAATTTGTATATCGGTTGTTCCCTATTCTACGGCGTATGCTGCAACGACAGAAAGCATATCTCTCAATGCGAAAGTTTTTGTCAGTCTTTCGGGAACAACAGAGAAGTCATATTCAATCACTTTGCCAGATACCTTGTTTTATGTTGTTGAAACAACCGGCTCAAAAGATACATATCTTACAGTTGAAGGACTTAGTAGTGGAACTTTAACGGATGACGATTCTGGTTCTGGGCTAAATGCTTGTATTGGATTTAGAGGTGAAAATAAGAATATCACCATTAAACTTCGAGGATATTCTGCATCGATAACTGGAAACACAACATTGCAAATTAGAAAACAGCAAGCTGCTATGTTTGGATTCCAATATCCTTCTGGAAGGTCAAAAACCAAAGATTCAGGCGATATAAATACTGCTCCTGATCTAGAAAAGCCAGCTTCAGTATTACAGTCTATGTATAACATAAAAAAATACAACTCGTCAACTACAAGTGGCTCAACGATGTCAAATAACGACGAACGAAGTATTCCTACTTACAATAGTGAAGTCCTCTTTTTTTCAGGACATGGTTATTATAGTGATGATGGGAGTGGTAATAAAACATACGGATTCGGTGTTTCTTTCCCGTCAGGCGGTTTTAGGATCAACCAAATTTTAGATATGTCCAACACAAAAATTGCTGTATGGGCTGCTTGCTATTCGGCAAATCAAAATAATACCTATAATTCTTCAATGGTTCATAAGTCGGTGGAGAAAGGCGCGAAGGCTGCAATCGGTTGGGTGGACTCGACGGGAGTATCTTCATCAAAAAAATTTACCGATGCATTTTTTAATGCTTTATCAGAGGGCAAAACGGTTGCGGAAGCGGCTAAAAAGGGAAAGTCAAAAGTTTTTTGGCCTTGGGATTCCGTTAGGAAATATACATTAGTTGGTAATGGGGATACGGTAATCAATACGGCAAAAGCGACCCGAAATGCGCAGGTTTTATTGGATGTTGAGCTTAAGGACGAATTTTTGCAAAGAATTCAAACTGGAAATTGGACACAGGTTTTTGATTCGAATGATCAAATTAGATATTACAAAACCATTAATGATTGTTTGACTAATGATTTTTATGAAGTGGATTTCGATTCTAATCAAGAAATCGTGTCTGTCACTCATTCGGGTACCTATATTAATGATGAACCTATATTGTCTGATGTTATGAGTTCAACCATTTCGAATAATAAATGCACTCAGTTGGATAATGTCGATTCGGATGAATTAATTAAATATGAATCTCATATGGTATATGTTTCATTCGGCACAGAAATTGTTCCAGTGCTTATAGAATACAACACTCTAGGTGATTCGAGTGGCAGAGTTTATCTTGATACAGTATGTACCAATTTGAACGATGGAACTCTAATTGACTATGAGGAGATTTGCTGAAATGGGATTTAAGCTTAGGCAAAGAAAAAAGACCATAATATTGTTTATTATTCTCGCCATTCTTTTGTTGGTTAGTGCGCTTATGTGCTATTTTTTCATACCTCGTTCTTTAACAAGGATTGTTCCTACGGAGAGTATCGTCAGTATTTATTATGAATATGACGATCTTGATGAAGCAAAACAGATATTATTGACAGAACAGGAACAGCAGGAGTTAAGGGATGATTTATCAAAAATGAAGTATCAACCTAAATATGGAATACCAGACAAGTCCGTTCCATATAGATGGCTATGTATATCATATCATGATGGCACTATTATAAAGATTGATGGGCGCAGAGTAGAAAAGAACAAAGATGGCATGCTAAATATATATAGGATAAATCTCATAAGTAACGGTAATTTATTTAAATTTTTTCCTAATGTAGTGTGATAGTGGAGAAACCTAATTGACTATGAATGTTGTTATATGGTAACGAGGAAAGCGGATACGCCGCAAAGACGCGCTAATAGCAAGTACGAAGAAAAGAATAAAGATAAGCGCCGAGAGCAAAGCGGCAATTTTCAAACAATGATTCCGAGAGAGCTTTTCGAGGAAATAAATTCTTTTCTTAAAGCGAACGATATAACAAAAGTCGAGCTTATTCGGGCAGGGTATGAAGCCTTGCAAGTCAAGAAAAAAGAAAACTAAATAGCATAACAATTTATTGCCAAACGGCGTAATCCAAGTGATTGCGTCGTTTTTCTTTTTGCCTATCGTTATGGCGCGAATAGGAAAATAATAGTTTTAATAAGTCTGCTCTTTCGGAAAAGGCAATTTTTTGCAAAAAAACTCGAAAATTTTGTTCAATGTAATTTATTTTACATCGAAAATTTGCAAATCCCGTTTTTTTATGATATAATGCGGCTACAATCTAAATTGAACACGGTGTTTAATTTATCTCAAAAGGAGGTCCGAGCGATGAGAACGCTCAACAGCGTCACTTTGAACGCAATGGAAAAGTATATTATTACCTATCAAAAGGAACAAGGCAAATCTCCGAGTTATCGCGAGATAATGCACGCTTTGAGTATGAGTTCGTTAAACCTTGTGCAAAGGTATGTTCTTGCTCTCGAAAAGGCAGGAAAAATTGAAAGAACGCGGCTTGGCAGTATATCAGTTATGCCCAAACTCAAACCGAGCGGGTTTACTCTTGCTCCACTCGTCGGCTCTATTGCCTGCGGACAACCCGTTGACGCCGTAGAGAATATCGAAGGAACATTTGCCCTACCGAAAGCCATTTTCGGCAACGGAAATCTGTTTATGTTGCGCGCAAAGGGCGATAGTATGATTGACGCCGGCATTAAGGATGACGATCTTATCGTTATTAGAAAGCAGAACACGGCAGAGAACGGAGACATAATAGTCGCTATGATAAACGGCGAAACAACGCTGAAACGTTTTTATAAAAGGAACGGGAAAGTGGTGCTTCACCCCGAAAACAAGGAAATGAAAGATATTATCGTCAAAGACTGTGAGATACAGGGCGTTTTGGTAAGCTGTATCCACATATATAATTAAATCGGTATCAAACGTTTTTGCCCCGAAAACGCAAAGATATATAGGTTATAAACGGTGTTCGACTTTCGTATAGGAGTTTCCCGACCATACATTGGCAGTCGAATAAATACAAACCGTTTGTAACATTGGGAGAAAGGAGGTTGTTATTATATGAAATACGCTGTATGCACGAAATGCGGACGTCGGTTATTCAAAGGCGAAGCAGGAACGCAGGTAGAGATGGAATGCCCGAAATGCGGCAAGTTTATATCGGTCGTCATTGACGCGGATAATCTGAAAGTAAGCGACAAGCCGCTTAATGTAGAGGACAAACCATTGCAGGCACAAGCCAACGCATAAGACAAATACAATCAATACAATTACATAAACACCGGGCATATCTTGCTTGACCGTGAGGTGTGCCGACGTTTGTTATGAGGCTGTACTCGGCTTAGAATCGTGAGGAGTCTGGCAAACAGTAAAATCCTGAAAGCAAAGGGTTTCTGTTTGTCAGGCTTCTTTTTTGATGCCACATTTTGCCCGATTGCGAGGATTTTACGACTCGCAGTCGGGCTTTTTTCGTTGTGGGCAGGAATCTGTCCGATTGCGATTTTCAAACACAAAAATCAAAATCGGAGGATTTCAAACCATGAAAAAGAAAGTCTATTACAAACTTAACCGTTACCAAGTAACCAAAGTCGAAGTGGAAACCGCAGAGCAGGAACAAGCGGTAAAAATGCTGAATCGTGACACGGATCGCTTCGCAAAATCGGAAGATACATACCGCGAGAGATACGCTTCGCTCGATGAAATGTATGAAGAATCGGGTTTCGAGCCTGCGGACGATAGTCCGACGCCGGAAGAGCAGTTCTTGGAGAACGAAAAGAACGAAGCAATCAAAAGGCTTGTAGCAAAAGCGATGGAAGAACTCACAGAAAAGCAGAAAATCGTTGTTTACAAAACCTTTTGGGAAGAAAAGACATTGCGAGAGATAGGGAAAGAACTTGGCATTAGCTATGTAACAGCCTTTGGTATTTTGGAAACAGCAAAAAAGAAACTAAAAAATTTTTTGGGGAATTTTTGAAAAATACCCTAACAAAACGCTTCTAACTTTCCAATAGTAGTGAGGGGGTATGAATCCCGAACAAAAAACGGCAGTCAGGAGGTAGGACGCAATGACCGAAATTAAAAACAGACATTTACCCGAACAGGGCGAAATAGACAGAACAAAAATTAAAGGATATTCCTTACGGCGCGGCGCGTTCTATGCTTGGCTGAAAGAAAGCGGTTATACAACGAGCCAAATCGCAACGCGTCTTGATATGGGCGAGCAAGAATTTGTACATAAGCTCAAGACAAAGCAACTGTTCGGCAGAGAACAACTGCGGATTCTGATTGAAACGATGGGTGCGTCGTCGGCGTGTTTCGTGATGTATTTCCCGACCTTCGAGTTCCGCAAACAGATTTACTTTGAAGTGTTCGGGAAAGAATTGCCCTTGCAGGAAAACAGACAAAGGAGGTGGAAGAAAAATTGAGCGACATCAGAAGAAACGCAGACAGAAATCGTGCGATACAAGCGATGATGACGGACGGAGAACAACTCAAAACGTTTTATCGTTTCGTTGCGAACAATCCGCATATCGCATTGCACGATGCCTGTCAGATCGTTATCGAGCGACCGAGCGCGAGCGTATGCTTTTCTTTTGAAGAGTGGAACGCGCAGGGGCGAAGAGTTACAAAAGGAAGAAAAGGCATTCCGTATTACGACAGCGACGGGAACAAATATTTCGTATTCGACGTAACAGATACGCACGGCGAGAATCGTTACAGGCGCATAACGCAACCCGTAAAAAAGATTTTGGACGGGCTTGACTTACTTAACGGCACGGAGATAGCGGACAGCAACCGCGGCGATTATCGCATTATGCTTTCGGGAGTGGTAACTTATCTCGGACAGAACGATTTTCTTACCGAAAACGACGAGATAAGAAACAGACTCATTGCAGAAGGCGTGGCGTATTCGTTGTATTCGACAACGGGTTTTCCGAAGGAAAGGGGAGTAACGCTGAAAGGCTATCCCTACGGTTTACAGGATAACGCAGATTTATTTCGTGAAGTGCAGAAAGCGGTGGAAGTCTTACAACAAGACATAAACGACGCGATTTACAATAAGCAGAACGAAGTACCCGTTATCGACGACATTGACGAAGAATACGTTTCGGACGAACCTGTAATTCCGAAAGCGGACGAACAGCCCGCTGCTGAGGAAGAAAAAACGATGGTTTTGCCGTATTATGCGGAATATCTGCGAGTTCAAAAGTCTAACCCCGACAGTATTGTCGTATACCGTTTGGGCGATTTTTATGAAGTAATGGGCGAAAAGGCTGAACAAGCCGCGACCATTCTCGATTTAACCCTCACGGGACGGAACGTTGGCTTGCCCGAACGAGTGCCGATGTGCGGTTTTCCGTATCACGTTGCGGACAGATACTTCGGAAAACTTACGGAATCGGTCAGCGTTGTCGTGGTTGAGCCGGACGCAGAGCCGTTCAAGATTTTATCGCGAGCCGAAGCAAGAAAAACATCTGAACTTGAAGAATTATCGCCCGAAGAAAGCGAAGAGCTTGACCGCATTTTTTCCGAACAGGAAGAAACGGAAG
>ENA-ORPK01000263-ORPK01000263.1-human-gut-metagenome-genome-assembly--contig:-NODE-263-length-51012-cov-7.118315_pt1 | contig 51012 bp, 44 predicted proteins | sample MGYA00242139_ERZ509068 | MGnify/ENA primary metagenome ERZ509068 (study PRJEB26280, sample SAMEA2338687) | human gut metagenome | biome: human gut; feature: human-associated habitat; material: faeces...
CATTTGAACTGGCAGTAATTATTTTTTAACGTGTCACACATGATCGGGAGAAAAGAGAGAGGAGAAGGAGTATGGCGGATCGGAACGAAGCGGATGCTTTATTTGCTACTAAAAGAAAAAAACAGCAGGAAGAACAGGCAGAGCAGGAACGAAGGGAAGAAATGAGCCGGAAAAAGGCAGAAATGGAAGCAGAGATCCGGCGGTTAGAAGAAGAGGCCAGACGGCAGAAAGAAAAACAGGAAGAAGACATCACTTTACTTTGTGCCATACTTTTCCTGGTATGACTACAACAACACTTCCACTGGCAACACACAGTCGCTTATGGAAGGTGTTGAGAGAAACCGTTCGGCGTCAAACACATTTTCAAAGAAGAGTGGAATCTCCACCGGAGGTGATTTGAGCGCCGGAATCAAGAAACTCGGCAAAGATAAACGCGCGTTGACCCTTGATCTTGACTACACTTTGAGTGCGAATGACGGAAAATCGACAGAATATTCAAAAACAACGTTCGCTTCTTCAGGCAAAGAGGACATCCGTGATCTGATTTACGACAAGGACGGCAGTTACAGTGACATAGGCGGATCGCTCAAATACGTCGAGCCGTTCGGCAAGAACTGGGCGCTGTCCGCGACATTGAGCTCGCGCTATAGTGTAAGGAAGTCAACCAGTGACGCGACCGACAACGTCACGGGTTCCGCCAATTATTATTATTCATCGGTGTCGGACAACTATTATTTCTCCAATGAGGGACAGCTTCTGGCTCAGTTCAACAAGGGAAAGACCAACCTGCAGTTGGGAGGGCAGGCAAGGCTCTATAAGAACGAGAACTATGCCCGTTCTTTCGGGCTTGACACCAAAACCGGAGTGGACGAGTGGCAGACAACGCTTTCGCCTTTCGTGAATTTGAGATATTCAGACAAGAACAATAACGTGTTCTTCAGAGTGTCAAGCAGGACATCCAGGCCATCTTCCGCCAGCATCGTGCCGACATTCAGCATTGTCAATCCTACAAGGATCACGGCCGGAAACATTTACCTTAAACCGGTTACAAAAGAATCTGTGACCACCACCTACAGGGGCTCTTGGGGGAAAGCCCGGTTCAATGGATGGCTGTTCGGAGATTATTCCTCCAATTCGCAGGTGTCAGCCATTTGGTTTGATGAGAACAGCGTCAGATATTCGATTCCGGTGAACACTAAGAAACCTTCCTATAGTTACAGCTCCGACTTTAATTTCTTCACCCCATTGTCAAAGGACGGTAAACTGCAACTCTCCGTCAATGGTGGATTTGGTGTCACCAGATCTGTAAGTTATCAAAGCAAAGGCACTCTCGACAATCTTGAGATCGACCTTGACTCTTTTGACTACACCGACTTTATGAGCAAATTCTGGGGAGACGCTTCCGGAAACCTTTTCTACTCCGGACAGAGCGGCTTTCAGGAAAGCTTGACCCGAAGTGTCAGAACGAATATTAGTATGATGGTAACCTTGAATCTCGAACGCTTCTCTCTGCAACTCGGGTCAGGGGTTAATAATTCAAAATCAAGATATTCCCTGGATTCAAAGGCGGATACAGATGTTTGGGATACAAATTTTGGAATAAGTCCATCCTATACATCACCTCACGAGTTTGAGTTCCAGTCTGATTTCTCCTATAGAATCCTGCGAGGTTATGGTTCCGGTTATAATGATGACTATGTCCGCTGGAATTTCAGTGTCGGAAAGAACATAAAGTCTTTCAATATCACCCTTACCGCTCAGGACTTGCTCGACAGCGCAAGGTCACTGAGGCGCACCGTCCAGGATGACTACGTCCAGAACTCCTACACCAATGTGCTCGGCCGCAGGATCATTCTCTCCTTCACATGGAACTTCGGCAAGATGGACGCCTCCAAGAGCGGAGCGGCCCAGAATGCCATGTGGAATATGGCGTACTAAAGCAGATGCCCCAGGAAGCGCGCCTTCTCGGAATCTGACATACCACGCCTGCGGGCATATTCATCAATCGCCTTCTGGCTGACGCGGCGGATTTCAGGATAGGTGGCCTCCGGATGAATGAATATGAGTCCGCAGATGCTGGCGTCCGGAATCATAGCGCAACTGTCCAGCAGCGTGATGCCAAGCCTCTCTGATTCAGGCAGTAACCTAAGAATATCCCGCTTGAGCGTGTGGTCCGGGCAACTTGAATACCCCGCCGCAGGCTTGATGACCTTCGCCCCGCTGAACTCTGATGGCAATTCTTTATGAATATGCCTGCTCAGCCATTCTGACGCCGCCTCCGCGAGAGTCAGCCGTACGGCCCTGGTAAGCATCGGCCCGTATTCCGTGCCGCAAGCCGGACAGTCGCATCCGGATGGATGTGATTCGGTGCGCACGGAAATCGCGAACATCCCCATAGGCGACTCGAACGCATATTCCTTAGGCGGAACGAAATCGGCCAGTGACCGTTCGCCTTCCTGCCGGAGCATCGGCAGCCGGAAATCTTTGGAGACAATGTCGTCCCCTTCGCTATGACATCCGTCAAACCTTGCCGAAATGGTTATCCGACAATCGTTTCCGTTCTTTAGTCTATCAATTTCCTTATGTGCGTCGGCACGGAGTTTCCTCAGTTCGTCGTGTCCTGTTCCACTTTTTATTCCCCAGATCGCAGCGAACATATTCCAGTCAAAGAACGGCTCCACTTCCTCTATGCCGAGCCTCTTCCCCGATATGTTCCCGAATGGTTCCCCCTTAATGAAACTGAAGGCCGGGAACGGTTCGACGGGCTTGTGAACGGCCTTTTTCTGTGAAGACTGTGCATAAAGTTCACGAAGATGCTCTTGCTTTTTATGCTCGACGGCCTCCGTACCTTCTCTGTCCGTGATAAGCTGGTTTGCAAGCACCGCGCTTGCGGATGCGTCCTGACCATAGAACACATGCCCGTAAAGGGGCGCCAGCCTGACAGCTGTGTGGAGCGCCGACGCAGCGGCTCCGCCCACAAGCAGGGGAGTGTCCATCCCTCTGGCCGTCATCTCCTTGCAGATCTCCTCCATCTGGTATAGCGAGGGCGTTATCAGCCCGCTGACCCCGATAAGGTCCGCAGAGCACTCCGCCGCCTTCTCCAGAATCGTCTCCTTAGGCACCATCACCCCAAGATCCACGATCTCGAACCCATTGCAGCTCAGGACAATCTCCGTGATGTTCTTCCCGATGTCGTGCACGTCCCCCTTGACAGTAGCGAACACGATCCGAGGCTTTTTCACCTCCGACTCTCCGCCCCTCTCCTCAATGTAAGGTTGCAGCAACGCCACCGCATTCTTCATGGTCTTCGCCGACTTCACCACCTGAGGCAGGAACATCTTTCCCGCCCCGAACAGTTCCCCGACCCGAGCCATCCCGCTCATCAGCGGCCCGTCAATGATCTCCACCGGTTTATCGTACAGGGTCAAGCACTCATTGATGTCCCTCTCCAGTCCAGACGAATCCCCTTTGACTAACGCCCGAACCAGTCTCTCCTCCACAGCCGCTTCGACAGGCTCGGCGACCGAAGAAATATTACTTGATTCCGCTCCCGTCAGCGCGCCCCCTGATGCCGCGAGGCGACCATTCTCCCGGATAGGGCGCGCAGCGCAGGTCGCCTCCGGCCTTTCGGGGCGCGCGCTGACCCTAACAGAATTCTTCTCATCAAGAATCCTCGAAGCCTTCTCAATCAACCGATCCGTAGCCTCAGCATCCGAATCCAGAATCACATCCTCCACACACTTAAGCAACCCCGGCTCAATCTCATCATAAACCCGCAACATCCCCGGATTCACAATCCCCATATCAAGCCCCGCCGAAATAGCATGGTAAAGAAACACCGAATGCATGGCTTCACGTACAGTATTGTTCCCACGGAAAGAAAACGAAAGATTTGAAATACCTCCCGAAGTCCGACACCCCGGCAGATTCCCCTTGATCCACCGCACCGCCTCAATGAAATCAATCCCGTACCTCGAATGCTCCGGAATCCCCGTTCCCACAGGCAACACATTCACATCGAATATGATGTCACAAGGCCGAACCCCGACTTTGGAAGTCAGCAATGAATATGCCCGCCGGCAGATCTCCACCTTCCTGTCGTAAGTCGTAGCCTGTCCCTCCTCGTCAAACGCTATCACGATAATGGCCGCACCCAACGCCTTGATCTCCCGAGCTTTCTCAATGAATATTTCCTCTCCTTCTTTAAGTGAGATGGAATTCACGATACACTTCCCCTGGGCGTTCTTGAGCCCTGTCACCAACGTCTCCCAATGCGAGGAATCTATCATAATAGCGGCCTTGGCCACAGCCGGATCATTGGAGACATAACGCAGAAACTTCTCCATCTCAAGCCTGGAGTCCAGCATAGCGTCATCCATATTGATGTCGATGATGCTCGCCCCGTTCTCAATCTGCCCGGCGGCGATCTGAAGCCCGGTCTCGTAGTCCCCGGCTGCGATCAGTTTCGCGAACTTGCGTGAGCCCGCCACATTGGTCCGCTCTCCGACATTCGTGAAGTTATTCTTCCTGTCAACCGCCACGCTTTCCAATCCGCTGACATAGAGTACATCATCCGGCTCAGGAATCGCTCTCGGAGATATTCCTTTAACCGCCTCGGCCACAGCCTTGATGTGTTCCGGAGTCGTGCCGCAGCATCCTCCCACAATATTCACAGACCCTGCCAGCGCCATTTTCCGCACGGACTCCGCCATCTGGGAAGGTGTCTCGTCATATTCACCCATCTCGTTCGGCAGCCCGGCGTTAGGGTAGCAGCTCACCGCACAGGCAGCGAAGGATGCGACCTCGGCGATCAGCGGGATCATCTCCTCCGCTCCGAGCGAGCAGTTAAGTCCGAAAGACAAAGGATTGCAGTGCTGGATGGAACGGTAGAACGCTTCCATAGTTTGTCCTGTCAGCGTGCGCCCGCTCTTGTCACTCATTGAGGCAGAAATCATTACCGGAATATCCTTGGCTTCCGGAATATGTCCGAGCGCATACAAGGCCGCCTTCGTGTTGAGGGCGTCAAAACAAGTCTCGAACAGCAGCAGATCCACTCCACCTTTTACAAGTCCTCTGATCTGAACCTCGAACGCCTCCGCCATCCCGTCAAATGAATATGGACGGAAAATCGGGTCGTTGATGTTCTGGGCAAGGGACAATGACTTGCTTGTCGGCCCGACGCTTCCGGCCACCCAAATCTTGCGTGGAGCCTCATCGGCGGCTTTGCGGGCTATCCGCGCGGCGGCCTCGGCCATCTGCCCGGCTTTCTCTGACAGATTATATTCAGATTGCGAGATGCTGTTGGCACTGAATGAGTTGGCTGTGATTATATCAGCTCCCGCTTCAATATATTCATTGTGTATCTCACCGATCGTTTCGGGATTGGTGAGGTTGAATGATTCGCTGTTGCCTTGTAGGCCCTTGCGCTGAAGCATCGTACCCATCGCTCCGTCTAGGATGAGGATTCGCTTGGAAAGTTCGGTCCTGATGTCGTGCATCGCGTTGGTATATTCATTGATTGTCTAAAAACATTCCCGCAGGATTCCGATGATGTTGGCGGACTTGCCCATCGTGTAGAAGTGAACACCGGGAACTCCGTGAGCCAGAAGGTCTTTGCATTGAGCGGTGGCCCATTCCTGACCTATTTGATAGACCGCCTGTCTGTCGTTCTCGTGGGCGGAGATCTCGCTTGTGAGTTCGAACGGAATGTCGATTGAGAAGGATTCCGGGAGCAGTCTCACTTGCTTTGGAGTTGAGATCGGCTTGAGTCCGGGGATGATCGGGACGGAGATTCCTGCCGCCCTGCATCTGTCCACGAATTTATAGAAGACCTGGTTGTCGAAGAACATCTGGGTTGTGATGTAGTCCGCTCCGGCATCGACCTTGCGCTTGAGGTTCGCGATGTCCTCGTCCATATTCGCGGCCTCGAAATGCTTCTCCGGATAGCCTCCGACTCCGATTCTGAAAAAGCCCTCACAGCCGCTCTCCTTCTCGAAACGGCGTATCGCCCCCACGAGTTCGTTGGCGTGGTCGTAACCTCCAGGGACAGGGGAGAAGCGTTTTTCGCCCGTGAGACAGTCTCCCCTCAGGGCCAGGATATTGGATATTCCCATAAACTTGAAGTCTTGTAGCTGGAACTCGATCTGTTCGGCGGTAAGTCCTCCGCAGATGAGGTGGGGAACCACGTTGACCTTGAATTCGGACTGGATGGCTCCGCAGACGGCGGTCTCGCTGACGCGCCGGCGTATGAGCCGCTTCCGGTAGCTTCCGTCAGGCTGTTCCTCGTAGGTCACCTCGTCCCTGTGGCAGGTGACGTTTATGTATTTGGGATTGAACTCGATGAACGGTCTTATGTCATTCAGGAGTTCATCTTTGGTCATCCCTTTCAGGGGAGGGACTATCTCAAGTGATGGGTATTGCTTCATTTGTTTTCGTTCGTTTTGTTTGCGTGTGTTGATCAGGCTTCGGCCTTCGGGTGTTTGATTCCGACAACAGTAAGGACATCGCCATCGACCTTGAACCTGACATCCATATCATTGAATATCATTCCGTAAACCTTGTCCGGATCGTTCTGGTACCTGGGCCTCGGGTCTTGTGCCAATACCTCCTTCAGGGCGGTTACATCGGCCTTTGTCCAGCCTGGGATGGTCACTTCGACAGGCTCAGTGACCTCATCCGCGAACACGACCTTCAACGGCCTCCATTCCTTGTCATCGACAAATCCCGACACGGCATCCGGATGGCTGTCCGCATAAGTGACGTAAGGCTTTATGTCATAAATCGGTGTCCCGTCCATCAGATCCGCTCCCAGAACATTGATGACAGGACCTATCGGTTTGCCGTCAGGATCTTTGGCGTCATATTCAATGGATTCTATCCTGACCGACGAGAGCCCAAGTCCATTAGGCCGGAAAGGGGAGCGGCTGGCGAACACCCCGATCCTCTCGTTCCCGCCAAGCCTCGGCGGCCGTACCGTCGCCTGGAATGGTCGCTCAGCGACTGAGGAGCTTGTCTTGGCGGCCGGCCGTGGCTTGTTCCCGGAGAATCCCCAGATCAGCCAGATATATTCAAACCCTTCCAGCCCCCGCACAGCGTCAGCGCTTCGGAACCGAGGCTCGAACACAATCCGACCTTTCAGCTCCGGAACCAATCCGGCCTGCCTCGGAATCCCGAACTTGGTCTTGAACGACGACCGGAACCGGGCCACCGGCTCAATGAACATAGCTGACCTGATCCCATTTGAGGGCTTCCTCGTTCTGCGGCTTGCGCTCATCGGCAGGATGTCCGACGGCGATCAGGCACAGAACGGAATATTTTTCCGGAATATTCAGAATAGACCTTACCTTTTGTTCCGCCGTCACCCCGGCATCCTTGCTTTCCCTGCCCCTAATGTGGCACCAACAGGAACCCAGTCCAAGATCTTCTGCCTGATATTGCATGGAAACCGCTGCGATGCTGCAATCCTCGACCCACATTTCCTGCTCCTCTGGCTCTCCAAGCACGGCGATTACCACCGGAGCGCCAGCCAGAAACTGTGAGCCGGCCGTCCTGATGCCGGCCAGATCCTCGATCTTCTCCTTATTGTCTGTGACCACGAACCTCCATTTCCTTAGCCCCTTCGCCGTCGGTGACATAAGGGCAGCCCTGAGAATCGTCCTTACATATTCATCGCTCACAGGCTCGTCGGTGTAGATCCTGTGGCTTCTGCGCGCCTGCGCAAGTTCCTTGAATGAGTCCATATTCAATTCCTCCTTTACCGCAAATTTACAATTATTATCCGTTATGATGAATATTCAGTGCTGAGACTTTTGCCGCCAATCGCTTTTCGCCGGAAACTGCAAGTGAATATATTCTCAAACCTTAAAACGTTTGATTTTTGTTAAAATAATTGCCGAAACCGCATAAATAGTTATGAAATTTGATAAAATAGTTGCCCTTGTTGAAAAAATGTAATATATTTAGGGTCGTAATAAAGCCTTATCATCCGATGGATAACAAGACAAATTCATTAGAAGTCCCTCAAAAGGGAAACATTCTTATAATCAACACGGGGTCCACAACCACGAAGTTGGGCTACTTTTCAGATGGTGTCAGGGTCTTTGACACCAAGCTTGAGCACACCGCCGAGGATGTCGCCAAATACCCGTCCGTAATGGATCAGGCGGATATGCGTCATCAGGCCATCAAGGATTTTATGGCCTCCAAAGGCATTCCGCTTGAGGATGTGGACATCGTTATGGCGCGCGGCGGGCTTATCGTCCCGGTCATAACTGGAGTCTATAACGTGAACCAGGATATGCGTGATGTCCTGAAAAGCTGCCGTGACGGGAACCACGCCTGCAATCTGAGCGCGATTCTGGCCGATGATGTCGCCAAGGAGATCAACGGGATCCGTGAGGACAAGAATCTGACTCCTCGTTTCGGGAAATGCGTGGCCTACATCGCCGACCCTCCTATGGCGGACGAGATGCTGCCGGAGTGCAGGATGGGTGGAATCCCTGAGTTCTCCCGCAAGACATTGTTCCACGCCTTGAACTCAAGGGCCATCGTGAGGCGTTACCTCCGTGAGCACGGCCACAAGACCAATGATGTCACAGTGATCGTCGCCCATATGGGCGGTGGCGCGACCATCTCCCTTCACAGGAACGGCAAGGTGATCGACACCAACCACGGCCTTGGCGGAGACGGCCCTATCACTCCTGAGAGATCCGGCTGCTGCCCGCCGTTCGAGCTTATCGACATGTGCTTCAGCGGAAAGTACACCAAGGAGGAGATCCAGAAGAAGCTCGTGGGACGTGGCGGTGCCGTCGCTTACTTCGGCACGAACAGTATGCTGGATGTCGAGAATATGGCCAATGACGGCAATGAACTGGCGCAAACCTTCCTCAAGGCATACGTTTTGAACATCTGCAAGTACATCGCGGCGATGTCCGCTACCGCTGACGGTAAGATCGACGCCATTCTTCTGACGGGAGGCATAGCACACAGCAAGATGCTGATGGACGCCATCAAGGCGAAGATCGGCTTCATCGCTCCGGTGGAGGTATTCCCGGGAGAGGACGAGATCAACAGTCTCGCCGAGAACGGCTATATGATCCTTTCCGGCCAGACGAAAATCCATACATATAATAAGGACAGAATTATTGAAGATTAATTAATACGAATGATGAAGAATATAGATTGGAGCAAGCTGTCTTTCAGCTACACTCAGACCAAGGCATTGGTGTACAGCCGCTGCATTGACGGAAAATGGGAGACACCTACCGTGACAGAGAACTTCAACATCTGCCTCAACAGCTTTGCGGGAATATTCCATTACGCCCCTTCCTGCTTCGAGGGATTGAAGGCGTTCCGCGGGGTTGACGGCAGGATCAGACTTTTTCGTCCGGATAAAAATGCCAAGAGAATGGCGGACAGCGCGACTTATCTGGACATGCCGTACCCTTCAGAGGAGATGTTCATCAATATGTGCGTTCAATGCGTGAAGGAGAACATTGACTATCTTCCTCCGTATGAGGCGAGTGGAGCATCCCTTTATCTGCGTCCTATCCTGATTGGAATCAACCCGCAGTTGGGCATTCATTCGGCGCGTGACGTGATGTTCGCTGTCATGTGTTCTCCCGTAGGGACATATTCAGGAGCTAAGAGTCTCAGCCCAGGAAACGCGGTCATTTCGAGGAACTACGATCGTGCCTCTACATTTGGTTCCGGGTGCTACAAGCTCGGTGCTAACTATGCACAGTCTCTCCATGCTTACAACATCGCCCACAACACTGGTTACCGTGAGCTTCTGTTCCTTGACTCGGCCACGAAGACGACCATCGAGGAGTTTGGATCGTCCAATTTCTTCGCTATCAAGGGCAACACTTACATCACCCCGCGCTCGGGCAGTGTGCTGCCGTCAATTACCAACAACAGTCTCCGTAAGGTGGCGGCTGACATGGGATTGAATGTGGAGGTTCGTCCGATTAAGGTTGAGGAACTTGCTGAGTTTGATGAGGTTAACTCTTGTGGAACGGCTGTGGTCATCACTCCGATCTGCTCGATAGACGACAAGCCTCAGCTTGAGTGTGAGGAGGCTTCACGCCACTATACATTCGGCTCACCGGACAAGTGTGGAGCGGTCAGCGAGAAGCTCTACAACCGCATCATCGGCATCCAGAAAGGACTTGAGGAGGACACCCACAACTGGTGTCTGTTCATCGATTAGGCGATGATTGAATTAGAGGCGATAGAAAAGATTCTTGTAGAAGGCGGGACTGACGAGGCGATCCGTCTGCTTGACGAATATATCACATCCGCTCCGGAGCCTTCCGACCGGGCCTACTATCTTCTGGGCAACGCGCACAGAAAGAAAGGGGACTGGCAGAAGGCCATCAACAACTATCTGGAGGCAATGGCGATAAACCCTGAAAGCCCGGCGGCGAACGCTTATGCGATTGCGAACGAGATCCTCGATTTCTACAACAAGGATATGTACAATCAATAAATATTTAAGGTATTATGGCTAAAATGAAAGGGGCGACCGTCGTCGACACCGAGAGATGCAAAGGCTGCAATCTCTGTGTCGTTGCCTGTCCGCTCGATGTCCTTGCTCTGACGACCAAGGAAGTGAACCGTAAGGGCTACAATTTCGCCCACGAGGTTCTTGCTGACACCTGCACGGGCTGCGCGTCCTGCGCCACTGTCTGCCCGGACGGGTGCATAACCGTTTACCGTCTTAAAACAGTCTAAGCTATGGCAGATCAGGAAATCACATTGATGAAAGGCAATGAGGCCATTGCCCACGCGGCCATCCGCTGCGGTTGTGACGGCTATTTCGGCTATCCGATTACCCCTCAGTCAGAAGTCCTTGAGACTCTGGCCGCCGAGAAGCCTTGGGAGACCACCGGAATGGTTGTCCTCCAGGCTGAGAGCGAGGTTTCGTCGATCAATATGGTCTATGGCGGAGCCTGCACGGGAAAGAGGGTGATGACTTCTTCTTCCAGCCCGGGTGTCAGCTTGATGCAGGAAGGTTTGTCCTATATGGCTGGAGCCGAGCTTCCGGCCCTTGTCGTGGACGTTATGCGTGGAGGTCCCGGCCTTGGAACCATCCAGCCGAGCCAGGCGGACTATTTCCAGGCCTGCAAGGGAGGCGGTCACGGAGACTATCACCTGATTGTACTCGCTCCGGCGTCCGTTCAGGAAATGGCTGATTTCGTGGACCTTTCCTTTGAACTCGCGTTCCGTTACCGTAACCCTGCGATGATCCTTGCCGACGGCGCCATCGGGCAGATGATGGAGAAGGTTGTCCTTCCTCCGTTCAAGCCTCGCCGCACCGAGGAGGAGATCATCAAGGAATGCCCTTGGGCCACGACCGGACGTGTCGGAGGAAGAAAGCCGAACATCATCACCTCGCTTGAGCTCCGTTCCGAGGAGATGGAGGTCATCAATCTCCGCATCCAGAAGAAATACAAGGAGATAGAGGAAAAGGAAGTCCGCTACGAGGAATATCTTCTTGAGGATGCTGAATATGCCATCGTGGCTTTCGGCTCAGCGGCACGTATCGCGAAGAAGAGCATCGAGATCGCCCGCAGTCAGGGCATCAAGGTCGGTCTTCTTCGTCCGATAACCCTCTGGCCTTTCCCTACGAAGGAAGTCCAGAAACTCGCCGGAAAGGTGAAGGGAATCCTCTCACTGGAGATCAACGCCGGCCAGATGGTCGAGGACATCCGTCTCGCTGTCGAGGGCAAGGTCCCAGTACAGCATTTCGGACGTCTCGGAGGCATCATTCCTGATCCGGACGAGGTTGTGGATGCGATCAAACGTCTGTTCTAAATCTGAAGACACAATGACAAGAGAAGAAATAATCGAGAAAGGACAGGTTGTCTATAAGAAACCTACCTTGCTGAACGACACTCCGATGCATTACTGCCCAGGTTGCAGCCACGGAGTTGTGCACAAGATAGTCTCCGAGGTGATCGAGGAGATGGGAATGACGGACAAGACGATCGCCATCTCTCCTGTGGGCTGCGCCGTGTTCGCCTACAAGTACATTGACGTTGACTGGGAGGAGGCCGCCCACGGTAGGGCTCCGGCACTTGCCAGCGCGACGAAGCGTCTATGGCCGGACAGGCTCGTGTTCACCTATCAGGGTGACGGAGACCTCGCCTGCATCGGAACAGCCGAGACGATCCACGCCCTGAACAGAGGCGAGAACATCACGATCATATTCATAAACAACGCCATCTATGGAATGACCGGTGGTCAGATGGCTCCGACCACCCTTCTGGGAATGAAGACCGCCACCTGCCCTTACGGCAGGGAAGTGTCGCTTCACGGCTACCCGCTGAAGATCACGGAGATCGCCGCCACACTTGATGGCACCTGCTACGTGACCCGTCAGGCTGTTCACACCGTGGCTGCCATCAACCGCACGAAGAAGGCGATCAGAAAGGCGTTTGAATATTCAATGCAGGGCAAGGGCTCCAACCTCGTCGAGGTTGTGTCCACCTGCAACTCTGGTTGGAAGATGAGCCCGGAGAAGGCCAACAAGTGGATGGAAGAGAATATGTTCGAGTTCTATCATCTTGGAGACCTCAAGGACAAAGGCGTAGAACTTTAAATCGACAAGGCTATGACAGATGAGATAATTATTGCAGGATTCGGAGGACAGGGTGTCCTCTCGATGGGAAAGATTCTGGCTTATGCCGGTCTGATGGAAGGCAAGGAAGTCACCTGGATGCCGGCATACGGTCCGGAGCAGCGTGGAGGTACCGCCAATGTGACCGTGATTGTCAGCGATGATCCGGTTTCCTCTCCGATTCTTTCCAGCTACGACATCGCGATTGTTCTGAACCAGCCTTCGCTGGAGAAGTTCGAGCCGAAGGTGAAGCCGGGTGGAATCATCATCTACGACGGCTATGGAATCAACGAGCCTCCGACAAGGAAGGACATCAAGGTCTATAGGATCGACGCTATGGATGCCGCGGCTGAGATGAACCTCATCAAGACTTTCAATATGATCGTGTTGGGAGGTCTTTTGAAGATCCGTCCGGTCGTCAAGATCGAAAGCGTGCTTGCCGCCTTGCGGAAAACCCTCCCGGAACGCCACCATCATCTTATTCCTAAGAATGAGGAAGCCATCCGGAAAGGTATGGAAATCATCAAGGAAGTTCAGTAAGCGTTAAAGAATATTTAAGGATTACTCAGTGTAAATCCATGAAGATGGTACGTCGTACGTCCTTTTGAACTTGATTGAGGCTACGCTTTCCGTGCTTATGCTGACGAGCCCGATTCCGCCCTCGACATTGTCAGGGAAGGAGACGGGCTCTGTCAGTGTTGTGTCTCCGTCCAGATAGTCGTAGATGCTTAGCGCTTTCAGATAGTAGTACTCATCCTTTGTGATGCCACGGATTGTCACGCTTAATGTTGTCTCTGATTCCATACGGTTGAAATTCAGGAGTCCGTGCAGCCCGTAGATGATTTCATTGGCGTTCACGTTGAACCCGATGTTGAATGTTCCGTCGGAGAATTGCCTGTCCGAAAACACTCTGAATGTGTTCTCGGACGCACCGGCGAGGTCAATATCCTCGACTGGCGCCCCATCGTTCAGTATCGGGTCGTTGCCTTTGTCAAGGCTGATGAAACTGTAGTCCTTGGTCTCTTCCCAAGTCATTGCCTCTCCACGCTCACTCGCGTACCTGATCTTTTTGTCGATAACTGAACGTCCGGACAGTATCCGGTAGAAGTTGTCCTCACCGGTGATGTCCTTGCCTTTGACACGGATCCGGTAACTATTGTCGCCATATTGATTCTTTTGACGCAGAGTGTCGGTTATGCTGAATTCCGGCGCCTTTGGAACGACCACTTCCGAATAGGCCTTGTAGGCCCCGTCATCGGCCTCCGCCTCGATTCTCACTACATCACCTGGCTTGAAACCGGCCTTGAACGAGTATCTGGTCTGGTTGGTCTTGCCGGCGGCGTTGGGTCCTGCCGTGTACACATCTTTATGGTGCTCGTCTCTATAGTAGTGGCCGTAGATGTGCAGATCCTCCTTGATGAACAAGTCGTCATCACGGTTGTCAAGTTTTCCGTCAGCCACAAGAACGCCGTTGACATAGCACTTGACCGAACCTGATTTGATTCTTTCGACACGGTCACTCTTGCTTACCGCCAGATAGACAAGATGCAATGTGTCGCCAACCGTCATCTGCGAGTTTACTATCAGCTGTGGCTTGATGTCTTTCAGGTTGTAATCAATGTCCTTCGTGCAGGCTCCGAGCAGGACGGAGGCCGCTGCTGTGCATAGAATAAGTCCTCTCATCTCTTTAGAAATTATAAGTGTAGCTGAATGACGGGATTATAGGCAGGATCGTGACAGACTTGAGTTTCGCCTTCCTTGTGTAGAGGCTCAATTTGGAATCACCTTCCTTGTCGGCCTTGTAATAGACAAAATTCGGATTCAACCTGTTGTAGGCGTTATAGACTCCGAAGTTCCAGATGCTTTCACCACGTCTTAGCCGCTTGTGGTAATTGACACCGATGTTTAGCCTGTGGCTTGGCGGCAACCTGTAGTTGTTTCTGTGCGGAGCATAGTCAATCTGCGTGAATGTTCCGTCAGGAAGCATCACGATGCTCTCCCTTTCCGGGATTGTCGTGGTGCCTCCGGTCGCGAAAGTCCACACCGCGCTGAGATCCCACTTCTTCCCGAGTCGCTGGTTCACGACAAGAGAGATGTTATGCCTTCTGTCATAGCGGTAAGGATAGCGTTCTCCGTTGTTGATCAGTCCGTTGGAGAAGACTCTGTCACTTTTGGCCAGAGTGTAGCCCAGCCACCCCGTTGTCTTTCCAATCGTTTTCTGGATGAAGACCTCTACGCCGTACGCCCGTCCGTCGCCCATCACGACATTGTCCTCCCAGGACTGCGAGCTTGCCATGAAGGAGACACCGTCCTTGTACTCAAGCACATTGTGCATGTCCTTCCAGTAGCCCTCGACGGAAAACTCCCAACCCGGCAGGCCGTTGTAGTACAACCCCAATGAATATTGATCCGCCGTCACCGGCTTGATGTTCCTGGTGATAGGCACCCAAAGGTCAATCGGGAGAGTAATCTTCGATGAGGATAACAAGTGGACGTACTGCGACATCCTTGAATATGCCGCCTTGGCGCTGATCCCCTTTCCGAAATCGAATTTCGCCGACATTCTCGGCTCGGGTGACCAATAGGTCTTGCCGCTGGTCCGGAACAAAGCGAAGTGGATTCCAGGGTTGAGTGTCAACCGTTTGCCTATCGTGAAATCATCCTCGATGTAAGCGGATAACTCGTGGCCTGAACGGTTCTTTTCCTTATTATTGGAATATGTCGTGTCGGTCACCATCTGACCTTTGTCGTTCTCCTTCTCGACGGTCGTGTACGTCTCCGGGATGTAAGTGTGGCCTACATATTCACCTCCGAATTTGATGAGGTGCCGAGGTGTCGGGGTGTAGTCAAAATCAATCTTGGCGGTGATGTCCTTTATTCCGGAACCATAATCGAACTTGTAGGAATATTTCGAGTTCTCACTCTTTTCCGTAGAGTTGTAGCCCATTCGCATCCGGTAGTCCGTGAAGGCCACAGTCGTGTTCGAGAACAGCCTGCCGTTGAAGACGTGGTTCCACCTCGCTGATGTGAGCAGATTGCCCCAGCGTATGTGGGTCTTGTCGTCGTACTTGCGGTATTCATTGCTTCCGCCGGTGATCTCATATTCATCCTCCTCCATGAAGTGGAAGATGTCACGGCCATAATAGGCGTTCAGGAACAGCCTGTCCCTGTCGCTGAACCGGTGGGTCAGCTTACCGTTCATGTCAAAGAAGTAGTAGTTGGCCGGGACTTTCGCCGCCCTGAGGATGCCGTCGAAAAGAAAGGTGTGCATCCCTCTGGCGCTGATGGAATATGCCGTCCTGCCTTTGGCGATCGGCCCTTCGAGGTGGAACTTGTCGCACAGGACACCGACACCTACCGTTCCGTGCGTCTCATGAAGGTTGCCGTCGTTGGTTCTCACGTCGATGATGCTGGATGTCCTGCCTCCGTAACGGGCCGGGAACGAGCCTTTGTAAAGCGTCACTTTCTTCACGGCCTCCGGTTGGAAGATTGAGAAGAGACCCAGCATATGCTCGGCATTGTAGAGAGAGATCCCGTCCAGTAGAAGCAGGTTCTCGTCCGGCCCGCCTCCGCGCACATATATTCCCGAAAAGCCCTCGGCACCGCTCTGCACTCCCGGCATCAGCTGGATTGTCTTCAGGACATCGGCCTCGCCGAAGAGCACCGGGGTGTTCTTGATCATATTCATAGGAATCTCGATCGCGCTCATCTTCGTGGCCATGATTCCGGATTCCCTTTGTGCCGAGACAACAGCTTCCTTGATTTCGGTGTTCGCTTTCAAGGCAACGTTGATTGTGGTGTCCCGGAGCAGGTCGAGCGTGACGGTGGCGTCGTCATAACCTACGTATGAATATCTCAGTGTCAGATGTTTACCTTGCGGAATCGTCAGCGTGTAAAATCCGTAGTTGTTCGTTGCGGCTCCCGCGCCTTCAGTGAGCACCCCGGCCCCGATCAGGGTCTCGCCGGAGGCCTTGTCCGTGATGTGGCCGCTCACCGTGACCTTTATACGCTGGTTTTGCGCCGACATCTCGTAAGTGAAAACGGACGTCAGCATCAATGCCGACAGAACGATGGCTGCAAGCAGCCGGTCATAAGATTTCATATTCAAAATAGTTTGGTTCAAATATGTATATTCCTTAAAATTTAACTTGTCTTATACGGTTTAACTATAACCGACTTTACAAAATTCACGAAAATCAAATTCTTGCAATAAGACGGCCATTTTTTTTGAAATGCAAAATTGGCCAATTTTTTTTATATAGCGGTGGTCTTTACGGTGGTTTTTCTTAAATTTGCGATTATGCTAAAAAAATATTTTTCTATTCTTTTTGTTTTTTTAGTCCTTTCTCTCGCTGTTCTTTCTCCGGGATGCAAGAGAAAGACTGAGGACGTTGAATCAGAAGTGATTGAGGAAGTGAAGGATACACTTCCTCCGTTGGGCTTCTGGCCGGATTCCTTGGATCTTTCCGAGGATGCTGTCCGCAATGGTGAGACATTCACTGGACTGATGTGCCGTCTGGGGCTTTCGATGAACGATGCGATGAAGATGGCCGCTGCCTGCGACACAATTTTCGATGTCCGTAAGATGCGAGCCGGCAACAAGGTCCAGGCATATTACCAGTTTGACACAAGCGGAACAGGAAGCGCTGTCGGGCCGATGCTGAAATATGTCGTCTATGAGCGCAACAAGATTGACCGTGTGGTGTTCCGCACGACCGATCCTTTTGAGGTCTGGGAATGGTCCAAACCTGTAGAGAGCACAAGAGAGTACACCGATGTGACGATCAAATCGTCCCTTTGGAACGATATGTTGGCGGCTGGCAGCTCCCCTCAGTTGATTGTGCCGCTTTCTGAGATCTATGCCTGGTCGGTTGACTTCTTCGGACTTCAGCCCGGAGACCGTTTCAGGGTGCTTTACGAGCAAAGAAAGTGTGATGACGAGATAATAGCCGTTGACACAATATATTACGCGGAGTATATCCGTGAGGAAAAGATGATTCCTGCTATTATGTTTGATCAAGGAGATCATGGTAACCTCTATTGGAATGAGAAAGGGGAGAGCTTGCGTAAGGCCTTCCTCAAGGCTCCGTTGAAGTTCACCAGGATCAGTTCCGGTTTCTCATACCATAGAAAGCATCCGGTAACTGGGCGTGTGAGGGCGCATACAGCAGTCGATTACGCAGCTCCGGTCGGGACCCCGGTGATGACAATCGGAGACGGAACGGTTGTGAGCGCCGGCTGGACAAACGGAGGTGGAAACACCGTGAAAATCAGACATAACTCTGTTTATACCACCAGCTATATGCACTTGTCCCGTTACGGTGCCGGAATCAAGGCCGGAGCGAGGGTGCGTCAAGGGGACGTGATAGGCTATGTAGGCTCCACAGGACTCTCAACGGGGCCGCATCTGGATTTCCGTGTCTGGAAAAACGGCACGGCCATCAATCCTTTGAAGATGGACTCACCTCCTTCCGAGCCGATCAAACCGGAGAACATGGCCGCTCTTGACTCGACTTTCAGGTACTACAGGCAAATGATTGATACTTTGAAAGTGACAGTCTCTCAGTAATATTTCCTCTAAAAAACTGTTTCTTTCTTAAGTGACTGGCGTAAAAATCACGGATTTTTATGTAAGTGTGCTGAATCAGAGACAATTATTACGCTTGCTAAAGTCATAATTTAATACAATGAAGAAGAATATTTATCTATTGCCCCTTGCCGCCGCGCTGTTGTTTGTTCAGGGCTGCGGACAACGTGATGCGTCTTCTGTTTCTCCAGCCATCGGCCGTGACGCCGAGATCGAGGCGAAAGTCGAGAAGGTGCTGAAAGAAATGGATCTCACCGAAAAGGTGGGCCAGATGGTACAGTTGACATCCTCTACGGTGACGGCACCGGGAGGAGTGACCCTCGATCCGGAGAAACTCCAGAAGGTCATCGGCGAGATGAAGGTCGGCTCCATCCTGAACACATTCGGAGATGTCGCTCAGTCACATGAGCTGACGGCTCAGCTTGTGGGCGAGATCCAGAAAAAGTCTATGGAGGAGATCGGAATCCCTTGCATCTATGGTCTTGATATGATCCACGGCGCAAGCTACCTGAACGACGGAACCTTTTTCCCGCAGGAGATAAACCTTGCGGCGACATTCAATCGTGAATATGCCCGTGCGATGGGTGAGGTCATGGCTTACGAGACAAGGGCCGCTATGGTTCCTTGGGTGTTCTCTCCGGTGATGGACCTAGGCCGGAATCCGGTCTGGCCAAGGCAGTGGGAGAGTTATGGTGAAGACCCTTACCTGAACGCGGAGATGGCGGTGGCTGAGACGAAAGCCCTTCAGGGAGAGGATCCGAATCATATTGATGACAAGCACGTTGCCGTAAGTATAAAGCATTTTATGGCCTACGGTGTGCCGGTTTCAGGCAAGGACAGGACTCCTGCGATCGTGGCTGGGAATGATCTTAGGGAAAAGTTCTTCCGCCCGTTCAAGGACTGCCTTGAGGCCGGTGCGCTTACCCTGATGGTCAATTCAGCCTCGATCAACGGAATCCCTACGCACGCCAATAAGGAACTTCTTACCGGTTGGGTCAAGGACGGTCTGGATTGGGATGGCCTCATCGTCACCGACTGGGCCGACATCAACAATCTGTACGAAAGGGATCACGTCGCCAAGGACAGGAAGGAAGCCCTCGCTATGGGCATCAACGCTGGAATCGATATGATTATGGAACCGAACGACCCTGATTGCTGCCTTGAACTGAAGGAGGTTGTCGAGTCCGGTCTGATTCCGATGTCCAGGATAGATGACGCAGTCCGCAGGGTTCTCCGCCTTAAATTCCGTCTCGGCCTGTTCGACAATCCGACCTGGGATGTCAGCGGTTATGACAAGTTCGGCTGCAAGGAGTTCCAGGACGCTTCCTACGCCGCGGCGGTGGAGTCCGAGGTGCTCCTCAAGAATGAAGGCAATATCCTTCCTCTTGAATATGGCAGGAAGATCCTTGTGACAGGGCCTAACGCCAACTCTATGAGGGCTTTGAACGGAGGTTGGTCTTACACTTGGCAGGGTGACGCCGACAGATTCGCCGGCGATTTCAACACAATCTACGAGGCTCTGGCTCAGAAATTCGGCGAGAAGAACGTTATTTTCGAGCCTGGTGTGGTTTACGATGAGACGGACCGTTGGGCTACAGGCGCTTGGCAGAAGGAATATGCTCCTCAGATCGCCAAGGCCGTGGCCGCAGCCTCGAAGGTGGATGTGATAGTCGCCTGTGTCGGTGAGAACAGCTATTGCGAGACTCCAGGCAACATTGATGACCTGAATCTGTCAGCTAACCAGAAGGAATTGGTGAAGGCGTTGTCAAAGACCGGCAAGCCTATAATCCTTGTACTGAACGAGGGGCGTCCGAGGGTTCTGCGCGAGATCGAGCCGTTGGCTAAGGCTGTGGTTGATGTGATGCTTCCTGGCAATTATGGTGGCGACGCGCTTGCTGCCTTGATGTCCGGAGAGGAGAATTTCAGCGGAAAGCTGCCGTTCACCTATCCTAAATATGTCAACTCACTCCACACCTACGACTACAAGGTCAGCGAGAGCCGTGAGACAATGGCCGGGGAATATAACTACGATGCGGTTATGGATGTGCAGTGGCCATTCGGATATGGGCTCAGTTACACCACTTTTGAATATTCAGAATTCAAATGTCTGAATGGCTCAGAGTTCGCCGCCGGGGATGACCTTAAGTTCGAGGTGGCTGTGGCGAACACCGGCTCGCACAACGGCAAGGAGGCTGTCCTGCTATATTCAAGTGATATTGTGGCCAGTATGATACCTGATGTGAAGCGTCTGCGTGAGTTCGCCAAGGTTGAGCTTGCGCCGGGGGAGAGCAAGGTTGTTTCGTTCACGGTTCCGGCAAAGGAACTCGCGTTTGTGGGGGCTGACGGAAAGTGGCGTCTGGAGGCCGGAGATTTCAGGATGAGTTGCGGAGGGCAGTCACTCATGATCACCTGTAACGAGACCAAGATTTGGGACACCCAGAACTAAAGATCCTCTGTGATATTCACCAATGAGGTGGTGTCCCAGTTGAAGACATATTTCTTGTCGCCTATCGGGAGCGTGATTTCAATGGAATCCGCTCCCTTTTTGTATTTGGCGTAGGCATGCCCCTCAATGGCGTGTCTCGGCCGTATCGTGTAGTCTCCGAGGTAGCCGATGCAGCTCCGTTCGATCCGTGCCATGTCCTCCGACTCACTGTCAGCCATGGCCATGGTGGCTATGAACCCCGCCTCCTCGATGGCCGTGCCTCCAAGATCCCTCAGCAGGTCCTCGGCCAGGGAATCCCTGTCATCTGGATCCCCACGCACGATCGCGGCCATCACAAATGTCACGAACAGCGTGCCGATTCCTATTCCTATGGTCTTGGCGGTCTTTTGGGCACCGATTCTGTTCAGATAACCCCTTTGCCGGAAAACTTTGACAGGTCCCATTCTGGATGCGACAGAGGTGTTCTTGAAGTCGTACTTGACAGGCCTGTCTGTGTTGTTCTGAATATAAAGGTCCAGGCGGTAGTATTGTCCGTAGTGCTTCAGATAGCGGACGTTCATCAGCACATCCAGTCCGTCGGCCGTGAAAACCTTCCAGACGTTCCCGTCCCGGTCCATCTCCATCTTCGAGTTCCGGACGTATGGGCTATCGGTCATCCTGACAACTTTCAGCCCAGCGGCGTTTTCGCTGAACAATGGCTGGAACAGGAGCGTGTCTTTGGACTCGATTCTTTGTAGGGTGTCGATTTTCCTCTCCTGTGCTTGGGAGAGAGCGGAAAGGCAGGCAAACAGGGCAAAGGCTAGAACTATCCGCCGGTGACTATGAAAAGTTCTCATACAATTATCAATTTGGTCGGCGAGGGAGGTGCAAATTTCATGCTGATTAAGGATATATTTGCTATTTTTGTATTCATACAACAAGAAACGAAAATGAGAATATTCAAAAGAATAGCTTTGACGGCGGTCCTGTTCTTGATTGCTTCGGTTTCCTCGCTTGCGGTGTTCAACGAGAAGGATCTGGCGCAGACGCTTCAGGTGCTGCGTTATGAGTTGCGAAAGGCTTACATCGAGATGGAGAAGAACCAGATGTCCTTCGAGTCTCAGGATGATCAGCAGCACGAGGAGCTGGTGCATCTCATACAAAGCTGCAACGAGCTGTCGTTGATGCTGTACTCGCAGAAGCAGGACTTCACGTTCGATCTCACTTACGCTCTTCAGCAGGTCACCGACCAGTACCATAGCTTCACGCAGAGCCGGATGCCGTACGACAACATCATCTCTTACCTCAATGTGGAGATTGACCGGTACGACAGGCTGGTCATGGCTCTGAAAGTGCTTCCTCCTGAACTGGTTGAGCTGCCGGACAGCCTTGGTGGATCGGCATTGCTGGACTCCTTGGCCTCGACGCTCCAGAGTCATATCCTTCCGAACGACTCCTACACGGATGCCCACTCGGACGATCCGGAGCATGCCGGCCACAATCATTTTGCCGGGCTTGAGGAAGAGCACGAGCATGGTACTTTTCATCTTGACAGCCTGTCTCAGGTGGCCAGAGACAGTTGCCTTTTCTATTCAACAAGGCTGCTGAAGATGTTCACGGACATCCGTGACCACATGATCGAGGACAATGAATATTATGAGACCACAGACAAGCGGCTTAAAGAGGCCTACGACTATGCTCAGGAACGCTACAAGATGGTCCAGAAGAAGATATTCATTGAGGGACAGGATAATTTCTGGAAAATATTGACTCATGTCAGGTCTTATGCGTCGAGGGCCGCGAAGGATTTCAATGACAAATACGGCAGGGCTTATTTCACGGATGTGAAGAGCGAGTGGAGGGGACCGATGGTCATCGGATTCTCGTTCATGGTACTGATCTACCTTGCGATAGCCACGCTGCTCAGCATGTTGATTGTCAAGATGTTGATGCGGCGCGTCAAATACTTCCGGACTGAGAGGTTCCGCAAGAGGGAGGCTGCCATATTCATGCTTGGAGCCGCCATTCTGTTTGTGGTTGTCGTCGCTGTCGCGAAGAATATCTCCTTGACATCGCATTTCTTCACGATGGCTGCGGGGCTTTTGATCGAGTTCGCGCTGCTGCTGATCGCCGTGCTGACCTCGCTTCTGATCCGTCATGACAGCAGGCAGCTCAACTACGGAATGCGGATCTACACCCCGATAATGCTGATGGGACTGGTGGTCATCACGTTCAGGATCATATTCATACCTAACAGCTTGATCGCGTTGATCTTCCCGCCGCTTTTGATCGCGTTCGGCTTCTGGCAGTGGGCTTCGATCCACCGCAACGGACCGAAGGTGCCGAAGAGCGACAATTCCTACGCCATCGCATCTTTTGTCGTGACGGCCATTACTTTTGTCATCTCCATCGTGGGCTACAGTCTGCTCGGCCTGCAGGTCTATATCTGGTGGATCTTCCAGTTGACTGTGCTCCAGTTGATTGTGGCTTGTGATGACCTGCTCAAAAAATACCGTCACAAGAGGGTTGACATCCTTGTGCGGGCCTACAGGCTCAAGCATCAGAACGATGTCGGCAAGGACAAGGGGTCTTTCATTCTTGTCACCTGGCTCTATGACCTCGTGGAGATGGTGCTGATTCCGGTGCTTTACCTGCTGTCGATTCCATTCTGTCTCTACATGGCGTCAGAGGTGTTTGACCTCACGGAAATCTGCATGGACATGTTCTTCTACCCGTTCTTCAACTACGAGTACCTGCATCTGTCTGTTTCCAAGATGGTTCTGGCAGCCGGATTGTTCTATGTCTTCAAGTACATCTGTTATGTGGCGAGGGCTCTTTACAGGATTTACAAATTGCGCAAGACCTTCAGGCAGACCAGGGCTTCGATGATCCGTGAGAACGAGTTGAACCTGACTCTGGCCAACAATGTGATCGGGATCCTGGCTTGGGGCACTTATTTCATAGTGACAATCTCGCTTTTGAATATCCCGACGAAGTCTCTGTCCGTGATCACAGCCGGTCTTGCGGCTGGTCTCGGTTTCGCAATGAAGGACATCCTGAACAACTTCTTCTACGGTGTGCAGCTGATGTCAGGCCGTCTTCGCGTCGGGGATTACATCGAGTGTGACGGAATCCGGGGAAAGGTGGACAACATAACGTACCAAAGCACTCAGATCGAGGCTGTTGACGGAAGCATCATGGCTTTCCCTAACAGTTCCCTGTTCGCCAAGAACTTCAAGAACCTGACCCGCAACAATTCCTACGAGTTCCTCGGTCTGCCTGTAGGTGTGGCTTACGGAACGGATGTGGATCATGCGAGGAAGGTTATTCTCAAGGCTTTGGCTCCGTTGCGCAAGCCTGACAAGTTCGGTCGTCAGGTGGTCGAGGAGAAGTACGGAATCCAGGTTGTCCTGAACGGCTTCGGTGACAGCAGCGTTGATCTGGTTGTGAAGCAGTACATTCTGGTTGAGCAGCGCACTGGCTACATCGCCGCCGCCAACGAGCGGATCTACAATGCGTTGAACGAGGCTGGAATAGAGATTCCGTTCCCTCAGCGCGATCTCAACATCCGTCAGATGCCTACTATGGATAAATAATTGTAGATGATAAATTTAGCGATATTCGTGTCTGGCGGTGGCTCAAACTGCGAGAACATAATAAGATACTTCAAGGATTCAGATAAGGTGAATGTCGCCCTTGTCGTTGCGAACAAGACCGGAATCCCGGCCCTTGAGAAAGCCGAAAGGCTCGGCGTTCCGACACGTGTGCTTCCAAAGGCGGACTTGAACAGGGAGGATGTTGTCCTGCCTCTGATGAAGGAATATTCAATCGACTTCATCGTTCTGGCGGGTTTCCTCCTTGTCATCCCGGACTTCCTGATCCATGAATATGACCACAGGATGATCAACCTTCATCCCGCCCTTCTGCCGAAATTCGGAGGCATGGGCATGTACGGTCATCATGTCCACGAGGCTGTCAAGGCGGCGGGGGAGACCGAGACCGGAATGACCGTCCACTGGGTAAGCGGCAAGGTTGACAGTGGCGGGATCATCGCTCAGTTCCGCACTCCGATCAGTCCCGATGACACTCCCGACGACATCGCCGCCAAGGAACATGCCCTTGAAATGGAGCACTTCCCGCAGGTCATCGAGGCGTTGGCGGATAATGCCCTGATTATCAATTAAAAAAATGGTTTCGTGGTGCAGCCTGCAACACCACGACATTGCTTTTTGCATTCATATTCAATCAGTTGTGTGCCACGACCCTCATCCTTTGCCGCCAAGAAGGAGGAAGGAGCCGGAAAGGGCTTGGTAGAGAGCCGTCTGATAGGTGTCTCCGATAGGAATGCGTGAAGGGCCGATGAGGATGTGGTTGCGCTCGATGGCTTCAATCGCGGCCAGACGGACTATGAATGATTTGTGGACGCGGACGAAATCCTCTTTCGGGAGAGTATCCTCAAGGGCTTTCAGGCGCATAAGAGACAGGATTGGAGCCGTGCCGTTGTTCAAATGTATTTTCACATAGTCCTTAAGGCCTTCGATGTAGGTGATTCTGTCCAGATCGATCTGCTGGAGTCTGTACTCGGTTTTTACGAAGATGCTTTTGATTTTTCGTTGTTCGGTTACTTCGACAGGCTCCGTGACCGAGGTAGAAACCGCAGGCTCAGTGACTTCGGTGGTTGGTGAGTCACGTCGAACCGCAGGCTCAGTGACCAAGCCAGACGGTAGCTGAGTTTGTCGAAGCGACTTATCATCAATGAGTTCAAGATATTCTTTCGCCTTCATCGCCGCGGAAAGAAAATCATCGTAAGAAATAGGTTTCAGAAGGTAGTCTAAAGCCCGCACTTTAAATCCCTCGACGGCATATTCACTGAAAGCGGTTGTGAATATGATCCTGGTCCTCTCCGGCAGCATCCGTGAAAGATCCATCCCGCTCAGGTTCGGCATCTGGATGTCGCAGAACAGCAGATCCACCGGATTGTCCTGAAGAAATGAATATGCAGCCGTTCCGCTCGTGAAACTACCTTTGAGCGAGAGGAACGGAGTCTTTGCGACGTAAGATTCCATCAGCCTTACCGCCAAAGGCTCATCGTCAACGACTATGCAACTGATCGTGTTCATATTCCTGCCCTGATCCTGAGCAGACTACGGTAAACGCTCTGCACCCTGCCATATTCAAATGAATATGCTCCAGGGTAGAGCAGGTCAAGTCTGCGTTTGAGGTTCGTGATTCCTATTCCTGATCCGCTACGGTCTGTGTCGTCCTTCGGGAAGCAGCTGTTCTCGACGAGGCAGGTGACATATTCCCCGTCTTCCTTGAGCTCGATCCTGATGAAGGATTCATCCGTGTCACTTATGCCGTGCTTGAAGGCGTTCTCAACGAGCGGTATGAAGAGTAGCGGAGCTATTTGCCTGTTTGACAGAGAACTTGGCAGTGATACTTCCAGCTTTACTCCAGAAGTTAGCCGTGCGCCCATCAGTTTGACATATTCATTGAGGAATTCGCATTCCTTGGCGAGAGGCACGGTGTCTTTCTGGCTTTCGTAGAGGACGTAGCGCAACATTCCGCTGAGGTCGTGGACGGCCTCCTGTGCCTGTGCGGGGTCTATCTGGATCAGCGAGTAGATGTTGTTCAGGGTGTTGAAAAGGAAATGCGGGTTGACCTGGTTCTTGAGGTTAGCCAGCTCGGCCTCCGCCTGGTTCTTCTCTATTTCCTTGCGCTGCGCCTCGTTGTTGTACCATTCGGTTGTCATCTTTACCGCCACCGCGATGCCCACTATCGCCATATAGATCACCGTGTTGCGGAAAGTGAAACTGATTGTGTCGAGTGTGGAGTGATGTGGAGGGGCGATGTCCGGCGAGATGAGGTACCTGAAAAAGAGATGGACCCCGATGCTGACCTTGGTGATCAAAAGCATGTTCCAGAACAGGAACGCCCGAACCTCTTGTTGGAGAGGAAGTGCTTTATCAGAAATAAGTAGTTGGTGTAGAACACTATGACAAATGAAATCGTTACAGGCAGGAACCTGGAATAGTCCAGTCCTCCGTGAAGCGCCCTTCCCGGTTGGGGCGAGAAGAACGGCATCGCAAGGATCACCGCCCAGATCGCGATGTGTATCAACCAACCACTGTTTTTCCGAATATTCATATAATGTTCCGAAATTTTACTGTTGCAAAGCCTTGTGGAAGAACTCCTTCCGGAGGTCGGATGAGATCGGGTGGCGGGCGACACGGTAGGTGTCGGAGATGTCACCGGTCAGGTTGCAGACATCAAGGCCGCTGATCTCGGAGAGGTAGAGACAGTTGTATTTAGCCTCCTGCCCCTCCTGAAGCCTCATTGTGTAACGCAGGATGTCCAGCACATCGATCTCGCTCAGGCTGTCCTTGCAGAATACGTACAGGTCAAGGGTCTGGAATGAACCGTAGAAGCCATCCCCGGCCTTGCGGACCTTGCTCTCGATAATCCGGCGCATCGGCAGCGCCATAGACCAGTAGTCGTATTCCTTGGTTCCGACGTATCGTCCTCCCTGAAGACCGTAACCGTAGCCCGATGAGAGGATCGTGTCTAAGTCCTCCCGGTCTTCCGGAATCGGTGCCACGCCGGCCACCTCCTTGATCATAGACTGCGCCGCCTCCTTGGTCTCCGGCATCGCCCTCGTCACCTCAATGCCCAACGAAACTCCGTCCGGACTCTGCAAATCCGGCCGATCCTTGTTCAGCAGCTCCGCGAACCTCCGGTCCAGAAGCGTCTCCAGCGAGATCTTCGCGTATCTCTCGAAAAAGCAAGTGTCAAACTGGCTCATAATCTTTCTTTTCCCAAATATCGTAAATCCACGTTACTTTCGCAAATCCTGTTCCTTGACTGTTTGTTGACTGTTTATGCGAATGCCACTATCTGCCACGGCAATACCTTTCGATTTCTTTTGGAGCATCTTTGGAAGATGGTCTCGGCGATAGAAATAATTACGAATGAATATCTCATTTCAGCGTGGCGGATAAATGATTGAAAGACAGAGAGAATAACGTTCTCCTTTAGTTGAATCTTACCTAAGGTGAATGCTTAATAGGATGATTTATAATAGGTTATGTGCCACGGTGCCCAATAATAAAACTTCGGCCCTTGAGCTGGTCTAAGGGCCGGAGTTTTATGAAGATGATCAAAATTATAGTTCGATCTTATCCAGCTCCGAAATCCAGAGCTGAACCTGGGCGTCGGAAGGCATTCGCCAGTCCCCGCGCGGCGAGAAGCTCACGAGACTGATCTTCGGGCCGTCCGGCATACAGGACCTCTTGAACTGCTGGCTGAAGAACCTCCAGTAGAACTTTCTCAGCCACTTCAGAATCGTGGCCTTGTCGAAGGTCACGTCAGGATGCCTTACCACATTCTTTCCGGAACGATCCTCCCCGTTCTCGGCTTCTCCGAACGCCTTGCAGGCCAGATGGAAAATCTTCACAGGAGAGTAACCGTACCTGATGAAGTTGTAGATGAAGAAATCGTGCAGCTCGTACGGGCCGATCAGGTCCTCGGTCTTCTGCTTGATCTGTCCCTTTGAGTCAGCCGGAGTAAGTTCCGGACTGATAGGGGTTTCCGCGATGTCTATGAGAATCTCGGCCGCGGATCTTCCTCCGTTTGTGGCCGCGTCTGTGAACACATTCTTGGCTGCCCAGCGGACAAGGTATTTTATCAAGGTCTTCGGCACGGAAGCGTTGACGGCGTACATCGACATATGGTCACCGTTGTAGGTGCACCAGCCGAGTGCCAGCTCCGAAAGGTCTCCGGTACCGATCACAAGGCCGTTCTCCTGGTTGGCGATATCCATCAGGATTTGGGTCCTTTCGCGGGCCTGGGCGTTCTCGTAGGTGGAATCCATCACTTTCGGATCGTGGCCGATGTCCTTGAAATGCTGCTCCACGGCAGCTACAACTGAGATCTCACGGGTCGTCACGCCAAGTACCTCCATCAGGTCCACAGCGTTGGACTTCGTGCGGTGGGTTGTTCCAAGTCCCGGCATTGTGATTCCGATGACGTTCTCCCTTGGGATGCCAAGCTTGTCGAAAGCCATTACGGTCACCAGAAGGGCCAGCGTGCTGTCAAGGCCGCCGGATATTCCCAGAACAGCCTTTTTGCAGTTTATATGCTCAAGGCGGGCGATGAGTCCGGTCGTCTGGATCTGAAGAATCTCCTTGGAACGCTCGGCGATCTCCGCCGGATCACCTTCCGGAAGGAACGGATGCGGCTCGACGTAGCGGTAGAACTTCTTGTCAAAATCTGTCGGAGCGGCGGGACCAAGGTCGAAGCAGGAATATAATCCTGAATATTCACAGGCGGAGGTTCCGTCAGGCGTCATTCCTCGGAACGAGTTCTTCTTCTGGCGCAGCACGTTGAGTCTCTCGATATCAAGATCAGCGAATATCATCGTGTCGTGCAACTGGAACCTTTCGTTCTCGGAAAGCACCCTGCCGTTCTCGCAGATGATGGAAGATCCGCCATAGACGGTGTCCATTGAAGACTCGCCATAGCCTGCCGAGCAGTAGATGTAACCTGAGACTGTACGTCCTGACTGGTTGGAAATCAGTTCTTTGCGCTGTTGGTGTTTGGTCATCACCTCATTGGATGCAGAGATGTTCACTATAACCTGCGCGCCTGAAGGGGCGAGGAATGATGACGGAGGAATCGGGGTCCAGAAATCCTCGCAGATCTCGATTCCGAACGTGGCGTTACCGATGGTGAACAGCAGGTTAGGGGAGATGTTGCACCTGTGGCCGCAGTATTTGATGATCGAGTCGAAACCGTCTCTGTAATAGTCCTTGCCGTCGTCCACGAAACGTCCTGTGGCCGAGTTGTCAGGTCCAAGGAAATCCGATCCGGAGGCGAACCAGCGTCCCTCGTCGAACTCGGCGTAGGTCGGGAGGTAGATCTTCGGCACGATGCCTTTGATGCCCCCGTTACGCAGAACGATGGCACAGTTGTAGAGACGGCCTCTGAAACGGACCGGGGCTCCGATCACGACGGTGATGTGCTTGCCTCTGGTGAAGTCCTTTATCTTTCCGACAGCCTCTTCCGACTTGGTCAGCAGAAGGTTCTGTCCGAAGAGGTCAAGGCAGGTGTAACCGGTTATCGATAGTTCGGGGAAGACCACCAGCGAGGCACCTTCCTCTTCGGCCTTTCCTGTCAGTCTGCAGATTGACTCGGCGTTATATTCAACATCCGCCACCTTTACCCTTGGCACTGCGGCGGCCACTCTGAAGAGTCCTAAATCCATTATTATGTTGTTTGAAATTAAGTAACCTTCAAAAAATAACCTGCATCATCTTAAGGAATCTTTTCGGTCTAGATCTCTTTTCTCATCAGTCATGTGCCACCGGCACACTCCTTCTTCGAAAATAGATCTATCCTCGAAAATATTCTCTTAATCTGAGGCAACTTATTTTTTTCATGTTACTAAGTCACTTCGACAAGCTCAGTGACCTATATAATATTATGCGTTAGCCGGATCGTTCCCGTTGTCGATCTCCTCACGCTCGCGGCGGCGTTTCTGGTTGACGCAGGTCGCGATCCCGCGGTAGAGGAAATAAACCCCGATAAGCAGGATGCAGACGATCTTCCACGAAATCGGCATGCCGTTTATCAAAAGCGCGGAGCCGAATCCGATGATGAACACGGCGAACACAAAATACAGGATGTAAGCGTATTTCATTGCCAATGAATATTACAGCGATTCTATCATCCTTGTGAACAGCGCGCACATCCTGTCCGCCGCCGCGTCCGCCGCCTTCACGACATCGTCCCCGTCGTTCACATAGTCAGGAGCATAGTCATCATGCGCCTCGTTGGTTATCACCGAGACTCCGAACACCGGAATATCCGAATGCCTTGCCACGATGACTTCCGGAACCGTGGACATGCCGGTAGCGTCACCTCCGATGGTGCGGATGTACTTGTACTCGGCTGGAGTCTCGTAGGTCGGACCGGTTCCTCCGTAGTAGACACCCTTGTGGATCTTGATGCCCATCTGTACGGCGATCTCCTCGGCTTTTGCGATGAGCCTCAGGTCGTAAGGTCTCGTCATGTCAGGGAATCTTGGCCCGAAATCCTCCAGATTCGGACCTATCAGCGGATTAGGCAGCTGGTTGATGTGATCGGTGATGATCATCAGGTCTCCTATCTTGAAGTTGTAGTTGACACCGCCGGCGGCGTTGGACACGAACAGGTACTTGATTCCGATGACCTTCATCACGCGGATAGGAAGCGTGACAAGTTCCATCGGGTAGCCTTCGTAGAAGTGGATTCGTCCCTGCATGGCGATGACCGTCTTGCCGCCCAGCTTGCCCACGATGAAGTTGCCCTTGTGGCCTATCGCCGTGGAGACCGGGAATCCCGGGATTGTCTTGTAAGGTATTGTCAGCGGATCGCTTATGCTGTCCGCAAGTTTTCCAAGGCCGCTGCCAAGCACGATGCCGACTTCCGGTTTGAGGTCGCCAATCTGCTGTCTGACATATTCAGCGGCTCCGTAGATTCTTTCTGCTCTTGGATCCATATTTTTATATTCATTAATTACCGCATTGCGTCTGCGGCCGGTTATTGTTTATAGTTTATTTCATTAAGAACCGTGCGCGCTCCCTTGAGAATCATCTTTTCTCCGAACACATTGCGGTCGCGCATCACGAATTTTCCTCCTGAGATGAGAGAGGTGACGCAGTCGCTGTGCGCCGAGTAGATGAAGTTCGCGAGGAACGGGCCGGGGGAGAGGAAAAAGGTGTTGTCTGTGTCAACAATCTGGATGTCAGCTTCGTAGCCCTCTTCTATCTTTCCGGTTTTCAACCCTAATGCTTTTGCTCCGTTGACAGTTGCCATGTCCATGAGCGTCTGCAAAGGCAGGGCGGAAGGGTCTTTTCTCCATGCTTTCTGGAACAAGGCCGTGGTCTTCATCGTCTCAAGCATGTCAAGATTGTTGGATGACGCGCATCCGTCGGTTCCGAGGCAGACATTCGCCCCGGCATCAGTCAGCTCTTTCCACTTGAACTTGTAGCCTGACGCCAGCTTGGTGTTGGAATTGATGTTATGCACGCAGTTCACATGGTACTTGCCAAGAAGTTCGATGTCGTGCTCGGACAGCCAGAGCGTGTGGGCGGCGATGACATCCGGCCCCAGCACACCGAGGGCCTCAAGGTACTCGACAGGTGAGAGACCGCCGTGCGCCGCCTTGCAGTCCAGATCCTCGCGCTCCGACTCGGCAAGATGGATGTGGATCTTAAGACTGTGCTTGCGGGCATATTCAGTGGCCCACAGGATAAGCTCCTCATTGACAGAGTAGATGGAGTGGATACCTATCGTGAAGATAGACCTTGTCCCCCATTGTGGCACCGTCTCGTGCATCTTGATGCACTGCTCCTTTTCCCTCTCGGCCTCCTCCGGGTCATTATGGTTGAGGAACAGGTAGGAGACGGCTGCTCGCAGATCCATTTCCGAGGCCGCGATCCTTGCTGTAGGTGAGAACCAGTAATGGTCGTTGAATGTTGTGGTTCCAGTCTTGATCATCTCAAGCGCGGCGGCCTTCGTACCCCAATAGATGAACGGAGCGTCCAGTTTCGACTCAATGGCCCAGATGTGCTTCAGCCAGTCCTGAAGGACCATATCCTCGCCGACACCCCTCATAAGGGACATGGCGGCGTGTGTGTGCATATTTATGAATCCCGGAACCGCTACCTTGCCTGTGCAGTCCAGAGCCTCTACTCCCGAGGCTGCCTCCCTGTACTCTTCGGAGTGCGGCGCTATCCTTTGGATCAGTCCGTCAGCGATTGTGATGTCAACCTGACGTTCGTTCAAAGTAATATTCCTAAGTAGAATCTTGTCCATAATTGAATATGTCTAAGAAACCTTTAATTATAATTAATAATTAGCCTAATTTTGTCAAATATAGTAAAAATATGGTAATATTTCCAGATTTGCCGGAAGACTTGTGAATATAAGAATGTAAAGTAAGAATAAGTGAGCGCAAAAAAAGAACGGTCGGAAATCATATTCCAGCCGTTCTATTTATAAGTATTAAGGAATATTATTCCTCGTAGGTCGCTTTGACGAAGTCCGAATTAAGAAGATAGTCAGCGCACATCTTCATACTTTCCTTCCAGTCGTCATTGGTAAACGCCTCGAGCTCAACCACAAAATCCTTCATCCCCGCGATGTCCGCATTCTTGAATATGGCGTCGAAGCCAACCATTCCGCTCTCGCCGAGCTCACGGTGATCCTTGATGTGGAGAAGGGTGAAGCGTCCCGGGTATTTCCTGAAGAGTTCGACAGGATATGCCTTGCCCATCACAGCCCAATAGACATCCATCTCAAAGAACACGTCCTCAGGATTGGTGTTCTCAAGCATATATTCATAGATGACGGTGTCCTCGATCTTTTTGAACTCGTGTGAGTGGTTGTGATAACCGAAGAGCATTCCGTTCTCCCTGCATTTCGCTCCGATGGCGTTGAAGTAGTCGCAGTAGGTCTTGAGGCCGGCGAGGGTCTCTGGAACTTTGAAGCTCGGGCAGACAATGTACTTGCAACCGGCTGCCTTGTGTGCCGCTATCGCCTGATCCCACCACTTCATAGACTCGGTGAAGTCACCGGAGGCAAGTTCCTCATCGCTAAGGTTGTGACCTATGTGTGTGGAAAGGGATTTGAGTCCGGCTGCCTCAAGGTCGGCCTTGTACTGCTCCGGATCTACTCCATAGAGTTTCCCGTCTGAGTAGCAGGCCGCCTCGACCGAGGTGTAACCCATCTCCGCGAGGGCCTTGAACGCCTCCTCGTGGTTCTGGGCGTACAATTCCGGATTGCCGATCACGCTTCTGATGCTGTAAAGCTGGACGCTGATCTCCTTTTTAACAGGCTCATCAGCCTTCTTCTCGGAGCAGGAAACCGCACCGAGAAGAAGAGCCGAAGCTGCCATTATGAGTGCTGACTTTCTCATTAGTCTAGAACCTTTACGCGGATGTTACGATACCAAACATCGTCGCCGTGATCCTGGAAACCGATGTAGCCTTCGTGGTTCTCGCCGCCACAGTTGTTCAGGAGCTCGAACGCGAGAGGCCACTTCTCCTGAGAGAACTTGGAAGCCTGGAGCATATCGGTCCACTGCTGGGTCCAAAGATGGTACTCAACAACGTTGGCGTCATTCTGTCCGTGGACAACTGTGCCTTTGTAAACCATGATCTTTGCCTTGTTCCACTCGCCATAAGGATTCTGGTTCTGTGGCTTGGCCGGGATCATATCGTAAAGGGAAGCGGACTGACGGTTGCCGTCAACACCAAGCTGTGCGTCAGGATGGTTTGCGTTGTCAAGCACCTGATATTCAGGAGAGGAGATGTAGATAGGCTCGTAGCGCTCTGTCCCGTCCTCCTTCTTTGTCGTGACTTCCTGAGCAAGGTAGAAGATACCAGAGTTTCCGCCCTTGGACACCTTCCATTCGAGCTCAAGCTGGAAGTTCTGGAACTTGTGCGCGAAGATGACATCTCCGCCTTCTCCGGTCTGGCCTTCGCCGCTGCCGGTTCCCGTGAACTTGAGGCAACCGTCCTCGATTGACCACCTTGCAGGAAGAGCGTCCTTGCCGTAGCCTCTCCAACCGTTCGTGGAGGTTCCGTCAAAGATCACGTAGTAACCGTCAGCGTCCTGTGGAAACTGTGACAGGTCAACCTGCTCTTTCTCAACTACTGTGTACTCAGGAGCGGCTGGCTCCTCGGTAGCGGTTTCAGCGGCCTTTTTGTTTCCGTTCTTGCAGGAAACCATAGAGAAGACCATTGCCGCGCAGGCGGCGAACATCAAAGTCTTTTTCATAATTCTATTGATTTGATTTTGTTTGTTTTACGAATATTGGTATTATTCCGGCATCTCAGGAAGCTCGTAGCCGTTGTGGTACTGACGCTTGATCAGGCTGGCAGCGAACTCGCGCGCGTTCATCGGATCGGTGTACTTGTTCTTGAATGTAGGGTGGCCGTCCTTGATGGAGAATCCGTCCTTCTCAAGAATCTTGATGGTGGCGTCCGCAGGAATGTTCGTGAACTCCATCTTCTGTCCGTCCCACTCAAGAACCTGGTTGAGGGCCTGGAGCCTTACAGCCGCCACACCGAGGTCAACCATCTCCACGAACGGACCGGCCTCGCTGAAGTCTGACGCGCTTGGAATCCTTGAATCCGGATCTTCCTTGCAGGCGCGGATCCAGTCCTGCTGGTGTGAGACAGTGATCTCACGCAGAACGTGAGGCACCTCAGGCTTCCTTCCAGAGACGAGGATAGGATCCTTTCCGTATGTGCCGGCGATCATGATGTCCTTTGTTCCGTAGAAGATGCTGCAACCGCCGCTGATGTTCAGGTCGAATCCTGCAGGAAGTCCCTCAGGTCTCTCAGGCTTGAAGCCACCGTCGTACCAGCGGATGTCAACCTCAGGCATGGCGAGTTTGGCCATATTCTCCCTTGCCGGGAAGGTGAGGTGGATCATCTCTGCGCTTGGGCAGGAGTCGGTGAGCACATTTGTAGAGCTTGCCTCCACCTTGGTAGGGTATCCGAGTTTCAGACCCTTGAACGGAACGTGCATGATATGGCAGGCCATATCACCCATGGCGCCTGTTCCGAAATCCCACCATCCGCGGAAGTTCCAAGGGGTGTAGATCGAGTTGTAAGGACGCATAGGGGCAGGTCCGATGAATGATTCCCAGTTGAGTGTGGAAGGGATTTCCTCCACCTTTGTAGGCCTTTCAAGACCCTGTGGCCATATAGGACGGTCCGTGAAGCAGTCAACTCTCTTGACCTCGCCGATCTCACCGTTCCAGAGCCATTCGATGGCCTTCCTCGTGCCGGCGTTTGAAGCGCCCTGGTTACCCATCTGTGTGGCTACACGGTATTTGGCGGCAAGCTTGGTCAGAAGCCTTGCCTCATAGACGGTAAGCGTGAGAGGCTTCTCGACGTAAACGTGCTTTCCGGCTGCCATTGCCTGGGCGGCGATGATGGCGTGGGTGTGGTCGGCGGTTGCGATCATAACCGCGTCAGCCTTGTCGAGCAGCTCGTCGTACATCACACGGTAGTCGTTGTACTTCTTTGCCTGTGGGTACTTGTTGAACACGTGGTCGGCGTACTTCCAGTCAACGTCGCAGAGTCCGATGATGTTTTCTGTCTCCATTTCGGCGAGGTCAGCCGCTCCGCGTCCTCCGATGCCGACACCGAGGATGTTGAGCTTGTCGCTTGGCGCGACCTTCTTTTTCTTCTCCTTCTTAGGAGTCTTCTCACCTGCGATGATGATGTTCGGGGCGACCGCGATGCCAGCGGCCACGGCGGTTCCTGTCTTCAGGAAAGAGCGTCTTGACATTTCTTTGCTCATTTCATTGTAGTTTTATGTGTTTAACATTAAGTTCGCGCTATATGTCTTTCAAACCTCTAATTTAGGCATTAATTAGGAAAAATACAAAAGAAAATGTCCTCCCCGCGAAAAGGAAGGACAAATATCCATTAAAAAATATGTCAGTGAATATTTCAGGAGGCGCTAAAGCTCTTCGAACTTCACGTCGCTGAACGAGTTGTCGGAACCGTCCGCGGCGCCGGTACGGTCGGATGGCTCGTAAGTGTGCTCCGGCACGTCAGGAAGAAGGTTTTCCTTCATGTATGCCAAAACCTCGGAAAGGCCTTCCTGGAACTTGTCGAAGTCTTCCTTGTAAAGGAATATCTTGTGCTTGTCGAACGAGAAACTGCCGTCCTGCTCCTGCCTGCGCTTGCTTTCGGTGATGGTCAGGTAGTAGTCGTTGTTGCCCTTGGTGGTCTTCACATCGAAGAAATACGTCCTCTTTCCGGCCCTTACAGGCTTGGAGTAAACGTCCTCTGAGTTGCGGTCAGCGTAGTTCGGCCGCTCGTAATCATCTTTGTACATCTTGCGCTGAATGTTTTGTTATCCGCACAAATTTAAGAAAAATCTGAAATTGTGTGTTATCTTTGCATAAAATTTTGAATGGAATTATGCTAAACAGACGAATCTTGCGAATAAAGGCTTTCAAAGTACTTTTCAGCTATGCGGAGAATCCTACGATGACTCTCCCCGAGGCCGAGGCGCTGCTGGAAGCGTCCTGCGAAGCCACGAGGTCTCTGTATCTCTTTATGCTTGACATCATTCCGTACCTCACGGCAGAGGCGCGGACAAGGATAGAAAACGCCAGGAAGAAGTTCAACCCGACGGAGGAGGAGAGGAATCCGAACCTGAAGTTCGTCCGTAACTCGCTTTCGCCGCTGCTGGAGCAGGATCCTGATTTCCAGAAGATAATCTCCCGCCGCAAGCTTTCATGGGAACCGTACGACGCCTTTGTCAGAAGTGTTTACGACTCAATCCTGACAAAGGAATATTTCAAGGAATATATGGCTTCGGCCGAGACTTCGGTGGAGGAGGACACGAGGCTGTTCACAAGGATATTCGAAGAAGAGTTCGTTGACAACGAGGAACTGGACAAGATTCTTGAGGACATGTCCATTCTTTGGTGTGATGACCTTGCATATTCATTGACAGTCTGCTGCGACACGCTCAAGGCTTTCGCCAAGGGATACCGCTGGTCGCTGCCGCCACTCTACCGCAGCGAGATGATGCAGGACAAAGGGGCGGCCGTGGAGAGCGACAAGGCGTTCGTGTACAAGCTTCTCCGCACCGCGTTCGCGTGCTACGGCAAATACGCGCCGCTTGTGGCGGACAGCACATCCCAATGGGAGAAGGACAGGCTTTTCACCACCGACATGGTCCTCATCGTGATGGGGCTCTCCGAGGCTAAGGCGTTTCCTTCGCTGCCGGTGCGCGTGACCATCAATGAATATGTGGAAATATCCAAATATTACAGCACACCTAAGAGCCGTTCGTTCGTCAACGGCCTCCTTGACCGCCTCGTCAAAAAGCAGATTGAGGAAGGGGATATAGTGAAGACCGAAAAAATTGCTTAAATTTGTGAATATTAACTTTAATTTTTAGAAATGAATATTCTTACTTTCACATTGCTGCAGGCCTCCGCTCCTGCAGGAGCCGGGCAGCCTCAGGGTGCCGGTGGTGGCGCGTTCTGGATCATGATCATCGCCATGTTCGTGATCATGTGGCTGTTTATGATCCGTCCGCAGCGCAAGCAGCAGAAGGAACTTGAGAAGTTCCGCAACAGCCTCAAGAGGGGAGACAAGGTTGTCACCGCCGGCGGAATCTACGGAACCGTTGATGAGATCAAGGACAGAACCGTCCTCATCAAGGTTGACGGTGAAGTCAAACTCAGAGTCGACAAGAACTCCCTCGTAAGGGATTTCACACAGGACGCTCCGCAGCAGTAACAGGCCCTGATATTCTTTTAGAGAATGTGGAAGGAACGCCTGCATAGACTGCTGGGAAGACTGCATCTTGACGGGAGAGACATTTCAGTTTTTCTGATGTCTCTCTTGCTTGCGTTCAGCATCTGGCTGATCCACAATCTTTCCCTGAACTATTCCGACACGATTAGCGTGCCGGTGATGGCTCAGTGCAACATTGATGGACATTCCAACGTTTCTTCCAATTCGAGTATGATCGCGGCCCGTTGCAGGACATCGGGCTTCTCACTGCTGAGGATCCGTCACCAGGCGAAGCGCAAGGCGTTGACAATCCGTTTTGACGGCAAGGATTTGCACCACAAGGAGGGCGAGTTGTTTTACATCACCGCCGCTGAGCTCAGCAATTATGTCACGGAGATATTCGGTGACGGGGTTCGTCTGGAGTCTTTCCTTTCCGAGACAGTTCAGTTCAGGTTTCCGTTCGAGAACAACAAGAGGGTGCCTGTCCAGGCTGTCCAGGTGCTGAGTTTCAAGCCTCAGTACATGGCGATGGGGCAGATCCGCCTCCAGCCGGATTCTGTCACAATCTACGGGGAACCGTTTCATCTTGAGCATATTGACAGGGTGTTCACACGCACGATAGACCTTCTGAACCTCAAGTCCAGCGCGCATGGCGTGGTGAAGCTTGAACAGGTCTCCGGGGTCAGGATGTCGGAGACAGAGGTGAACTATTCCCTTGACGTGACCCGTTTTGTGGAGATCAGTTCTGAGGTCAACATCGGTGTCAGGAACGTTCCCGCCGGAAAAAAACTCTCTGTCTATCCATCCACGGCCACGGTGGTGTTCAAGTGCGCGTTCCCGCTGTCCCAGGATCCGACGGATGATGTGCAGTTCTACATTGACTATACCGATTTCCGGAATTCCAGAGGAGGTAAGTGTATAGCTCATGCCTCAAGGATTCCGGAAGGCGTCATCGAGTGTACGGTGACCCCGGAGGTGTTCGATTGTGTGGAGGAGGGACGACAATGAGGACTGTGGCTGTCACTGGAGGCATCGGAAGCGGCAAGTCCGCTGTCTGCTCCATTCTTGCGGAACGCGGGATTCCAGTCTATGACTCGGATTCCGCCGCCAAGAACCTTTACAGGAAAGACGACACTCTCCTTGATTCCATCGAGGAGGCCTTCGGCTGCGGGATAAGACAGGCTGACGGGTCTTTGGACAGGGCCAGATTGGCTTCCATCGCTTTTTCGGCGCCGGATAAACTCCGGCAGCTGGAGTCCATCGTGCATCCCGCGGTCCTGACAGACTTCAAAAGGTGGAACGCGATGCAGAGCGCTCGCTTCGAGAACATGGGATGTTCAGGGACTTTTTTCGGCAAAGAGCCGTTCTGTGTCATGGAGTCCGCCATTATTTTGGACAAACCGGATTTCCTGGCTCTCACCGTCAAGGTGGTAATGGTTGACGCCGCTTTGGAGCAGAGGCTGAGAAGGGCTTGCGAACGGGATCAGGCACCGCCGGAAAAGATCATACAAAGAATCGCGGCTCAGCGCTTTGATCTTTCAAAGGTTGACGCGATCATCCGCAACAACGGAACATTCGCCCGATTGAGATCCGAGACCGAGAAAGTTTTCGGCGGGCTTGAATTTTGATAGTTGAATATATTAAGTTATCTTTATCTGAACATGAAAACAGATCTTGCAAAAATTCTTTCAATCTCAGGCCAGCATGGCCTGTTCGAGTATGTCGCCCAGGCGCGTAATGGTGTCATCATCGAGTCCCTTGCCGATAAGAAAAGGACTCTGGCCGACTCGAAGAGCCGCATCACCACTTTGGCTGACATTTCAATCTATACCACAGAGGGTGAGATCAAGCTTCAGGAAGTGTTCCTGAAGATGCACGAGGTCCTCGGGAACGCTGACGCTCCGTCGTCAAAGGCCGCTCCGGAAGAGTTGAAGGCTCTTTTCGCCAAGGCGGTTCCTGATTATGACGCGGACCGTTTCTATGTGTCACACATGAAGAAGGTTGTTGACTGGTACGGAGACATCAAGAAATATGCTTCCTTTGATTTCGTCGATCCTGAGGAAGAGGCTTCACATGAAGAGGCAGCTGCGGAGGACGCTAAGGAAGAGGATAAGGCTAACGAGTAGTGAAATCCCTGCAAATCATAACATTAGGCTGTTCCAAGAACACGGTTGACACGGAACATCTTCTTTCTCAGGTCAAGGACGCGTGGCGGATTGTGCCTGAGAATGAGATCTGTCCTGTCGATGTGCTTCTCATCAACACCTGCGGATTCATCGGCGACGCGAAGGAGGAGTCCATCCAGACCATCCTCTCCGCCGCCGAGCGCAAGAAGTCGGGCGAGGTAGGAAGACTGATGGTTTTCGGATGTCTTTCGCAGAGGTACATGTCCCAGATGCCGGAATTGATTCCGGAAGTGGATTTCTGGTTCGGGGCTCGTGACTTGGATCCGATTGTCAAGGCTTTGGGGTGCGTGCCGGCCAAAAATCCGGCGAGACTCAGGACTGATCACCGCGCATATGCGTATCTGAAGATCTCCGAGGGCTGCGACAGAAGGTGCTCCTACTGTGCCATTCCGTTCATCAGGGGAGCGCACAGATCCGTTCCGATGGAGAGTCTTGTGGCCGAGGCAGAGGCGTTGGCGAGGGATGGGGTCAAGGAATTGATCCTGATCGCCCAGGACACGACCTATTATGGACTGGATCTGTACAAGCGCCGCGCTTTGGCTGAACTTCTCCGCAAGTTGTCTGAAATCGATGGCATCGAATGGATAAGAATACATTATTCCTATCCTGCGGATTTCCCGGAGGATGTGCTTGACGAGATGGCGGACAACCCTAAGGTCTGCAAGTACTTGGATATTCCTCTACAGCACATCGCTGACAAGGTTCTGGACAAGATGCACCGTCATGTGGACGGGGAGTGGACGAGGACTTTGGTGAGGAAGCTTCGCGAGCGTGTTCCTGGCGTGGCTCTGAGGACAACCATGATTGTCGGCCATCCCGGAGAAGGGAAGAAAGAGTTCGCCGAACTTCTGGACTTTGTCAGAGAGGCGAGGTTCGAGCGGTTGGGCGCTTTCAAATATTCAGAGGAGGAAGGCACTTTCGGAGCGGAGAACTATAGGGATTCCGTGCCGAGGAAGGAAAAGGAGCGCAGACTTGAGGAACTGATGAAGGCACAGAGCGGCATTTCATTGGCGTTCAACGAGTCAAGGGTCGGCAACGTCGAGCGTGTCATGGTCGATGACTATGCGGACGGTGTGCTGATCTGCCGGAGCCAGTACGAAAGTCCTGAGGTTGACGGTGAGATTGTCGTCAGGTACGAGGGACAGGAATTCGGAGGAACGCCTGCCGAGGAACTGTGTGGCAGGTTCATTGACGTGAAGATTACAGGCGCGGATGAGTACGATCTCATCGCTGAGCCGGTTTAATATTCAAAGATTATGAAAAGAACTTCATTGATGGTTGTCTCTGCGCTTTTCGCGCTGGTGTCATGCGCACCTCAGGCCTTTGTTGTAAGTCCCGAGATGCGAGGACCTTCCAAGTCCGGCCTCAATCTCGCCGGCAAGTCGTTGGCTGTCGTCTATCTGACTGACGGCAATCCTCGTGGCGAGGCGTTCAACGCTTCCGCGGCGGGTGGATTCGCGACGCGTCTGGAAGAGGATTATTTCGGTGGAAACCGTGAGGTCGAACTGTTCACCGCACGAGGAGGGGAGGGTGTTGACTATGCTTCCAAGGATTCTCTGGTCAGCCTTGTGTTGGAGACCGGAAAGGATGTCGTGTTTGTCATCGACACTCCCGAACTTGGGATTCCTTCCGTCAAGGATCCGGTCAGAGTCACCGGTATGAATGTGTCGACGGACTCTTCTTTCGTCTCGGTCGCCTCTGTCCCGTTCACCACGAAGATTTTTGTCTATGATTCCATGAACAAGGAGGACAGGGTCTTCGGCTTCGCCGGAGGGCGTAATTTCAAGGTCGAGGTTTACAGCGACGGCAAGAGATCCAAGGACGAGATTATCAAGGAAGTTTGGAGCGATATCGCTCCCGGAGCTGAGAACGCCGGCTATGTCGCGGCCTCGTCGTTCCTTTCCACATGGAAACAGGATGATTTCCACGTCATTTATTATGATGGCTCTGAGAGCGCTTGGGACAAGGGTGCGGAATATGCATATTCCTACAAATGGAAGGAGGCGATCAGTCAGTGGATCACACTTTTGAATTGCAGGAGTGATGAGAAAAAGGCCTGCGCTGCCTACAACATCGCGCTTGGATGCTTTATGTGCGGTCAGCCCGCGTTGGCGTTGGAATGGCTTGAACGTTCGGACAGTTACACTCCTGTGAGCCTGTCCAAGACACTGAGATTGAAAATTAACCAATATACTGGACTGTAATAAGATGAATGAATATGATGTCATAATCGTCGGTGGTGGCATTACGGGAGCCGGAACAGCAAGGGACTGCGCCCTCAGAGGGTTGAGAGTCTTGCTGATCGAGCGTTTCGACATAGCCACAGGAGCGACGGGAAGAAACCACGGACTGCTTCACAGCGGTGCACGCTACGCTGTCACGGATCAGGAATCCGCGACAGAGTGTATTAAAGAGAATATGATTCTGAAGAAGATCGCTCGTCATTGCGTGGATGACACCTCAGGATTGTTCATAACCCTTCCTGAGGATGATCTGGCCTATCAGGACACTTTCGTGAAGGCTTGCCTTGCGGCCGGGATCAACGCCGAAGTGATTGATCCGGAGGAGGCCAATAGGATGGAACCGTCTGTGAATCCGTCGCTTATCGGAGCCGTGAAGGTTCCGGACGGATCGGTCGATCCGTTCCGTCTTTGCGCCTCGAACGTGTTTGACGCGAAGATTCACGGAGCCAAGGTCCTGGTATATTCAGAAGTCATAGAGTTCATCAAGGAGCAGGACACGATCAAGGGCGTGAAGGTGCTTGACCATCACACAGGGATCGTGACAGACTACTATGCGCCAGTGACGGTCAACGCCGGCGGCATCTGGGGGCATCACATCGCTCAGATGGCCGGGGCTAACATAAGTATGTTCCCGGCAAAGGGGGCATTGCTGATTTTCGCGCACAGGGTCAACAGCGTGGTTATCAACCGTTGCCGCAAGCCGGCCAACGCTGACATCCTTGTGCCGGGAGACACGGTCTGCGTCATCGGTACGACTTCCACAAGGGTTCCGTACGAGGAATGCGATCATCTGAAGGTGACTCCAGACGAGGTGGATCTGCTTTTGACCGAGGGTGCCAAGCTGGCTCCTTGCCTGGCGGAGACACGTGTCCTGAGGGCTTACGCCGGAGTCCGTCCTTTGGTTTCGGCTGACAATGATCCGAGCGGCCGTAACATCAGCCGAGGCATCGTCTGTCTGGATCACGAGACTCGTGACGGAATCAAGGGCTTCATCAGCATCACCGGCGGTAAGCTTATGACTTACAGGCTTATGGGTGAGATGGCCGCTGACGCTGTCTGCAAGAAGCTCGGACGGGATGCCAAGTGTGTGACCGCCGACACTCCGCTTCCGGGATCCGAACCAGGTGGAATCGAGGAGATCTCCAAGAAGATCTGGGAGGTTCCGACTATGGTTCAGAAGGCGTCCGTCGGGCGTTTCGGCACTCAGGCTGCCAATCTCGACTTTGACGGTGACGTGAAGGGCAGTCTTGTCTGCGAGTGTGAGGAAGTCTCTGTGTCTGAGGTTGATTCAGCCATCGAGAATCTTGAAGTCAACAACCTTGTCGATTTGAGGCGCAGGACCCGTTTCGGAATGGGAACCTGTCAGGGTGAGCTTTGCGCATGCAGGGCAGCCGGCCGCCTTGCCAAGGCCAGAAAATGCACGGCCAAGGCACGCGCTGATCTAAAGGACTTTATGGACGAGAGATGGAAAGGAATGTATCCGGTTGCCTGGGGGGAGACGCTGCGTGAAAGCGCCTATACCCAGTGGGTATATTCAGAGGTAATGGGACTTGGTGAGGAAATATAGGAGGAAGAGATTATGAAATTTGACATTGTACTTATAGGTGGCGGACTTTCTTCGCTTGTCTGCGGAATCAAGTTGCAGAAAGCGGGGAAGAAATGCCTGATGGTGTCCGCCGGGCAGAACGCACTCCACTTTTCATCCGGCGCTTTCAGTCTGCTTGGAAAACTTCCTGACGGAACGGATGTCGCGGAACCATTGTCTGCGGTGGAGACACTTCCTTCCGAACACCCATATTCAAAGATTGGCAAGCAGAGACTTTCTGAATATGTCGCCTCTGTTCCGGGATTTTTCTCGGATTGCGGTGTCGCGCTGCACCCGGTCGAAGCGACCGAAACGATCCACAACGGCTACCGCATCACCGCCCTCGGCACTTTGAAACCAGCCTGGCTCGCCATGGATGACGTTACCCTTCTTGCATCAAAGGATGAGAAGATAGGAGAGAAGGCCCTGATAGTGAACTTCTCCGGCTTCTTGGATTTCAATACACGTTTCATCGCAGAAAGCCTTGAGAAAAGAGGCACAGAGTGCCGCATCGAGTCTGTGAAACTGGACGAGGTTGAGCTTCTCCGCAAGAACCCGGCCGAGATGAGGTCCGTGAACATCGCACGAGTGATGAACCACGAATCCAGTTGGAAGGCTTTTGCGCACAAGGTTCAGGAACTTCTTAACGGTGAGGATGTTGTCATCCTGCCGGAGGTGTTCGGTTTTGAGGAACCGGTCATTATGCAGTGGATCAAGGAAATGATTCCGGCCAAGGTCGTGTTCATAGGTACGACACCTCCTTCCGTGCCGGGAATCCGCACGCAAAGACTTCTCAAAAAAGCGTTCGAGGCTGCCGGTGGAACATTCCTGATGGGTGACGAGGCTATTGACGCTGCCTTTGACGGAGAGCGTGTCGCAAGCATCAGAACCGCCAATCTCGGCGAGCTGCGCATAGAGGCCGACACATTCGTCCTCGCGAGCGGCAACCTCTTCGGTATGGGATTGGTAGCCTCTCCGGATGCAGTTAAGGAACCGGTGTTCGGACTCGATGTCGATTATCCCGCCGAGAGGAAAGACTGGTACGATGAGAAGTTTTTCGCCCGCCAGAACTACACTGGTTTCGGAGTGAAGACCAACGGCGATTTCAAGCCTTTGCGTGACGGAAAGGTTGTCCCGAACCTCTATGTTGTTGGTTCCGAGGTCGGAGGCTGCAATCCTCTCGCGGAAGGCAGCGGAGCCGGCGTGGCGATTATGACAGCGTTCAGCGCGGCGGACAGTATTCTTGGTAAGTAAGTCGATTGTATTCATTTGATATTGAAAGAGATATGCAAGAGAAAAACATAAGTTTCAATAATTTCGAACAGTGCATCAAATGTACGATTTGTACCGCTTACTGTCCGGTAGTGGCTGTCAATCCGTTGTACCCGGGACCTAAGCAGGCAGGTCCTGACGGTGAGAGGCTTCGTCTGAAGAACAAGTACTTCTTCGATGAGAACCTGAAATATTGCATGAACTGCAAACGCTGTGAGGTGGCTTGTCCTTCAGGAGTGAAGATAGCCGACCTGATTCACTCTGCCCGCCGCCGTTTCAGTACCGCAACTCCGGGGCTTCGAGACCGTCTTCTGGCCAGCACGGATTTCATGGGCAGGATGGCGCGTCCTTTCGCTCCGGTGGTGAACTTTATGGTGGCTTCCAAGCCGGTCAAGGCCGTGATGGACGCGACCCTTCATATCGACAGCCACCGTACTTTCCCGAAATACAAGGCTCACGGCTTTGAGTCTTGGTTCAGGAAAGAGGCACAGGATGCTCAGAAGGCATATTCAAAGCAGGTCGCTTTCTTCCACGGTTGTTCGACAGAGTTTCAGCAGCCGGAGGTCGGCAAGGCTTTCGTGACGGTGATGAACGCCGTCGGCTATGGAGTTCAGTTGATGGACGAGAAATGCTGCGGCGTGGCGATGATCTCAAATGGAATGTGGAACGGCGCGACCAAGCACGCAAAGCACAATGTGGCTGAATTCGAGAAGGCAGTGGCCGCCGGACTGCCGATTGTCGCGACATCCTCCACCTGCGTGTTCACGATGAGAGATGAATATCCTGACGTGCTTTCCGTGGATAATTCCTCAGTCCGTGACAGCATCACCCTTGTGGAGAAGTTCCTGTTCGAGCTGGTGGATTCCGGCAAGGTCAAACTGGTGTTCAAGGATGATTACCGCGCGAGGATAGCCTACCATATTCCTTGCCACGTTGAGAAACTCGGCTGGAGCATATTCACAAAGGCACTGATGAATATGATCCCGGGTGTGTCGTTCACGGTTCTGGACAGCGGATGCTGCGGCATAGCAGGAACTTACGGCTTCAAGAAGGAGAACTACAAGTACTCACAAGAGATCGGTCGTCCGGTCTTCGAGCAGATCAAGGCCGTCGCTCCTGATTTCGTCTGCAGCGAGTGTGAGACCTGCAAGTGGCAGATCGAGATGTCCACCGACTACAAGGTGAAGAACCCGATCCTGATCCTCGCCGAGGCCCTCGACCTTGAGGCCACCGCCAAGGCGAACTCGAGATAAAAAGAAAAAAGGTGGGACCGTAAGCCGGTTTCTGTTTTTGAATCTGCCATTTATCTACGCAACCTACCCCCTGGCATCGGGCGGGCAGCCCTCATCTGCCAGTATATTTGGTCTTGCAGGCCCTGACATCGTACCCGTGCGGCGTCGCCGACGCGCGTCGTGAGCTCTTGCCTCACGTTTTCACCCTTGCCTGTCGCCAGGCGGTTGTTTTCTGTTACGGTGCCATAAGATTACTCCCATCTGGGCTTTCCCCAGTAGGGTGCCCTGCCCTGTCCGGACTTTCCTCACCCGGAGCCGAAACTCCGCAGCGCGGCAGATCGTCCCACCTTTTATTCCGCAAAAATACTAAAAAAACTTCATAATCCGGCTCAGCGACCGGTGGTACCGTATTCAGATGCGGAATGAAAGCATTTAATAAACAAAAAATTTCGGAAATCACTTTTTTGACATAAATTTGTAGTCCAGTAAAGTGCAGAAAAGAATATGAGTACAAAGTATGTTTTCGTTACTGGCGGTGTGGCTTCCTCTTTGGGAAAAGGTATCATTGCCGCATCGTTGGCCAAACTTCTTCAGGCCAGAGGACTTAGGGTCACCATCCAGAAATTCGATCCCTACATCAACATCGATCCGGGAACTTTGAATCCTTACGAGCACGGAGAGTGCTACGTGACGGACGACGGTGCCGAGACCGATCTGGATCTCGGTCATTATGAGAGGTTTCTGGGCGTGCATATGTCCAAGGCCAACAATGTGACGACCGGAAAGATCTACTGGACGGTCATCAACAAGGAGAGGGAAGGAGCCTATCTTGGGAAGACAGTACAGATTGTACCTCATATCACAGACGAGATCAAGCGCAGGATGCTGCTCCTCGGCAAGACCGGAAAGTTCGATGTAATTGTCACGGAAGTGGGTGGCACAGTGGGAGATATGGAGTCCCAACCGTTCGTGGAGGCGATCCGTCAGCTTCAGTGGGAGCTGCCTGACGAGGATCTCATCAGCATACACCTGACTTTGGTACCTTACCTGCGCGCGGCGAAGGAACTCAAGACAAAGCCTACGCAGCACTCCGTCCAGATGCTCCAGCAGGCCGGTGTCCATCCTGACATCATAGTCTGCCGCACCGAGATGGAACTGACTCCTGAACTCAGGCGCAAGGTCGCCCTTTTCTGCAACGTCAAGCCTGGCCACGTCATCCAGTCAATCGACGCTCCTTCAATCTACCAGGTGCCACTGAATATGGAGGACGAGCATCTTGACGAGATGGTTCTCAACCATTTCGGAATATCCGCTCCGGAACCTGACTTCACAAACCTCAAGTCATTCCTTGACAGGCTCTATAACCCTAAACATCAGGTTGACATCGCCCTTGTAGGGAAATATGTCGAGCTTCAGGACGCGTACAAGTCAATTTTGGAATCCTTTGTCCACGCCGGAGCCGCCAACGAGTGCAAGGTGAATGTCCACACTGTTCAGAGCGAGCATCTTGACAGTTCCAACCTTGAGGAAAAGATCGGGAATATGGACGGAATTCTCGTCGCACCTGGATTCGGCGAGAGGGGACTGGAAGGCAAGATTCTTGCAATAAAATACGCCCGCGAGCACAACGTTCCGTTCTTCGGAATATGTCTGGGAATGCAGATGTGCGTGGTTGAGTTCGCCAGGGATGTGCTTGGAATCAAGGACGCCATCTCCGCAGAGGTCAACCCTAACGCCGCCAATCCGGTCATAGACTTGATGGAAGAGCAGAAGAGCACCACGATAAAGGGCGGGACGATGAGGCTTGGAGCCTACGACTGCAAACTGGACAAGAACTCGTTGGCTTATAGGATTTACGGCAGCGAGATGATTTCGGAAAGGCATCGTCACCGCTACGAGTTCAACAACGCCTACCTTGAAAGGATGGAGGCCGCCGGACTCAAGGCCACCGGAAAGAACCCGGACACAGGTCTGGTTGAGATAGTCGAGATCCCGACTCATCCGTTCTTCATCGGAGTGCAGTTCCACCCTGAACTCAAGAGCACGCCGGAGAAGCCTCAGCCGATCTTCGTGAAGTTCGTCGAGGCGGCGATGACTTACAGGGAGAAGAAAAAGTAATATGCCGGCGGAGTCTGACTCCGTGGCCTTAATGAGAAGATAATGAGGAGATTCGTGAATATATTCATAGGAACCGCGTTGGCTGCGCTGGCGCTGCTTTCCGCTTCGTGCGCTGATGCCAAGGTCCGTCAGTACAAGGTTCAGGTTGTCAAGGAATATATTCACGATGAGACTTCGTTCACGCAGGGGCTTTTCTTCCTGGACGGGGAAATGATCGAGACCACCGGGCAATATGGTGAATCGACTCTCCGCAAGGTCGATCTGGCGACAGGAAAGGCCTTGAAGAGGTTTGATTTCGACAGGAAATATTTCCTCGAAGGATCAGTCGAACTGAACGGCAACATATTCATACTTACTTGGTTGAATAAGGTCGCGTTTGTCTATGACGCAAAGACTCTCGCCTACAAATCGACATGGAGTTATCCGCGTGAGGGGTGGGGACTGACTACAGACGGGAAGAGTCTGATAGCTTCTGATGGATCGGCCAGGCTGTATTTTATGGATGACAAGTTCAAGCAGCAGAAAGTGCTGACTGTCAAGATGAACGGGCGGCCGGTGCAGATGCTGAACGAGCTTGAATGGATTGACGGAAAGATCTGGGCTAATGTCTATATGACGGATATGATAGTGATCATCAATCCTTCCGACGGAACGGTCGAGGGGACGGTTGATTGCAGCGGACTTCTGCCCAAGTCTTTGCGGGATGCCAACACGGATGTGCTGAACGGAATCGCCTACAATCCGAAAGACGGTAAGATTTACCTTACCGGCAAGTGCTGGAAGCGGCTCTACGAGGTGCGTCTGGTAGAGAAAAAATAAGAAATACTATAACAAGCGGGGGTACTGGGCGTGTCGCCTGGTTGAGATCATACCCAATGAACCTGATGCGGATAATGCCGCCGAAGGGAAGCGATGTCTCAGATTGCCGTAACCGGCAGCCCCTTGCATTAATATTCAAAACATTATGCGAGGTTTTTTATTTGTATCAGCGGCACTTGCCGCGATGACTCCACAGGCTTTGAACGCTCAAAGCCAGCCGGACACCACAAAGGCCGAGATTCTCAATGAGGCCATTGTAAGAGGTGTCCGCGCGCAGAAGAACGCCCCTTATGCGGTGGCGAACGTTGACCGCAAGGCTCTTCAGAACTTTTCAGGAACCGGCAAGGAACTTCCGTTCCTCTTTTCCACGACTCCGGGTGTGCTTTCCTGGAGTGAGAACGGTCTCGGTACCGGTACGGCATACATGCGTATCAGAGGGGCGGGGGATTCCAGGATCAATGTCACGATCGACGGTGTGCCGCTCAACTCTCCAGAGGATCAGTGCGTCTTCTGGGCGAATATGAACAGTTATTCCGCCATTTTGGAAAGTGCTCAGATCCAGCGTGGTGTGGGTTCCTCAACCAACGGTGACGGCGCGTTCGGCGGCTCTGTCGCTCTTCGTACAAAGGCTCCGTCCTACGATCCGTTCGTGGAACTGAACGCCTCCTACGGCAGCTACAACACGTACAACACCGGCTTCTCGATGTCCACGGGGCTGCTCGGCAATCATTTTGTGGCCGATGCCGCATTCCACACAACCGGCACTGACGGCTATGTCCACGGCACCGCAGGGAAATCCGGCTCTTGGTACGCAGGGCTGAACTGGATCGGAAGGGACTTCATCGTCCGCTACCGGAACATCGGCAACTATGAGCATACCGGCCAGGCTTGGAACGGCGTTACCGCCGGCACCGATGATATTTCCATAATGGACGGCACCTACGGCAAGAATACCGGTATCAAGACTTACGCCGACATGTACCGCGTAGGTCTGGGGAAGTTCAACTCGCTTTATGAATCTATGGATCCGAAAACCTACGAGACCGCCCGCTACACTTTGAATGACGGCTCCTACTGGCCGAAGACTACGGACAACTTCTGGCAGGATCACAACATTCTTTCCGCCGCGTGGGACATCAATGAGAATCTGAAGACCACCCTTTCGCTTCATTACACCTACGGTTATGGCTACTACGATGAGTTCAGGCCGGACAACAAGGTTTCCAAGTTTGGTTTCGATATGGTGAATGAGAAGGGAAAACCTGTAAGGTCGGACTTCATCCGTCAGAAAGGCCTGTCGCAGAACGCTGCAGGGGTTGTCTATAACATCAGTTACAACAACAACGGATGGGATGTCATCGGAGGACTTTCCGGCCAGATGTTCCGGGGCAACCATTTCGGTTATCTCACTTATGTGTCTAATCCGGATGTGGTCAATCATTATCCTGTGCTTGCCGGTCTGAATGACACTGATTTTAACAACGGTCGCTACACCTATTATGACTCCGATGCCAGAAAGGATGACTACAGTGCTTTCGTAAAGACTTCCAAGCAATTCGGAGAGCATTTTACGGCATTCGCTGACCTTCAGTACAGGCACGTGCG
>ENA-ORPK01000264-ORPK01000264.1-human-gut-metagenome-genome-assembly--contig:-NODE-264-length-51002-cov-4.858579_pt1 | contig 51002 bp, 83 predicted proteins | sample MGYA00242139_ERZ509068 | MGnify/ENA primary metagenome ERZ509068 (study PRJEB26280, sample SAMEA2338687) | human gut metagenome | biome: human gut; feature: human-associated habitat; material: faeces...
GCTTCCTTTTTGTCACCGCCGCAGCCTAATGCCCCCAAGGCGAGGGTCAGCATCAGGCCGGCTGCCAATGCTTTAATTTTGTTGCTTTTGAGAGAAATCATTTTCTACCATCCTTCCATGCTACAAATTATCGTATAAATCTAGTTAGGGTTATTTTATGCTTTTATACTTTATTTGTAAAGTTTTTTGAAAAAATTTCCTCATTTCTGTTTCCAATGTATATTTACTGTATAAAAAGTTACATATTCTTCTGTAAAAAGCAAAACTGCCCCACACTTATAGTGTGAGGCAGTCAATCATCAATGAAATTATTTCAGCAAAGCTTTAGCCTGCTCTTCGCTGACAACAAGATGCGTAAAAAGACCTGTTGCCAAAGCACCCAGCAACGCCTTATTACCGGCATTCAGTCCTATGCCTATCAGTTTCTTGCAACGGCGCAGCTGTGCCAACGGAATATGCAGACAGTAATCATTATTACCGCTGATGAATTCACCGCGCTGATTATAATAATATGACAAAAAGCTTCCTACGGCCTTTTGCTGTTCCAACGCATCGCCGAAACGGGTTGCCGTTGCTTCATCAGGCACGGCAGGATAACCGCAGATGGAAACAACAGCAGCATCCAGACTCTGCCATTGCTGCAAAAGCTGCTGATACGCCCGTCCCGCTTCCAGCTCTGCGCGTTCCTCCTCAGAACAGGGAAAGGCACTGCAGCCAAGCATATAACAGCTTCTGCCGCAGGCGCTTGCCCATATTTTCATCAGCTCATCCGGATGATAGCCCTTATTAGGAAAATTCGCCGTACCAATCAGCGGATATACCATGCCATCCTGCGTATAGCTGCTGCAGTCCGCAGCCTTCAGTACAACCTCACCCAAAGCATAGCCCCAGCCAAGAGCCAGGCTCTTGTCAGCCGTTGTTTCAGCCATAAGATAATGCATAGCCTGCGTCAATTCGTCTTGTTCATCTGTAAGAACACAGCCACCGGCCAAGGCATATTTAGATTGCAGACGCTGCAGCAAATCCGCCTTTCCCTCATCTCCGGCACGGATTTCGATATGCACAATTCCCAGCTCACGCGCTCTTGCCAGCATCTTGCTGACAGACGGACGTGACACATTAAGGCGTTGCGCAATTTGCGCCTGCGTCAGATTGCTTTCATAATATAAACGGGCAGCAGCTACAAGCTGTGCCCGTTCATGAACCGATAGCATTTATTTAACTTCTTCCATTAATTCGAACAGGATGCCGTCCTTCATGATGAAAGCAATGCGGGTATGCTCATCAGCCATCCAGGGCTCAACAATAACCTTATTTTCTGCCAGCTGCTTATCAAGGTCATCAACCTTATAAGCTACATGCACTAAGGTCTGCAGTTCTTCCGGCAACGGAGTATCTTTTTCGAAACGCAGGTATTCAATATGAAATTCATTGGTATCAGGAGTAATGAGATGTGTCTTTATGCCTTCTGCATAAATCTCGCCTTCTCTTGCAACAGTCGTCGGTACGCCGACATGCATAAATTCTTTCATTTAATCCACATCCTTCTGCCATAACTCATAAGCATGGTAAGCTGCTTCCGAAGTAGCGTTTTCATGTACAACCATGCGGATTGCACGCAGCATAGCCTTCGGTGCGGCAGCCTGCAAAACGTTGCGTCCCATATCAACACCGGCTGCGCCTTCGTTTACGGCACGATAAGCCATTTCCAGTGCGTCGCGCTCAGGAATCTTCTTACCGCCGGCAATTACAATAGGTACGGGGCATGCAGCAGTAACCTGTTCGAAGTTATCACAATAATAGGTTTTGATGATATGTGCGCCGGTTTCGGCCAGCAGACGTGTAGCCAGGGAGAAATAACGCGTGGTACGCTCCATCTCCTTGCCAACTGCTACAACACCGAGAACAGGAATTGCAAAACGTTCGCCCATATTTACATAATAAGACAAATTGCGCAGGGAGTCAAGCTCGCCTGCCGAGCCTACAAAGCATTGAACTGCCATGCAGGAAGCATTCATGCGGATAGCATCTTCAATTTCTACGCCCACATTGCCAAAGCTCATGTCGTCCTTGAGTACGCTGGTGTCAGCAGTACAGCGCAGAGCAACAGCCTTGTGATGGTTAGCGGGAATGCAGGTACGCAATGCGCCTCTTGTTGCCATCAGGCAATCCGCATATTGCATCAGCGGCGGAATTGTCAGATCAAGACGTTCCAGACCTGCGGTAGAACCCATAATATAACCATGGTCAAAAGCCAGCATAATAGTGCGGCCGTCATCAGCAAAAATCTGTCCCAGACGGGATTGCATGCCCCAGCCTGCGGATGCGTGTCCCTTTACCGGGAACGGACGCTCCGGCGGAGCAATGCCGATACCATAGTCTTTTGCCAGTACATTACCTTCTTTATCTGCCATATTCAGTCACCTGCTTAATTTCTGTAGTACGGAGTGCGGCACGGAGCATTCCAGTAGCCAAGCAGCTCGTCATCCATACGCGCAATGAACATCTGGAAGCCTGCGGTTTCCTGTACGGTAAGGATTTCGCCTACAGCACTTGCCACAACCTCAATACCTTTTTCTGCCAACAGCTTATGGCAGGCACGGAAAACAATCAGCTGTTCCATCAGAGTAGTAGCACCGCTGCCGTTGATAACAACCATCAGCTTTTCGCCTGCTTTTACGTCCAGATCCTTCAGCAGAGCGTCCATCATAATTGCAGCTGTTTCGTCAGCAGATTTCATCGGCTGAGTACCGCCACCGCCTTCACCATGCTGGCCCATGCCAACTTCCATGGTGCCTTCGGCAATATGAGCGATTTCCATACCGGTTGCGGGATGAGTAGCACCTTTAGTAGCAACAGCGATAGTTGCCATGTTATCAGCAAATTTTTGTGCAATAGCAGCAACCTCTTCCAAGGATTTGCCTGCAGCAGCTGCAGCACCGGCAATCTTGTACAGAGGAACGCAGCCAACCAGACCACGGCGGTCGTCAGCGTTTTCACGCGGAGCATTGGCAACATCTTCCTGAGTTACAACCTTAACAACATTGATGCCCAGTTTTTTCACCTGTTTCATGGTCAGGTTGCCGGTCAGCATATCACCTGCATGGTTAAGTACAACGAAAAGTACGCCATGACCTTTATCAGCCATCTTAATTGCTTCTACGCAAGCCTGAGGGCCGGGTGCAGCAAAAATATTACCTGCAACAGAAATATCAATCATACCTTCGCCGACAAAGCCGCTGATAGCAGGCTCATGGCCGGTTCCGCCCAAGGTTACGATGGTTACGCGGTCTGCCTCTGCCAATTTCTTGTTTACAATGAGGTTTCCCTGCTCCAGAGTGATTATATCAGGATTAGATAACACAAGACCTTCCAATAATTCACTTGTCAGATTTTCCGGATTGTTAATGAATTTTTGCATAATGACGCCTCCGTTTTTATTTATTTTATTGTTTTTTAAGCTTGCGCTTTATCAGTAAATCAAATTGCTGCAGCCATTGCTGTCAGCAGAATAGAAATAGACGTTGCACCGGGGTCCTTAGTACCCAGGCTGCGTTCACCTACGTTTTTAGCACGACCGAAGCGTGCTATCATGTCAGCGGTTTTTTCTGCGCCCTCGGCTGCTGCCTTGCCCATAGCAGCAAAGACAGCCTTCGCATCACCTTCGGCAGTCATACCTGCTTCAAGTGCAGGATACAGAGCATCAACCATCGTCTTATCACCGATTTTAGCTTTGGAAATATCCTCAAAATCCTCTTTAGCCTGAGCCAGCATAGCGTGAAGCTCTTCCAAAGAAACCTCCTTAGCATCCTCAGGTGCAGCATCGGCAAGTCCGCCAAAAACAGTGCCCCATAAAGGTCCTGCACTGCCGCCGTTGCTGTTCATAAAAGCCATGCTCAAATCATCAAGTAAATCTTTAATATTAGCGCTGTCATGCGCTTCTACCTTGTTTTTCATGGACTCTGCCATACGCGCGATAGTAACACCATGGTCACCGTCACCGGCTACGCTGTCCAGCTCACACAGCATTTTACTTTTTTCTTCAAGCTCAACTGCTGCTGCCAAAAGCATTTTTTCCAGCATTTCTAAAGTAAGCATAGTTTATCCGCTCCTTTCGTTATCCTCATTGTAGCATTTGTCAGAACATATGTAAATAATATTTCTGAAATTTATTTCTTTTTCGCTTAAAAAAAGTTCGTCGCACAAAGCACGACGAACTTAAAATTTTCAATATCTGATTATCAGTCACACTTACATCAGGCTGGAAGGATCAACCTGCTCGCCATAATGAATAACCTCAAAATGCAGATGCGGACCGGTGCTGTAGCCGGTGCTGCCGACATAACCGATAATCTCGCCTTTTTTCACATATTGTCCTGCACTGCAGACAACACGGCTCATATGACCATATGCTGTCTGATAGCCATAATCATGGTTTATACGTGCATAAATTCCATAACCACCATACCAGCCTGCCTGCTGTACATAGCCTGCTGCACTGGCATAAACCGGCTCGCCATAATCAGTGGCAATATCAATACCAGGATGCCAGTCACGGCCATAACCGCCAAAGGGATTAGCACGACCGCCGAAAGAAGAGGAAATATAACCGCCACTGGTAGGCCATTGGCTCGGAGTAACCTCACGACGATAGTTCTCAGCTTCAATAGCGCTCAGCAAATTTTCTAAATCAACTTTTTTCGCATCGGCCTCAAGACCAATGTTTTTTTCCTGCTCCAGCACAATGTTTGCCGGATTAGCGGAACCCAATACAGGACCGCCCTGACCTGCATAATCGGAAGCATTGCTCTTAGGAGGAAGCTGCGCACCGCTTTTTTCCATCTGGCTGCGAACCTGGTCTTCCAGCTTAGACAAAGCTGCCAGCTTCTTCTGGTTAGTTTCTGCCATCAGGCGTAATTGTCTGATAGTCTGCTCCTGCTCGGATTTAGTCTGCTTATAAGCAGCCAGCTCCTGCTTCTGCTGCTCGTTTTGCACAGCAAAATGAGCCAGTACACCGATAGTACAAGACACAAAAACAAGGAATGAAGCAACTGCTGTCAAAGCATATTTCAAATGAGTCTTTTTTACATGGGTTTTAGCGATATTCTGACCGTCTGCCGGAATAAACCAGAAGGTAAAATGCTGATTGCGGCGCCAGATACTGAGCAGCGCATGATAGCGTGCTTTCATACGTCCGACAATCTCCTGCTGCTTAGCCTGCAGCTTATTCACAATGCTCATAACATGCAGACGCACGCGACGCTCAAGCATAGTCAGTTGAATTTTTGCAACAGCTGCGGCAACAGCTATTACGGCCTTCACCTGAGCAACAATCGCAACTATTTTTTCTAAACAGCCATTGTATAATAACTGCACTTTTTCTAACAGCTTGGCAACCAGTTCGCTTGCCTGTGCTTTACAGTGATTATATAATGATTGCACTTCTTCTGCCAGCTTAGTATACAATTCGTTTACTTTTTTTCCGCAACAATCATATAATGACTGCATTTTTTCATTACAGCGCTCCAAGAAATCTTGACTCATTCTGATACTCCTTTTATTTTTAATAATTCCATTAAATTTTGATCTCCTTTGATTCATTTTTTATTTTTTATTTTGTGAAATAATTACAGTATATAAACTCATAGCGCATTGCAAGGCGGGAGTATCTTGATAAACCCATACAAAAAATTCTGGATGACGGGGATTCCTTTCAATACGCAAGGGTTCCAATCCTATTCCTTTTAAGTAATAGGCAAAACGCTTTGAATAAATAATTTTTTCGCCTTTCTGCTCCATTTTTTTCTCCTTTTATTTATTATTATATGTTTTATATGTTTATCTATTTCTATATCGGATTTGCGGAGTAAGTAGTTCGTTTTTGCGGACTTAAAAGTTCGGTTTTGCGAACTCAAAAGTTCGTTTTTACGAACCGAAAACTCCGCTTTTGCGGGCGTCCGTTTTTGCGGACTCTCAGTAAAAAAATATTTAAGAATAAAGTGTCAAGTCTGTCAAGTCCAGTCAAGAAGAGACTTTTTAAGTATAAGTATAAGTATAAGTATAAGTATAATTAAGTCTTACACCACTTGACAAGTCTTACAGGACTTGACACGACTTTACATTTGACTTGACAGGTCTTACACTTCCATTAATCAAGTTTAACTACTGGCATTACATAAAAATCCCACAAATTGATTACTGAATTAACCTCTAAATATTGAACTAAATAGCCTTTTTCAATTAGCTCTTTAATTGCACTATTATATTGTGTTTTCTTAATCCCAAAATCTTCTTGAACTCTTTTACTACTTAAATCATAGCAACCAAAATGCATTCCTTCTTTATACAAATACATCCAAAGCTTAAAAGCTCCAGCATTTAACTGCTTCGCCGCATAAAAGATAATTTCATCGTCTCCTTGTGCCAATTTTGAAGTATAATTAAATCTAATTACTTTTTGATTATTTAATCCCATTAAAAATCCTCCCTTACTTAAAAACGGGGTAAGCGCAACCCGCCTACCCCGCCTATTTTAATCCTATCTTAAGCGTTCAAAACTTCTTCCAAAAAGTCATAAATTATTTCCCCATTCTGCGAAGCTACAAAAACAACTACTTCATCATCAAGAACGGTTCCCGTAATTCCCAAAACAACATCATAGTCGGCTCCGCAATTTTTAACAGTGGTCATAATTGTTTTACAAAGCTCATTACAGCTTTCCTTTATGCCTTCCCAATCGCTATAATCACCAGAACTCATCATAGACACAAAAGAATCAGTGCAATCAAGCCCGCTTATAAGCATATAATAAACTGTGTTATCTTCAATGCGGACATCAATAACTGACCCAGCTTTATTCGCCGCATTAAAACAAGTATCAATAATCTGCTTATCAATTTCCTCTTTCTGTTTTGTAGCGGGCGGTTGAGATTTATCATCAAATGACTCGCTTATTGAGCTTTCGCTAACAGAATTAGTTTCAAGTGCGGGCGACTGCCCTTTTTGACAACCGCTCAGCACAAAACAAACTGCAAATATAATTGCAAATAATTTTTTCATTTATTCTCACCCAAGCTTTCTTCCGCAAGTCGGACAATAAACAACAGGAATTTCATAAAATTTAATTGCGTCTTTCTCTGCAACTTTCCTATAAAGTTTCATTCCTCCCACCAAATTACCACCAAGGCATTGGGGGCAGGCTCTTATTGTCTTAGCCTCCTGCGCTACATTAACTTTTGGCTGTTCATCCACTTTATGAAAGCCAAGTTCCATCATAAGTTCATCAACAAGTTTGTGAAGGTCTTCCATATGAAGGTCTTCCATATGCTCTCCCTTCTCTTTACAAGACTCGCATCCACATTCACACTTGCATTTATTCTCTTCTCTTGGCTCTTCATCTTTCATTATATCATTCATAATTTTTTGAAATTCCTTAAAATCCATACCCATTTCCATAATTTTCCTCCTTAATCTAACTGGTCCCAAATTACATCGTTATATTCTTCTATATTTGACTTATAAAACATAGAGTTAATAAAATTATAAACGCTTTCCCATTCAGTAAAAGTGCGTTCGCATTCTGGCTCTTTTACAAAATCCATAAACGAAGCATAATGGCGAGGCGACTCTACAAAACAGTCAAGAATATAAGAAGTGACGCCTGCACCATCGCCAACTGCATCTTCCACAATATTTACTAAATTATAATACGGACACTCATCATTTACAGTAAATAACCCACTATCATCTATTGCCCGAAGTCCCTTATAAATTTCCTCCAACTCCATCATTATTTTAATATAAGTTTCTTTATTCACCTTTCTATCCCCTCTCTGATTTCTTCATCCGTATATAATGGTATAACTCTTTGAATAAAATCCCATACATCGCCGGCATCTTCAAAAGTATAACCAACCTCAGTTTCTCTTTCTTCTGACCTCAAATAAAGAGTATCGGCTTTCGTGCTTACTCCATTGTTTTCATCATACTTAAAAACCCACCATTCGCAAATGCCATGGTGGTCGCCTACAAGCTCGCCAAGAACACGAGCAACACTTTCTATATAATAGAAAGGGTGATTATGACCATCAGCAAAATCAATTAGAGCTACTTTATCAACTTCGCCAACCATTTTTGAAAACCGTCTGGTGCGTTCAAGAATTTCACAAAATTGCTCCTTTTTAATAGGAGTCATACCAATAGCATTTATACTCATTGTTTTTATCACTCTCCAATTTTTCTTTTACTATTTCAAGATTATTTAATTGACAAAAAATTTGGTCTCGTATATCAGGACACCAGTCCCAATAACCTTCGCAATCACTTTGAAATTTAGTATGGTCTTTAATCCAGCCTATTAACTGGTCAGAAAACCAATTCAAATCTTCAATGTCCAAAATAGCGGTAGTTCCATCAAAATTTTCATTATACTTATCGCCTAAATAAGTTAGAGTTCTTTCACGGAACTGCCAAAATTTTCTCCAATAGCAAGCATCATTATAACAGGAATCGTGTCCGCCAATTTTACTCATACTTATATCTTCATCGTGATAAGTCAAATAAATTCCGTTATCGAGTCCGATAAGTCATCACTCCTTTTTCTTCTATTGTTAAATTATAACTCCATATATAACCGCCGGCAGTCTTTCGTTTACCAGTAGCACATTCACTAATATGTCTGATTTTGGTTTGTCTATAAGCCTCATTTACGCTTTCATAGTTCGCTACAAGATTTCCATTCAAATCAAATTGATAAACAGTTTTCTTGGGTTTGATTTGATGATTTAGCCGAAAAGATTTTTCTAAATTTTCTTTGTGGGTTAGCCATTGTAGGTTATCAACTGAATTATGCGAAACATCGTTGTCAATATGATCTACCTCATACTGGTTTTCATTGTCAGGTTTTGAAATAAAAGTTTCCGCCACTAAACAGTGTATCATTTTGCTGGCATAATCGTGCCCATTCCATAAACGCACTCGTATATAACCATCTTTTGTTGACTATCCACGAAGAATAACATTTGATTTTAGGCTTTTTACTTTACCCAAATTAGACACTTCATATCTATCTTCATATCCAAGTATTGGAAGCCAAACTTCTTCGAGTCCCATTATTATTCCTCCTCGTCGTCAGGATAATCATCATAATACTCATCAGGATATTCACCACCTGCAATCGCTTCACGAATATCACACCAATCCGAATAATCATAGATTGCAGTTTTTACTCCATCTTCCTTAGCATCAGCAATAACTTCGCTAATTTCTACTACTCCACCGCAACAAGCACAAATTATTTCATCCTTGTAAGCAATGCCGGCGCAGAAAATAGAAGATTCATCGCCTCCATCATAAAATACAACCTGAGTAGGAATATCATAATAAGTTTTCATTGTTTTTTCTCCTTTCAATTTTAAGCAGTTTCTTTTTTATTTTCTATATATATTATATCATATTTTTATAAAAAAGTCAAATTAAAAAAAGACTTCTACTAAACAAACAGAAGTCTTTTCACGTTATTTACTTAAAGAAATCTCCAACATTATCCAATAGAATTAAACAAAACATTATAATGGCAAGAATCCAAATTAAAATTCCAATTATACCCATTACTATTCATCCTTTTCTTTATTATGTTGAAGTTGTTTTAAATGTTGGTCTTTGCTTTTGTCTTCAAGACTATTATAAATAGTAATGCCGATACTTGCTAAAAAAAGAAGCAAAATAACAATTATAATAGTGGCTAATGCTCCAAAAATCCAATCAAGTAGCCCCATTTAATTTACTCCTCCTTATTTAGATACTTATTTGCTCTTAATATTGCCAGCTCACTATCTGTCAATGTATGATTGCTTACATAAGTAGTAGTATATGTTTCGCGTCTATTTGGACAAGTAATACATCTACAACAAGAGGTTATTTTGTTATAAAATGGACAATTATAGTTAAAGCAATACATTATTTTACCTTCCTATACTTATTCTTTACTTTCAACTTCACTGTCAATCTCCTTTCTAAATTCAAGCCAATCATCCACAGCATCATGAAATTCTTTCTCAATTTCTTTTGCTGAGTCGCTTTCAAAAGTGACTAAATCATCAATTCCTTCAATTTTACCATAGAGGACTTTATCTTCGGCTTCAAATTTAATCACAGTAAAATAACCTTTATATGTAAGTATGCTATGAGGGGCACAAATATGTTCAATAATTAAATGTTTTAAAATAGAATATACTTTGGAAGAATCCTCTTTTAGAATTAAATCAATAAATTTTGCATAAAGCGATGCTTCTTCTCTGTCTTTAAATAATTCAAATACTGACTGCTTATTTTGCAATAAAAACCATTTATATAGGTTTTTATTGCTAAGAGTTTTAGAATTATAATTCCAAACAGCAGATTTCATCGTGTCTAAATAAATTTGAAGAGCTTTGCAATAACTTTTAAACGCATATGACATAACATTACTATGATACGCCTTATCGAAGTAATCACAAAAAGTCTTACCATATAAAGTACATTCTTTTATTGCTTTGTTTCTTTGTTTCACTTGTTTTTGGGTAAAAACATTTATATTCATAAACTTCACTCCAATATACATTTTAAAATATTTAATTAACTCAAAAAGTAATACCAGATATTATAGCATCTTGTCCTATTTTATTCTCTCATCCATCTTTGTACCGCAATTCTCACAGTATTTTTTAGTAGGCTTATCCCAACTGCCCTCAGTGGTAAGGACAAAGCCGCACACAGAGCAACACCACTCATCCCCACCAATATGCTCCCACCGCCCGTGCACTACTGGTACAACATCAACAGTAGGAAAACTTTCAATATCGCACCTTACAGTAAAATATCTGTTCGTTCCCCTCATATAGTCAAGAAATGCTTGCTTGTCAATATATTCAGCCACTATTTGTGCCTCCTTACTCAAGACTTATCATAAACGAATTGTCTTCGCCAAGAACTGTTTTCGGAAGAACGCCTTCCCATTGCTTTATGTAATAATATTTAACAAGGTTTGGCGTAAGAGATTCCGCAATACGCTTATTCATTTCGGCTTCCTTTTCACCAGCATAGAGAGCGGCTTCTGCCTGAATTTTTGTTACTTCAAGCTCTGCGTTCGCAGCGATAACATCCTGCTCTGCTTTTGCTTTTGCGCTGATAATAGCACGGTCTGCCGCAGCCTGCTCTTCCATGGTTTTCTGTGCTTGTTCGGTTTCTGCCGCAAGTTTGTTCTGCGATGCCACTTGTTTTCTTTCAACAGCATCGGTAAATTCATCAGTAAAGTCTATATCCTCAACAGAAATCGAAATAATATTGATACCATACGCGGCCGCATCGTCGGTAAGGCGAGTAAGAATTTCATCAGAAAGCTCGCCACGCTTTGCAACGAGATTTTCTGCACTGTATTCAGCAACTACCGCTTTTACATTTTCAAGGATTCGCGGCAACACAACGCTTTCATAATAATTTACGCCAACGGTTTTATACAGTTCTTGCGCGGTTGCTTGGTCGATACAAAAATTGACGGCGAGACTGACTTTAACCTGCTGTATGTCTTTAGAAAAAGTATCGGTTTCAACACTAACTTTCTGCGTGCGATTATCAAGTTTAACGATTTTCTGCCACGGTGCAATTACATGAACGCCGGCACTGACGGTGTTAGGCTCCACTTTTCCAAAGGTAGTAAGAATTCCCGTATATCCAGTAGGAACAGTTTTAATCATTGAAAACGCAAGAATAATTGCAACAATTAGCCCAACGATACTACCAATAATATGCCCCATCTAAATTCGTCCATTTTATCATCATAAAAAAATTTAATCATTAGTTAATTCTCCTTTTATTTTGTTGTTAGTTTTCTTTTTTCTTAAAAACTTATCAACTAAAATGTTCATATTCTTTATTGCTTAATTTCTTTAGTATTTTTTGAATCTTATCAATTTTATTGTCAATTGACAGTACAAATATTAAAAGTGCTATATGAAATGTGCCAAAAGTTATCAGAATAGTGATGCACAATACCTCATTGCTCATGTATTATTCTCCTTTTATTTTACTGCTAGTCATTGTCAGCTCTCTTCCAGTCTCTTGATAATATCTCCTCCAAAGGAGTTTTCAGTAAGGGTTATAAACTCTTCCACCGTCATCTCACCATCAAGATCAACATTGTGGTCTTTTGCAAACTGTTGTCTGCCCATAAAGCAGGAGCCTGTAAGCTTGTGGTGCCACTCGAAAAAATCTTTGGTGGGATATTTAACACCCTTTTTATGACGCTTCCAAAATTCTGCTATACGCTCTTCAACAGGCATAATCTCAAGAAGCTTGTCCTGCAATGAGGCGTTTGCCTCCGCAAGTGTCTTTCCGTGGGCAAAATTGTTACCCTCTTTAACTATATAGCACGGCGTTTCAGTTAAATCATTATTTACAATCGTCCCTTTTGCGATATTTCCGTGTATATGACTTATAGTAGTGGGAATACCATCCACCCTATACGCTTTTTTACTATTTATACTAACTAGACCATCGCCCTGACTAAAACCTGGACCTGAACCATCGCCTGCGCTGTAACCACCACCATGGCTATGACCAGAACTATCACCGTAACCACCACCATAACCTGAACCATCACCGTAACCATAACCAGAACCATAACCGTAGCCGTCTCCGCAACCGGAACCGTAACCATTATTATAACTTATAAATTCCAAAATCTTTATCTCTTCCATTCTTCTATACCTTCTACGCTCTTTATAGCTTCAGCGGTACAAGGAATAATTTCAATCGCGTCCAACACTACAAGGCTATCAACCGTCATTGTAAACTTGCAGTTTTCAGGTCTAATCGTACCCTCCGCTGCAAGTTGCAAAAGTGTTGCCGCTCCGTCCCAGTACCAAAGGCAGCGTACATTACGCATTTTAATTTCTTGCCCATTTCTCCCCTCAATTTCGCCGTAGAATACTCCAGCTCTGTCACACCTTACAATATATTTCTGTTTTTCCATTTAATTTTTCTCCTTTTCATTTATTTCTTCAATTCTGGCAAAATAACTCCAACTACCATAATCAACCCACTGAACTTGTTTCTCTTTCGGGTCAAGCAGACTACGGAAATAAAACATATCAAATCCATGCATTTGAGCAAACTGTCTAAGAGCTATAAAAGCCAACTCTTTTGTCTCAAACTCTCCAAGCGACTGCACGCACTCATCACTAAACAATCCATTATAAATATCAATCTTCCACATTATATCCCTTCTTTCTTAAGCCCATTCTTCCAACCAAAAATTCTTATCAATCGCAGAAATTCGTTTTGCTTTTTCAGGCAACGGTCGCACATTTTTTTCCAAATTAAATTCTGCGATTTCTTCATAAGTTAGTACATCTTTTTTAAGAGTTTTCTTCCATTTTTCCAAATCGCTTTGAATAGCTTCACCATACCAATTCCAATTATCCACGCCCGCGTTATTCAACGCATTAAGTTCATAGTGGTCTGCCAAAAGTCTAATAAGGTCATCATGTCGAATGCTGTAAAATCCGTTCATATTTTTCCTCTCCTTTATTCTTTCTATATATATTATATCATATTTTTATAAAAAAATCAAATTAAAAAAGACTGACTATTAAACATAGTCAGCCTTATTTTCAAATTTGTTTTTCTTTGGTTTGCTGACTAATAAAAGCATAAATTGCTTTATAGGCCTGGTCAGTAAAAGCCTCTAACAAACATAATATATTTATAATAGGAATTATACTTACAATAGAAAATACTAAAAAGAACACAATAATTAAATAAAAGTTAATTTTATACCCAAATCCATCTTTATTCTTAATAACTGCTTGGTTAATTTGGCAAAAATAAATTGTCAAAAAAGCAGAAAAGCTAACAATCCAAACCAATAAATAACCCCACCAAGGTATTGCTCCCATTATTTTGCCTCCCTATCATAATGATTAACCAAAGACAGCAACTTAATTAAGTCTTTTGGGATTTCATATTTTTTAACCCAATTTTCAAAGCCAGCTTCATAACATCTCATATGGAAATTGATAAGCCAAGCTTCAAGTAAGAGTTTCTGCCCATGATGTCGTCTAAAATAAACATCATTATCATAAGCTAAAACTAAATATGCTCCATAATTAGCGTGCCCATAGTAGTGAGCATCTTTAGTTTCTTCTCCATGACAATTAGTAAAAGTCTTTGTAAAATATTTACCAATATCATGAAAATAAAGAGTTCTGTTAATTATAATCTCACAATTATCTGCTGACGCAAGTTTAAGAGCTTCATGCATATGTTCATATATAGATTTAGAATGATGTATATTATCGTGTTCCATACCCATAAATTGAATTTGAATATCTTCCAAGCCTATCTCAAGATTATCTTCTTGTTCAATTTCAATATAATCCCAACCTTCATAGAACATAGGAGTTTCAAACTGCATAAGCATTCTTTTTATAACACGAGCATCGACTTTTCTTTCTCTCAATGCTCTTCTGCGGTCAATGGTTTCTAATGAAGTCGCCATTATGATGCATTGAGTTTCCACTGAATTACCATATTTAGCCTTAATATCCTTTAAAAGAGCAACACGATGTTTCATAGAAATATTAGTCGCATTATACCAGACAGTTTTACCAGTTGCAAGTCCTTCAAGAGCACGCTTCCGCATTATTAAGAAAACTTTCTGCGGAGCAGTCTGAACCGATGCGTCACCGTAAAGTTCTTCCCGAATTTCATCTGAAGATACTACAATATCATCAGGCTGTTTATTATGTTCGATATAGTAGTCTTTGCCTGAATAAGGCAGGCCAACCATCATTATAAACATCGCTTACTCCTCCTTTTTTCCAGCTACATACCATCCATCATAACGACCATTCCGCAAAATAATGCGAAGACCATCTTTAAATTCAAAATAACAAACATTTTTGTCTTCTGCACTACGAATTACCTTAAACCATTTATTTGCCTTTTCAATAAATTCTTTCATTTTATTTCTCCTTGCTCGTAAGCCATATTATTATATAACCCAAAACCGAGAGGAGCGTCAGCCCGCCGAAAAGTAGAAAAATACCCCACAACACTCTTAGACAACTATAAAAGTCCATTATAACGCTCCTCTCATTCTCATTTTCATTTTCTTTTTACATTATTATTATAGCACAATTTTAGAATTTTTTCAAATTTTATTTGTCAATTGGATATTTTGCTTCCCACGAAGCATAACACTTTCCATCACTTCTAAAAATCTCATAACGACCCGTTGCGGTCTGGCAACTTTCATCAAGTCTTATTGAACAATATGGATTTCCCTTGTATTTATTTACAATTTCTCGAATATTATTTAAATGTTCTTCGTCCATTTTATGCTGACGAATCCACTCATTGACTTGTTCATCATCTGATTCTTGAAGTGTCTTAAAAGTAATTTGCTCAAAGCCCATTTTATTAAAATTATCTGCCGTTAAAAAATTAAATTCATCAGTTAAAATAATAACAAGACGATGCATTGGAATATCATAATCGCAATTATTTATGCCCCAGTTCCAAGCACCCAAATATTCACGGCTATTTGTAATAGAGTAAGAAACCGTATGAATGCGATTATGACAATTAGCCAACATCGGCTCACAATTATAATTATGAGTAGTAAGTTCAATAGGAATTTCGGCGGGGACTGTCTCACAAACTGCTTCAATAAAGCGATAGTTTTGAGTTGGGTCAGCTTCGCCAGTTATTACAACTTTATCTATGCCGCCCTTTTCACAGCGAGCAATTAGTCTCTGTTGCCATTCCTCATAATTATTCTTATAAAGATTATCAAATTGATAATTGTGCTTCTTTCCACGAGCACAACAAAAAGGACAGTTATATACACATTTTTGATAAGGCATTACAACTTGCAAATTAATTCCCATTAGTTTTTCCTCCTAACATACTCATAAATATCAATCGTCCGCTCATCAATGGCAGTTAAATAGTCTTCATTAACAGAAATTGCTTTACTCAATTCCTTAATTTTCTTATCATAGCGGTCTAATCTTAATTTAAGCCCAATAACCAGTCCAAAAAGTGCTCCCATTAAAATCGCGCACATAAACAAAATCACAACTATTACTGCCATTAAAATTCCTCCTCAATAAGAAGCATAATCACAAATTACAGGCTGGCTGTAATCATAATTTCTAAAGCCAAAATTCCCCGAATGAACATCCCGCAGACCAATTTCATCGCACCAGTCAAGGAACTCATCTCCATACTTTGTTCCAAGATAAGCTTCTACACTATCAGAATCGCCATAGTTAAAGCTATCAATCGCATCATCAAGTTCTTCGCCCTCAAGACCATCTTCTTCATACATAGCTTCAATAGTTTGATAGCAGATGCTCGCATTTTGGTCTTCATCAACGTCAATGCGTTCCATAAGCAACATTGGAATACCACGATAATCAGGAAGTTTATAACATTTTGCAAATCTTTCCTCATATCCAGCTTCAACCGCTTTCTGATAAGTATTAAACTCATTCTGGTTGAAATCTATGCTTCTTCCATTCAAAAAATTAGCAGGAATTTTCAAAACATAATCAGACTCATCAGTCAAAAAGACAATACGACACCAACCACGAACCATAGTCCAACCGTTCTTTTCTTCGGGGAAAAATTCAAAAGCGGGATGAGAAGAAGTTCCATAAGTAGATTGACATACCAAATCACCATTATCATTATAGAATCCGTTTGCTGACTGCTTCGCATAAGCACTTTCCCACGAAAGGAAATCACTACGGACTTTATCATTTTCATGACACTCACCTGAATAAGGCATTTGAAAAGTATCCAGCATAGTATCAATGATGGTGTGGAAAATTTCACTCTCTCTCTTAAAATCAATAGCCATTAAAACGACTTCCTTTCTTTATTTTCTATATATATTATAGCATAAATCTAAAAAAAAGTCAAATTAAAAAAAGACACTTATATCTCTATAAGTGTCTAAATAAAAATTTATTTACTTTAAAATCTTCCCCCACTGTCCCGCTGTAAATTTTTTAATATAATCAACAGGAAGTAAATCAGGATTTTTCCAATTCAGCCAAATATAATTTTGAACATAAGGCAATTTACAAATTGGAATTTTATTCATAAGAATTTGAATTTGCTCTCCTGTCCAATTTCGCCATTGATTTTTAGACATCACGCTCACACAAGATAAGCCTGTCTCGCATTGAAATCCCACACTAGTCATCGCCCAAGTAATTTTATCCACAGCTTCCTCATAATCAGGACAATAAGTAAGAAATTCATCAACCTCATTAGCCAAAATTACTTCAATTAGTCTTTTTTGAGTAACTACATTATTATTTCTCAAATAATGAGCTTTAACATATTCTGGTGATTTAATTTTTACACGGTGTCCAAACTTATCTCTTACAACATAACCTTCTTCATCCCAAGGAAGCTCTTGCGCCGCCCGCTCACACTCTTCATAAGAAGAGAGTTTTTTTACTTCTGGTTTAAGCGCATCAGATGGATAATTCCAAGACGGAATTTCAGCAAGAGTTGCATTTTCAACAGAGCACAAAAAATAAAGTTGCGGTTTAGGATATTCAATTACAACACGAGTATAAGGAGAAATAAGTTCAAAGTTATAAGTAAAAGAACGGCAAAAATTCTGCTCTTTATATCCTTGCTGACGCATCGCATAGTTGATAAGTTCTTGATAGTTTTTGAAAGGACAATTTACATCTTTAGGAAGAGGGGCATCCTCTGCGTCAATAGTTTTAGAAGTAGCCCAACGCCATTTATTCTGATACTTATCCCACCAAGCAGAAACGAGCGACCCATCAATTTTTTCAGATACTACTGCGGACGCCCAATCAATTTTAACATCGCAATTAGGCTCGTCTGCATTAAAGAATTTCTTGAAGGCATAGCGGGCAACAGTCCAGTCCGTGGAGTCAAGAATAACTCCACGACATTCTTTTACAATTTCATTAGTAAAGTCAGAAGAAAGCTGATTGTAATAAAACAGAACAAACTGGTCTTTTTTACGAATTTTTAGATTGTAAGGGTCAGCCGTTAATTTAGTTTCCCAATCGGGATTTTTTTTAATGAATTTAATCAGTTCCATTTTATTACCTTCTTTCTTTTTTTTTACCAAGGATTAGCTATCCACAGATTTTTATTGTCTATACTCAATTCACTCTAAAATTTTAGAGAACTGCTTGTAACAGATACCGTCTGTTTATTTTCTTTCTGCTTAATTGCTTCTTTTCTTTCTGCTCTTTCTTTTTCTACTTTTTTAGAAAAATAATAATTCTGATTATTACCACAATAAGCATTCATTGTATCTGCAAATTCCCTATTGCCAAGCTGTCTTTTAAGAACGCAAAGAGCAAAACCTGCCTCACGGCTGTATGCATCACCTTCAATCGCTTTAACGGTAGTAAAGTCATAATCATTCCACCAAATTGTGGTAGTGCGGGCGGTGTCATTATAAACAACTTTTTTGAAGCTTACAATTTTTGAACTTTTAGGACTTTCTACAAGAGTTGCTTTTACGATTGTCTTACACCGAATATCTTTTTTCGGATTGGTTTTAGAACGAGAAAACAGATAGACAGGAGTAGTATATTTATCTCCCTCTGCGGTCTCAATCATATAATATTTATTTGCTTCAAAATGAACATTATCATTTATCATATACAGATAAGGCTTATTATTTCCCTTAAAATGGACTTCTACAAAATATTTACTCATTTTTATTCGTCTCCTTCTCCTTCTCCCTCATCCAGTGTGAAACCATGCATACTGTAGTCTTCATCTTGCCACATTTTAATTTCTTCAATCTCTTCGTGTCCATAGTCTTTCAAAACCTCATCAAGGGCTTCCCCATAAGATTTTGCAGGAATTACGCAATGAGTGTAATGAAGTTCAGCGTCGCCAAACCACCATTTAATTTTAATGTGATACCATTCCATTGAAATCGCTCCTTTTCTTTTTTCTATAATAATTATATCATATTTTAAATAAAAAATCAAATTTCTTTTTTTGTAGATAAGGCTTTTAGCATGGCTAACTCTGCGGGCGACACAATTTTTAATGACTCTTCATCAGTTAAATTTAATGGGAAAGAACCTTGTTCTTTCATATTCCAATAATAACAGTTTGCAAGAACACGCGCCTTATGCATTGGACAAATATTGATAGAACGACTATTAACTGTTCCATTCTCTTGATAATTCCAGCCCGCACAATCCATACAGCCAGAAGCAATTGGACAATTAAAACATTCATCAGAACTTTTTGTTCGACGATTAACTTTTTTCAACATTTCTCCAACTAATCGCTGTTCTTTAGTTGAATAAAGTCCTTCTTGGGCACTTCCGATTATAAGTGGTGGTATGCTATCCCCTAAAGAGCTGGGCATAAAACGCAAACAAGGATAAGCAATTCCTTGCGTATCAAAAGCCAACATTTCACCTTGCCCGCCACAATTATTTTGAAGGTCAAAAGATGGGATTGGTTTGCCGATGAAATTCATAAAGAAATTAGTATGAATTTCTCGTTTCTCATTTAATAATCTATCTGCAAATTTCTTTAAATTATCATAATAAATGCGGGCGTGCTCATAAGTCCATTTTGGTTCAAAAGCTGGGTTCCCGTTAATTTCATAATAATTTTCTTTCAAAAAGAAATCTAAAATGCTTCCCATTTTATTTATATTTTCTGGAGCTAAAGTTATTTTAGTCGATAAGGATTTATCACCATATTTCGCCTTATGAGCTACACTTGCAGAATAAGCTCGTGCAAAACTGCCTTTCCCGTCATGGTCTTTTCGACACTCATCGTGAATTTCTTGTGGGCCGTCAAGAGTAATTGAAAAAGAAGTTTTGTGTCCCCATTTTTTTAAGTATTCTTGAAAATCTTGATTAAAATAATTCAATCCGTTAGAGCATATTGACGCCCGCCATGTGAGTCCCCATGGGTGATGAAGCTCAATACAACGCTCCATGAAATAGGAATTGATAAAATCCATTATTGGAACATTTAGAAGTGGCTCACCGCCAATATAGTCTAAAATAAGGGCTTTTGTGGAGTGGTTAATGATAGAGTTTGGGTCATTTTTGTCCCACAAATCAAATAATAAATCAACACAAGCACGGGCAGTCTCTTTTGTCATCATATTAGTTTTTTTGTTAATTTGATAACAGTTATGAACTGCTAAATTATTTGCAAAATAATTTCCTGTATCTGTTTCAATGTTATAAACAGTAAAATTACCTTTTACTTTTTTTAATCCAGTAATCAAAACACCCATTGGAGAAGGAGTAGAAGCCCCATAATAAATCATATAAGTATGATAAGGCTTACATTTGCTTACTTCTTCCCATTGATATGTGTCGCCCGCATCTTGGCTTATTAAAACACGATGATTGCCAGTAATTTTCATTACATGGCCATCGGCAATAGTTAAATGATAAAGACTATCAACTTCTCTTTTAAAACAAGTCTTAACTAATGCTAATTGCCGAATTATTTTCCAATCCCCATTTATTAAAGAAAGGTTGAAGCCCATAACATTGTCTCCAACCTTTATATCTCTAATTTCTTTATAACTAAAATCGCTCATTAAAATTGTGGTATCACCTGTCAAACAATAAGAACACTTTAAATTACAATTATCAGTAATTTGAAAAGTAATTGAGCGAGTCTTTAATTTGGGGTTTGGATAAAGTGCATGAATATATTCTGAATATTCATTATTCCAACCCAACTTCATTTTATTTTACCTCATAAAAAATGATTTCCTGATTACTAAAATTAAATTCATAATCATAATCTTTTCCTTCAAGTTCTGGCGGGCAACTTGCCTTAGATACTTCTCGCTTTGCTCTTTCAAGCTCAGTAAATCTTTCCTCAGCTTCTGCCATATACACCTTCAATGCTCCAATATTGATGGAGTCTTGACAATTAATAAAGGTGAGAATATCTTTTATAGCTTGATATTCAAAAAATTCTTTTTCAACTTTACGGCATTCTTCATCAGTAAGTTTAATTTTAATAGGTTCCATTTTATCTCTCCTTTATTCCATAAATAGTTTTTACTTGCTCAAAATTAGATTGGTCGCTTACTATACTTTTAAGCAACTCCCGCTCTATATCTAAATAGGTTGTATTATTACCAAATATCAAATTGTATTCTGATAAATATGATAAAAGTTGTCTTCGTAATTCAAATTGACATAACCATATTATTGTTGTTTGATTTGTAGGAATATCTACAATTTTTTTTAAGTAGTTAATTATTTTATCTAAATCTTCCTTTTTAGTGTAGTGAAATTTGCCAAAACAACAGAAAGCAATTAGAATGTCTTTATAAATAATTACTTGGTCAGTAGTTGCCTCAATTTCAGAAAGCCAAGTTTGAGTTTCATTTATATCATCACAAAAATCGTCAGTCGAAATAATTTTATTATTGGTATAATTTTGGAAAATTGATTTAATTAGCTGATACATTTTAATCGCTTTCCTCCTTTTTTATTGTGGTCCTATTACTTCATTTTGTGCCCAACCCGTACATTTAGTAGAACAATTAGTAGCACAAGCTACGGAGCAAGTTTTTTGACAACCTCCAGTACATGAACCTGAACAGCTTCCTTTACAAGCAGAGCATTTTGCACTCCCCTAACAACCATTCTTACAGCTATCTGAACAGCCATCATAACAACTGGTTTTACAACCATTCTCGCACCATACATAACAATTATCTGAGCAAGCATCACCACAGCTTCCGCTACAATTATTTGAGCATTGCCCACCGCATTTACCAGAACAAGAACCTGAACAGCTTCCAGTGCATCCGTCACCGCAAGTCGATTGACACTTGTCTGAACAGCCTGCAACACAATTTTCTTTACAAGTTTCAACTTCATGAACATTGCGGTTTTCACTAATCCAAGTTAATTGGTCAGATAATTTCTTTAAGGAGTTAATTACTTCAACTGTTTTATTTTGTGCTAATTTTTCTCCAATATCATCTAAGCTAATTTTTGAGCCTAAATAATAAAGCGAAAAATTATTTTTAATTGCTTTAAAAATTTCGCTTGGGAGATTGTGTTTTACAGTTAAATTTTCTGCAATTTTCCCATTATTTTCATTATTTTCAACGCCCGCAACCCCAATTGCGGCCAGTTGCTAATTAAGTTGTGTTAATAAACCTAAAATTTCTTGGTCTCCACTACCAATAAAATCAAGTGCTTCAATCGTATTAAACTGTTCCAGACTCATTAGTTTCCACCTCAATTATTAATGACCCAATGGGCAAACCATTTGGTTCAGTAATTGGAAAAATTCCATTATAAATATATACACAAGGGACATCAGAATTAAAATAAGATAAATCAATTCGATTTGCTTTTAGTTCTTTTTTTGTCCCATAATCACCAATATAAAATTCGCGGTCATTGCGATGAAGCAAATCATTTTCTGACTTATTAACAACTAAACGATAACCTAATTCATAAGGCTACAAAGTGCCATCTTCTGGAATAGTCTGACCACGGCGTAATTGAACTAAATTTGCCATTTAACCACCTTTCCTTTTTCTATAATAATTATATCATAATTTTAACAAAAAATCAAATTTACACATTGATAAGCTCACCAATATATTCTCTCATTGACTTCATAAAATAAGCTTCAATTTTAATAGTATCTAAAGCATTAATTGCCTATTCATGCCACATCTCACGAGTATATTTTTTATAATCGCCATCAATAGGCGGGTGCTCTAAAGGATACATAATATTTGCTGGTTTAGATAATTGAATATTTGCATACGACTTATACTTATTAACATCGGCTGACTCAAAAGCATCCGCTAATTTAAATAACATAGAAGACAATGGAACATAATATCCACTTAAATAAAAAATATGTACTGCTTTAACATTACCAGAGCTTTTGCTATCATTAATCCTTACACCATCAAAAGCAAAATTAGCTATATCTGTTGCAATATGACTCTTTACCACTTCGGTCAAATCATCACCATAAGCCCCATTAATTGTATTCATAATCGCCGTAATAAATTCATCATCTGATTGAGTTAATTTACGATAAGTTCCCAATGTCATTGGATCGCCCGCGGACATACCACGATAATCTTTATCATTAATTGACCGTAAGAGATAATCCTTATCAGAAATATATAAATGATAGCCTTCTTTTATAGAAGAAAGCGAACCAAGCATTTTATCTAATTCCGATATGGCTTTATCATTACTTATAAAATCATTACCAGTAGAATAAGCTTTATCAAGAATTTTCTATAATTGAGCTTCATCCATCTCGCCTTGCCAAATTAAAAAGTCATTATCTGCTTTCTTACCATGTTGTCCCACATGAGTAGCAGAAACCTTAAAACCTTTTCCCTTTAAACCTCTGCCAAGTTCTTGCGTTGCAATATTCTCTAAATATTCTGTAATTGAACCGCCCAAAGCAGAATTAATTTGCCACACCTTCGAAAAACTATACCCATCATCATCTTTATTAATTTTCTTTTTCTATTTCATTTCTTTTACTAATGTTTTTAAAGTCGTCATATGTTTAGAAATATCATAATTTTTCATTAAAAAATTAAATAACGGACTATTCTGTATTGGACCCTGAGCTTCTAATTCTTTAAGAATATGCAAATAGGTTTTATCACTGTCTCCTTTAATCGCAGCTGCATTTAACATAAGACGGAGTCCATTTTCAACAATCTATGGCCAATTTTTTTCTACTTGCTGAGTAATCCACTAAGCACCTTTTTTTATATCCAAATTTTTCGTAATTTCTCTAATATATTGAACAATTGCCTTATGTAAATAGTCAGCAAATAAGCGTGAAATATTAGGGGTAAATGGCGAATCTGGTCCATAATGTTGAAGCTATTTTCTAAGTCGCCGTAAATCATCTTCAAAAGCAAACTTTTCATTAAACAAAACTGTTAAAATATTACCGAAATTTTGTCCTTTAAAACGATCAAGAGTACTCTAAAAAGACAAACTATAGTCAGGACCAAAAGTAAAAGTTAAAAAGGCTTCTTCTTTTGTCCTTTCTTGTTCAGCCAGTGCCCGCAAAGCAAGCACAGAAGAACTTTTTCCATCACCTTTTTCATTTCCAGTATTCGCATAAGATATATAATTATGAAGTTTAGCATTGATTTGCCTTCCTAAGTGTTGAGCAAACTTATTTGGATTTTGCTCTAAATTACGATAATAAACGTAATTCCCCAACTCATCGTCATCCATATAAGAAAAAGTTCCGACTTTCCCTTTTCTTCCTAAGACAGTTAAACTACCGCCTTTTGCTCCTTTTTCAACTTTGGCCATTTTCTCACCTCTCTAAATCTAAGTAAAAAAAAGACAGAAGAACTCAATTGTTCTTCTGCCAATTCTCATAAGGGGATGGTAAAGACCAGTCCCATGCTCCTTCTTTAACTCCATACACCGTATTAAATCTACATTCACCTTTAGAATTAGCCCAAAAATAAATAAACTCAGCGGGAAGCGTTCTACCAACATCAAAATAGCCCGCTTTTTCAAGCGCCCACCGCATAAAAATATCTTTAGCCAATTTAAGCTGAAGGTCATTAACTGGTGCATATTTGTCCCAAGCGAAGTGCCCAGGATAGGTTATAACATCCGTTAAGGTAGATCCCCAATCTCCACAGTCTAAGTGGTTAAAAACCGTCCAAGCGACTGCCGATTGAAATTCAAGCGATTCTCCACCGCCCTCTACCCAAATAATTTTTGCTAAACATTCAATATCAGCCTTATGCTCGTCAGCCAAAGCTAAAATGTTTTCACGGTCTTCATTAGAAACTAAAACTTCAATTTCATCTGAAAACATAGAATATTCTGATTCTTTTAATGTAATTACAATTTCTTTTTGTTTCGGAATAAGTTTAACTGTTCTATCTATGATGTTAGTTGTTGCGGCCGAGGTCTCAACAGAACAGCAACGGATGCACAGCAGAGTTAAGATAACAGCAAAAAATATTTTTGTTGCTCTACTCAATTAAACGACTCCTTTTTAATATTTTATAAAATAATTATAGCATAAGTCCAAAGAAAAGTCAAATTTTATGCGTCGCTTCATGGCTTATGCTCTAAAATTAAGTAAAAAAATAGAGCAGTAAATATAAAAATTTACTGCTCCTTGAGAATTAAACCATTAAAATTTAATGGAGTTCAATAGAAGTATTGCCATGAAAAACTTTAAAAATAGCGTGTTCAAAAATAACTTCTGCACCAGTATTAGGATTTACTTCGCCACCCGCAGGTTTAGAAGTAGAAACCGAAGGAGTTTTATTTTCAGCTACCTGAGAATTATCCAAAGTCAGCTCATAAGAAGTCAGAATAGAACCTTTTCCAGTAATTTTCAATACAATATTATCATAAGACTGCTGTTTTGCATAATCTATTACAAAATTATCTATAATTTTTCCATCTTTCTTTACATAGAAAGTATATACATCAGTTTCATTCATTCTAAGATTAAAGAACTCAGCAAGGTCATAGGCATTTTTACCCAGATTTACTTCATAAGAATAGCTATCAGCAATAATGGGCGAGCCATAAAAACCAAATTTAATAGTTTTTGTTTTCTTATCTACATTGAAATAGTTAGAAAGATTAACACTATTCTGACCTTTAGCGACGCTCATTACAAGCTTATCAGTAGGATTAAGTTCAATAGAGAGTTTCTTCCCTTCAACTGCTCTAAATGCGGACTTTGCAATGCAAGTTGCACCATAATCAACGTCAGAACCAAGATAACCCTCTTTATAACTACGATAGTCAGAATAACCCTTATCACCAAGTTTAAGTATATAATCATACTGGGCTGCGGATTTCACATTCTCATAATCAAAAAATACTACATCACGAATAACAATTTGCTTACCAGTAGAAAGACGATTACCACTCTCTACATCAATAGCTCTAATTTCAAAATTACCCTGAACAAAAGAAGCTCCATAGTTCGCATTTACAGTAAATTCTGCAATATACAGATACTGCTCAGGTACAATTTGATAAGTCTTTTTATTCTGCTTACCAAGAGTTTTTGCCATTTCTTTTGCATCTTCCCAAGTCAAACCTTTAGTACTCGGATCATCCATAGGCTGTCTTGCTTCAAGAAGGCAATAAGTAGGATAATAGCCAGGATATTCCATTGTCTCAGGATTAAAATCTACAAGACGAGCAGTCATTCCATCTGCGAGAAGTTCAATATTTTTAAGCTCTTTGTAATTATAGCAAATCGGAACATAGAACTTACCACCGTCATTGCTCTGAGCGATGAAAGTATTCTCACCACTTTCATTAAAATCGCAATAATCTTCAAGCACAACCTTGCTCTGAGCAGTAGGAACACCAGGCTTAAGCTCAAGTGCGGTCAGTGCAAAAGCATTGATGCCAAGTGCCATTACCATAAGCACACTAAGAATTACAGAAATAATTTTCTTCATAAAATTTCTCCTTTTCATCATTTTAATTTATGTTTTGTCATTCGACAAAATGGTTGGGCTGGCTGGTGCTGGCCCAGCGTTTGACGGGTCAAAGCCGTCTGTCCTACCGTTGAACGACAGCCCAATAAAAAGGGCGGTTATAGACACCGCCCAAGCCGAACAGTAGTTTTACGAGTTCTTACTGTAGCCTCGTTATAGCTATAATTTCTTTTGGTGGGGAAGAAATAACCACCTTTTATTTGGACCTCTCTCGTCGTCCGCGAAAAAACCTATAAAACGTCTAAACGCTTATATCTCCCCTATTTTTTACGGCAAAAATCATCTGAATATAAGTCAGGCACATAACCGTAATATTTTTTAAGCCAATAAAAATATTAGAAAAGCAAAATCATTGGGCTGGCAGTTCAATTGTCAATCCAGCGACGCACCTATGGGTAAAACTAATCTCACTCCCTTACAAGTGTAGTTTTGTCCCACGGACGGTGCTCCTATTGTCTTAGTGCCTTTTAATGCTTGGCTACCAATGAGTACATCTTTATCATGGAATGCACAAACCAGTGGGAGTCCCAATGAGAATTGAACTCATATTTTAACCGTGAAAAGGTTATATCCTCGCCATTAGATGATGGGACCATATGGGTGCGGAGGTTATTACTGCCATAACCGATTTCAAGGTAATGACCCTTGCGAGACTCTTTTTCTCCATCTCCGCGATATGTGCGAGTGTTTTTAACTTTAACCAGAACCCCGCAAAACTGATTGGTTGCGGTATCTTAGAATCAAACTAGAGCCTGATGGGTTAGAGCCACCCGTGCTGTCATTACACTATACCGCAATATGCCGGCTCTTTATTTTTTCTAAAAAGAGCCAAAAACCGATAAGAAAAAGACGTCCGATGCCAGCGGACTTAGGTTAAACCTAAAAATATAACCACAAACGTAGGCCTTCGCCTTACTTTTCATAATCTTCTCTTATATTCAGCCAAAAGGAAGACAAGTCTGACCCTCGCCAACGTCTCGACGAAAGTTCTTGCCCTATGTTGCACCAGCAACAACAAGCCTTTAATTGATTGATTACAATTAACTTTCACCCGCCATTCAGAAAAGTAAAATAATTTATTTATCTATTAAATCATCCCCATTAAAATTCGGGAAGTCTTTGTCTTGGGCTACTCGTACTTTGACCTCATCTTATACATTGAATTTCTTCAACTTCACGACAAACTCTCTTATTGGCTTTTCCAACGATTGCGGGCGATGCCACTCGACCGTCTTCTTGGATTCAGCTTTGGGTATTCACCAAAGCCTCTATTACGAGAGCGATGAGACAATGCTTTTAAGAGCGATTAGATTAGCACAATAACCCTGCACGGACCTCAGTTCAGCCTTGGTCTGGTCGGACAGCTCACGCTGTTTAACCTTAGTCTAATTGGAGTATCCTTCAAATCAACTTATGTGTTGCGTCCTAAACCCATTTGGACGGGGTTATTTCTTAGCACGATGGTATTCGTTCTTCACTAAGATACGTTGTGCTTATATTTTTAAGTTCAACGCGTTCCCATATTCTTTTTACAAGTGAATACGGGGAATATCTTGGATAGATAAAGCAACTATCACAATGCTGAAGGTTTCCACTCAAGGAGCAGGAAATTTAACACCTACAAATCGCTTCGATGATGAGGTCTTTAGGGATTCGAACATCCTATTTCTCTCGTGCCTGAGAGCGTTTTACCATTAAACTATCGGACCACCGGCAAATAGGAGGCTTTTTTCACGTAGAAAACCTACCAGAAAACTACATTGCAAATACCTACTTAATTCGCTATTTGACATTTAACTGTTTGTGGTGGAATTTCGGCAATCGGGACTCCACAGGTGGAGGTTTAGAACAGAATCGGACTGTTGCCTAAGCTTTACAAGAGCTTTATTCTACCATTAAACTACTAAACCACAGCAAATGGCAATTTCTTTAACTGGGAAACAGCCAAAGACCAGTTTCGGAAATAATTCCGATATGGTAGCAACTTTCATTATCCCCTGCTAAATAATGAAAATGGTCGAATAAGACAGAATTGAACTGCCATAAAGGGCGCGACCCTATCGTTCTCCCGTTGAACTATTATCCGATAAAATGGGCACTTTTTGAATAGAAAATATGCCCATAAGCTTCATTTTTATATAGTCAAGGCGAAGCCACCCCATGGAGGCAATAAAGAGACTTGAACTCTTGACCCTCTGATTAACAGTCAGATGCTACCACCAACTGAGCTATATTGCCATACTTTGTAGTTTTTATTCAGAACTACAAAACTGAGCTGATAGTTTACCGACTCTCAACAAGTCTCATCTTTTAGGCGGACCGTCCTTTTCCTTTATTCTTTCAAATACAATCATAGGCTTCACTCCTTTTCTAAAAGAACTGATGGTCGAAAATGTTAGAATTGAACTACTCCTTCGAGTCCCAAGCTCGATGTGCTACCATTACACCACATTCTCGAAATTTTTTGAATGTTTTTCTTGCCTTTTAAAAGAACCTTTTCCTTTCTTGGCGGGAATAAAAAAATGTTTTCGCTTAAATGCTAGATACTGTTGAAGTTCTTCACCAGTTTTCTTAAATATACGCTTATCCATTTTTCTGCTCCTTTCCAAGAAATGGTGGGATAAAATAGGATTTATATAATTAAAATCCTACTAAAAGTGCGAACCGCTTTTATGTTTTCAAAGCATCATCTTTGTGTTTTATTCTAATCTCAATTTTTAGGGTAGGTTGAAAAACCTAATGGTAAGGCGAGAGGGATTCGAACCCTCACTTGATGGATTTTAAGTCCATTGTCTGCTGCCGTTGGACTACCGCCTCATTTTATTCTTTACTCCCAATAAACCCTATCATGCATTGGTGCGAAAGTTTTTACTCGTCTATGAAATAAAACGCCCATTAGCCTTTCGGTTCCATTTGTCTCTTTAATATAGACATTAGCGCTGTCATAACTAATTGCTGAGCGTCCGCGAGGATTGGTTAATCTTTTAGCGCAATCTTCAAGATAGTTCATATCCATAGTATTAACTTCTACTCGTCCTTTACTTCCCACTACAACAAAAGTAGGTAAACCCACATCATTTAATAGCGGTTTTGAGTCAAGGAGTTTTCCGCACCAATTCATATGATATTCCGAATGAATGTCCGTTATTATTAAATGTGTCTTTACCTTAACTTCGTGCATAGCTTATCCTTTCTTAAATGAATTAAAAAAAGTAGAAATATCTTCATTTACCTTACGGTCAAAAATATCCTCACTATGCGGAGCAGGCTGGGATTTTTGACAAGGATGCTCTTCTCGCCAACATCTTAAAAAACATTTGGCAACAGCTTCATCAGTTGTATATTCTCTACGACAAATCGGACAAATATACATAACAAAACTCCTCTCTAAACATTTAATAAAGAAAGCAGACAGGTTGCTATTTATGTTCAAATACTTCTCACCGTAAGCGACAATCTTACTATGAATAAAATATTTTCTCCGATGGGCAACCACTCCACCGTGATTTCGGAAATTTTGTCAAAATCTCCTATCCTCAACATTTATACGGGGTTGGAACCGCCACTTCGCGTGTCCGTTTTACGCGTTGTGCCTGTTTTATAGGAGAGGTTAAGAGAGAAAAGAGTCAGAAAGGAAAGTAAGAAACTCTTTTCTCTCAACTTCTATAAATATTATATCAAAATTTTAGAGAAAAATCAAATTTTCATTGCTATCATCTGCTTCAATGATTATAGGTTCTTTATTGTTTTCAAAAATTAAATTAGAATTCTTTGCGGCGACCGCAAAGTAATAAATATTACTATTATATAGAAAATTTTCGTCCCAATTATTTGGAGCAATTCGTGGATGATTCTTACCACATTTTTCATACCATAAATTAAATTGAGGATTATAAAGACGATAATGAAAATCAAAATCATCAGCCCACCAAGCTGTTTCATCTTCATCAAGAGAAAACTCAATGCCAACTCGCAAAGAAATTAAATTCTCATTAGCAAAATCAACTTGCTCTCGTCCTTTCACTCGCCGTATATGACGGTCTTTAAAATCTTTCATCATACGAGGTATAATCAAATCTTTAACCATAAATTGAGTCATATAATCATAAAATTCTGGATAAGCATCAATGCGATTACTATCTATAAAAGATAGCCCTTCATTATTCAAAATTTCAATTGTTGAACTATATCCGCCAAGAGGCTGATACCAAGAATAAGTTTCTAAAGCGAAACCGCCACAATTATATGTTGAATAATTAGAGTTTATATAATTGCGTTTATTGCCTCTGTTCAGCAAATCAACCATAACCTCAACTCTCTTTCTTAACTTTCTATAAATATTATAACATAATTTTTTGAAAAAGTCAAATTTAAAAGAGCTGAGAGATAACTTTAGCGGACTACTACGCGGTCCGCCAGCGCACTCGTTAAAACTAACACAAAAAAGTTTATTGCTCTCTCAACTTTTCTATAATTATTATATAACAATTTTTAAATTTTTTCAAGTTTTTGCAGGTCATTTTTATCATACTACGCGGGGTAGCGCCCACCAACGATAGATTGATTTTTTCCTAAATAAAGAATATCCATAGGATTAACTGTGCTATCTACTGTGCCGTGCTTTAAAATACGATGCCCGCTACCCATTCCCATACAATATTGAGGATACTTTGTATCTGTATCTATTTGTAAGTGTAAATGGGCACCAAATACCATTGAACCAGTATCTCCATAGTAGCCTAATAATTGTCCTTGCTTAACTTGACTACCAACTTTTACAATTGGTTGCTCTTTTAAGTGAAGATAAGTAAAGGTGGCTCCATTTTTTTGAGTCCCTTTAATTTTTATATTTGGATAAACAATTATAAGAACATAACCACAGCCCGAATTGTTGCCATTTGGATAAGCTGGAGTGCTAGTTCCATCCCAACCTGCCGCGATTACTTTTCCATCCGCCGACGCATAAACTCCTCGTTTATTTGATACAGAAACTAAATCGCAACCATAATGTCTAATTCCATATTGCTGATAGTAAAGAGGGTTTTTATAACCACAAGTTAGCTTTGCATCATTAATTGGAAGAATGGGCAAAGTTTTGTCTTGGGTTTGAATCTAAGGTTTAGGTTTAGCTTCGGGTTCTGGTGCAGGTTCATTTGGAATCGTTGGCGCGGGCAGTCCTTCTACAAAACGAGGAGCATCAGAGGTATGGTCCGCATAAATAGCTAAATTATGAACCATCATAGATTGCTGTCTTCCAACTACCAAAACCGACATAGGGTTCAATAAAGATGAATCAGTTGCGCCTCTTCTAACTAATAAAGCCGAAGATTTCTCTGCAACTTGTGGTGTGTAGAAAGGATATTTAATGTCGGAATCAATTTCTACATGAACGTGATTCCACCACTTATGATTAATTACCTGTCCTAATTGGTCATAGGTTTTTACCTTATCACCCTTTTTAACATAAAGCTGAGCCATATGATAATAACGAAACACATAACTTTCAACTTTTTTTGTAGTTGGGTTATAAACATTATCATACTATATGACACAAATACAACCCAAAGAATTATTTAAGTTTTTTTCAACTCCAATTACTGTTCCACTACCAGAAGCCACAACTTTAAAATCTTCACCATATCGGCTATCAAAATCAACGCCATAATGAGGAAATTTATAAGCTTCCTAATATTTTTTATTCTTAAAGCCCGCCGCGATAGTGCCACTCATCATTGGCATCATCATAAGTTGAGCACCAGCGGGGCAATTAATTTCTTTCATAAATTTAATCACCTTCAATTAGTTAAAAATTCACCAACAAGGGTGATATTATACATAAGCTTTGCATCATAGTTGGGCAAAGACTTCATTATTTTCAAAAAATTTTTATTATCTATTTTACTAAACAATTTATTAGTGCCACAAGTAGGAATACGAGTCATATAAGTCCATTGGCATTCATTAAAAAGTTCACGAGTTAATTTTCTTTTTACTTGTTCCCAAATTTTTTGCGGAATTTCTTTATTGAATAAATAAAATTTATCTTTATCAAAATTAGTGAAATTATAGCAACAAATTAAATTGTAAGAAATTTGGTTGTCTGTTCCTATACTATTGCAAAAATAACAATTACAACAGTTATGACAATCAATCAACCAATCTCCATCAATGCAAGTTTGATTCCAATATCCACCACGAACTCGCTCACAGTAAGTAGAGTCATGAAGATTTTTACAATCGTTAATATCGTGAGAATTAAAAATGCCTTCACAGTTATCAATACCTTCACTATTCTCAACAATATAGCTGTTAGTAATATAATGACTATTCTTTACCATTTGGCTATCATAGACATGATCACTATCAAGAACACGATAACTGTTTTTAATTTTTTGACTGGAATAAATGAACTCACTATTTTCAAGTTGAAAATACTTTTCATAAAGAACGTGATCTTCGGAGGAAAGAAGAGCCATAGAATAAGTCCAATGTTTAATGGCATCAGATAATTTCTTAGATTCTAATACCTCTTTAAACGATAAGCTTTCGCGGGCAGTCTCTTCATCAATTTTTTCTTGACTCCAACCGCTCCAATAACCGATTTTTTCAATTATGTCTTTACTTAAATTCATAACCAATCTCACCGTTCCTTTCTTCAAAGCGTTTCAGGGTTTGTGGATAATTTTTTCTTAAATATTCTACTTTTTCTTTGTAGCTATCTAATTCTTCTTGTTCCCATTTTACTGCGGCTGCCCGTGAGTTAAGGAGATGTATAAATTGAAACAAATTTTTGCCTTTAGGGAAATAAGCGATAGGATAACCGCTATTTTTACCTATAATTTCGGCTCCAAATTCATCACGACAAAGTCGCAAATAATTTGGATAAGTTAAATTCATAAGCCTCGCGGGCAGCACAGCAAAACTCCCCGAAGTATAAGTAATCGGAAAACCTTTATCGGGGTCGTAAGTAATTATATATTTATTAGGAGTGGAACTTTCCATATAATCAAAATATTTAACTTCTTTCATATTTCTATTTCCCACTCCTTCATATAATTCAATTCTTCTTTTTCTTCATCAGTAAGACAAAGAATATCAATGTCCGCAATTTTATGAAAAATTTCAGCATTAAAAGCGCGGGGCACATCAGCAATTGCAATATGTTTAATTTTTGATTCATCAATTGGTTTATAATCAGCTTGCACATATTTTTTAACTGTGGAGGGGCTAATCCCCATCTCTCTTGCCACTTGAGAATAGTTGTGGCACTGATAATAGAGCTGGTTAATTTGCTTTATATCGGACTGATTGATTTTCGTCGCCAATTTTTTTCCCTCCTATTTAAATAATGTATAAATAAAATTATTTTTTATTTACTTTCCAATATATATTATACAAAAATTTTCGCGATTTGTCAAATTCCAAAAGGGTAATTGCTCTCGGAACTAAATAAGTTTTGCCTTTTATTTGTTGTTTATCATAAAACTCATATTGTTCAATATTATGAAAGTAATAGGTAGGTTCGCCTTTCTTATTAGTGCCTGCACGAGTAAAAGATACATAATGTGCTCCACTAAATCCTCTTAAATAGTAGATAATACCTTGTTCTGGGTTAGTGGATATTAATCGCCTAATTGAACAATATCGTGTCGCCCGCATACCAATTTTAGAAAATAGTTTAGAAATGCCTAAAGGCTTTAACCCTAATTTTCCACCAAAATTCGCATAACACTCACAAATACAAATTACTTCGTCAAAAGTAGTTGGAACTTTCATTCCTTTTAAGATATTATAAATAGCAATTGCTCCACATCCAACCTTATCAACAGTCGAACAACCAAACTTAAATATGCCTAAACGATCTTGCCTTTCAATATATAAATTTTGAGATAAACAATCAGGGTTTTGTTGAAAAAACCCTGACAATTTATCTTTATTATAATAAAAATTTTTTTTACTGTCAAATTTCATTTGCTTTTGCCTTCTTTGCGGCGGCTACTTGAGCCTCAATTTGAGCTTTTAACCATTTGTCAAAATCGCCAACAGCACTTTCAATTAAAGCTTTTTGGCTGTCAGTGATAATGGCTAAAACATTATCACGGGTTTGCTCATAAGCTTTTTCTTGAGCATCTTTATCAAATAAATTCTGTCCTTTTAAATTATCAACAAAAACTTGATTAGTTGTAAGAACAGATTTAATGATAGCGTCTTGAACAATATCAAAATATTTATTTAATTTCTCATTCTTTTGCTGTTCTTTTAATTTATTCATATAAGTAGCAACAAAACGAACAATAATTTGCGTTAAAAATATTACGCAAGGAACTGCAATACCTTCAAGAAGAGTTTTTACATAAACATTAATTTCTTCGCCCATTAGAAAATCCTCCTTTATTTTTTATTTTCTCAAAATAATGTCAAAAAATCATTTGAAAACTTGACTTTTTTCAGTATTTATATTATAATTATATTAGAAAAAAATAAAAGGAGAATTTTATAATGACTGATATTGAAAAATATAATATGTTTGATAAAGTAATTGCCAGACAATATGTAGCAATTTATAACTGTTATTTTAGCCAAACTACTCATTATAAATCCATCATAATTGATGGTGGCCCGCTTACCGATGAAACTAAGTGTGTTTATCGTATTATTAAGGATGCTTGTGGGGTTGCAAATATTCCTGTCAGGATAAATGCTAATAAATACGATTTTAATGCCTTGAAAAAAACAAAAATTTTTGGACGGCTCCAACGCACTACCGCACCCGTTAATTGTTCTGTTAATGAACTTGTTAAGCGAATTGAAAATGAATTTGGATATTATAATGTTGATTTTACTGCAAAAGATATTTATGAAGCCTACTACAAGAAAGGAGCTGTTCTTTAATGAAAATAATTGGTTATTGTGATGGTAGTGCCTCAAAGAATGGACGAGAAGGTGCTCAAGCATCTTGGGGATATTCCATTAGTTATACTGAAAAAGATGTTGCATATGAGGAAAGTAAAGGAGCTTTGCTGGAAGGCGAAGTTCAAACTAATCAACGAGCTGAAATGACAGCTATGATTAAGCTTTGTCAGCGGGCAATTGAATTACGAAATCATGCAATTTTCTTTAGTTGTGAAGTCTATAGTGATAGTGCTTATTGCATTAATTGCTATGAGCAAAAATGGTATGTAAAATGGATAAAAAATAATTGGGTTAATTCTAAAGGTCAAAAAGTTGCTAATATCGACCTTTGGAAACAGCTTATTCCTTTTTTTGAAGATACTGACTTCATCTTTAAAAAAGTTAAAGGTCATAGTGGCCTTGAAGGAAATGAACGAGCAGATGCAATAGCAAGGAGTTATAATAAAAAATGACACATATATTTGTTTTAAATTCCTATCCTACCGCGGGCAAGGATAGTTTTGTTGATATGATAAGCGCCCGCCACGAAGGTATCTTTAAAATGAGTAGCGTTGATTTAGTTAAACAGGTAGCTCGTGTTGCTGGTTGGGATGGTACAAAAACCTCCAAAAACCGTAAATTTTTAAGTGACTTAAAAGACCTTTTAACTGAATGGAATGATGTTCCTTATTTTGATATTGAAAATCGTATTAAAGAGATTGAATTTTATAATAAAGATGATAAGCCAATTTTGATTTTTGTAATGGTAAGAGAACCTAAAGAAATTCAGAAAATGGTTGATAGATTGGGAGCAAAAACAATTTTCATTAATCGCCCTTGTCTCAATAATGTAAAACAATCGAATCATGCCGATAATGATGTAAAAGATTATACTTATGATTACTACATTGATAATGACGGCGATATTGATATGTTAATTGATAAAGCTGAAAACTTTTATCAAATGATTGTGAAAGGAGAATAAAATGGAAGGCTATATTGGCAATAAAAATTTTGTGGATATGGAGGCAATGCGTTATTGGCAATTTCCTCTTAACTACAAAAAAGATAAAAAACAAGAAACTTATGACCTAATTTTTAGCGGACGTTATGTTGGAGCCTTGAAAAGAGATGGATATTATCAGCGTGTCATTAAGGATGATGACGGCAATATCTTTATGGTTGCCCGCGATAAAAATGTTAAAGGAGAACCAGTAGATAAACACGAATGGGTTCCGCAACTGAGGAACTGGTTCGAATCTCTTCCCAATGGGACCTGCCTCATTGGAGAGATTTATTTGCCAAATGATGAAGGAAGTAGAAAAATTACTTCACTTTTGGGTTGCCTTAAAGAAAAAGGTATTGCTCGCCAGCAAGAACAGAATAAATTCCTTCACTTTTATGTTTTTGATGTTTGTGCTTGGAAAGGCGAAAACTATATGCCTAAACCGATTGAAGACCGCATAAGAGTTCTTAACAAAATAAACAATTCAATTTATGGGAATTATCCTTATGTCGATTTTGCTACTTATTACGAAGGAGCTGAACTCTGGGATAAAATCAGTGAATATTTAGCAAAAGGACTTGAAGGTGTTGTAATAACTCGAAAAGATTGTCCAATTTATGAAAAAAGAACGCCAGCCCGCATGACAATAAAAATTAAAAAAGAACTTTCTAATACAATTGATTGCTTCTTTACAGGTCGTGCCGCAGCACCTACTAAAGCTTATACAGGTAAGCAAATTGAAGAATGGAAATATTGGGAAGACGCTCGCACTGGTGAAAAATTTAATGAACGACTTTGGAGAAAATATGATGAAGGTATGACTTCACTTATGCCTATTACAAAAAGCTATTATTATGGTTGGGCGGGGAGCTTGGAAATAGGAGTAATTAAAGATGGAAAAATTACTCCAATTGGTTGGTTGAGTGGATTGACTGAAGAAATTAAAGCCAACTATAAAGACTATAAAGGTAAAGTAATTGAAATTACTTCAATGGAAAGATTTGATACCGACGCGGGCGGTCTCCGTCATGCAAAAATGATCGGATTTAGAGAAGATAAACAGTGGCAAGAATGTGATTGGGATCAACTTAAATAAATAAAGAAAAGAGAGCTTTAATAAATAAAGCTCTCTATTTTTTTAATATTTTGATAATTTATCAATAAGTTGTTGAGCGGTGGTTCCATTGTCTTCATCATAATTTTCAGTTGATTCAATTATTTGATTATTAACTGCGGAAGACGGCATAATGTCTGGTGCGACCTCTTTTCTTTGTGTTTCGACCTACTCATATTTCCCCTACATAATGCGAACGAAAGCACAAGCCCCCAATTCAGTTCCAAAAAAGCCAAAAACACAAGTAGTTAAAGTTGGGCTTAATTCAATTTGAAGTAAGAAATTGAAGGTAACTGCAACAATTATATAAAGTACAATAAAAGTAATACAGAAAATAACAACACGCTTACAAAAATTATGTGTCTTTTTCATTTTAATCTTCACTCCAATCTTTTATTATTAAGTAGCCATTGAGAGATGAAAACTCCCATAATTTTGCCTTTGTAATTGTGGCAGTTGACCCTGATATATCGTCGCTACCTTTAATGGAAAGAAAAGCACCAAAATTAACGGTTGCGGGGCCTTCAAACTAAATAAAGCCATGAGAAATTGAAATATCAGTAGTTTCGCCGGCTCCGCCTAATCCACTGTTCAAAGTTAAAAGTCCATTGGCAGATATGGTTAAATTATAAAATTTATTATGTGATAATATGATAGATAAACTTGAACCGTCTTGACTTACAAATTCAGGTGGTTCCATATAATCTACATTGGCTTCTGCTTGTGAAATTTGCCGATCATTATTGCTCTTTAAAATTCCATTAACCTAATTTAATGGTGGCTGAAAATCTTCATTGGCGACCGCCGCAGAAAAAGTTGGTATTTCATTGCTATCTAAAGTTTGTTTGACGAGTCCCGAAAATTTTGGCAATTCTGGCTGAAGAGCTACTCCCGCTTCATCAGTAGATAGCCATAAATCTCCCTCTTTTGATTTGCTTTCCTCTGGCTACGAACTACCAATGTGGAGGCGTCTGTCTTCTATATATTCATATTTATCATTATCTATCTTAAGCTTAATTTGTGCCATTTTAAAATTCCTCCAAAAAAAATACACTCCTACAATTAAGTAAGAGTGTATTAAAAAAAATACATTATTTTCACTATGTTAATTTAAGAGAATCAATTTTTTGTGTTTCTCTCTAATGGAAGCCTTCAGAACTTCCTGTATATTTCCCATTGTGAACCCAAGAATATTGATAGCCTCTATATTCAAAAATTTCAACCAAAAAACCATTTTCATCAAAATTGCGACCGATATATTTTATATGTTGCATTTTTATTTTCTCCTTTTTCTTTTATTATAACATAAGTTTAGGAGAAAGTCAAATTTTTATTTCTATTATACTATGGTTGATACTGAAATTGTTTTATTAGTATCGGTCATAACTGAAGAAAATAAATATGAATTACCATTAGGAAGTGCTAATGGTTGGGGTTCTTCCCCCATAAATTCAACACAATAATTAATTAAATTTCCATCTACTAAAGTAATTATAGCTTCCCCTGCAAAAAACATTATTGTATTTTTTTTGACTAATAACACCGAATCACTATCTCTGTAATCTTCAACTAAATTACCAGTTTCATCAATATACCATATGAATACTCCATTTGCTAAGCTGGGACCAGTTAATGTTATGGCAACTGTTTCAATTTGAGAACCCTAATTTGTTCCAGTAATCTTAACGCCTGACCCACTTGTAAAGGTCTTCCCTTTTGCCACATCGGCAGGGGTTGCATCGCCAAGAAGAGTAGTAGCTTTTGCCTATGAAATAAAACCAAGTGCCTATTGTGCGTGATCTATAAAATATCTTTTTGTCGGAGTCCCTATAAATCTAAAATTAGTCTATAGCTTATTAATAGTAGTAATTTCTGTTCCATTATAAACTGGCAAAGTTCCAGTTATTTTATCACCATTTACATAGGCAGTTTGACCTGCAACAATATCACTTGCCGCAGCAGTCGCATCACTTGTATCAATACCTCCACCACTATTAACCGATGTTAAACTAACTGACTAATCTCCAAAATAAAGTGCCATTAAAACACCCCACTTAATTTATTTAATGAATCAAATTCATTTTCATCTATAATATCGAGTGCCCACTCTTTAGGCACAAAATTCCAAAATCTTTTTTTTATATTCTCTTGTTGAAACACTCTATTCCAATAATATACATTAGCCAAAACTCTTGCAATGTGCATAGGACAAATAAAAGTTGCTCTATGATCAGGTGTTCCAAATTTTTCATAAGAGTAAGCAGAACAATTACCGCAATTGCTCGCAATTGGGCAAGTCCAACATTTATTAGTAGATTGCGAGCGTCGCGTCACCGCATTTAAAAGCTTTAATCTTTTTTGTTCTTCTAAATGCGTGCCAATTCCTTCAAAAATATTACCAATTATCATCGGCGGTTGATTATCTCCTACTGAACTTTCCATATAACGGAGGCAAGGATAAATATTACCCAAATAGTTAATTGCCATCATTCCACCTTGTCCCGCTCCTCCGCAATAATTTTCATTGTCTTTTTCGTCTAAAGGATGCCCGCACCGCAAAGAAAACATTGAAATTGTTGTATCTTTATAGAGTTTTTTTTCTATCATAAAGTCTGCAATTTTTTTGAGTTGCTGGTAAAGAATTAATGCATCTTTATTAGTCCAACCTTCCTCAAAAACACAGTTTAAATTAATTGACTTATAGTTTAACTTTAATAAGTTTTCTACTGCGGAACAAGTAAATTTAATATTTTCTGGGGCTAATGTCATTTTGCTACCAATAGCTCCATGTCCATAATGTTCTTGATAGTGTAAAGCTCCTTTTACTGCAATATCATAACTACCACGCCCATCAGGAAAAACTCTACAAGCATCATGCAATTCTTTTGTCCCATCAATTGAAATTGAAAAACTAATTTCATTTCCGTATTTTTGAAGTAAAGATTGTACGCGTGGATCAAAATAAAGGACGCCATTAGAGCAAATTGAAAATCTGTGGCGGAAAGCCCATGGATGATTTAATTCAATTGTGCGTCTTTTAAAATAGCAAATTAAATCTTCAATTAAATCAATTTCCATTAAAGGCTCTCCACCAATGAAGTCAATTATTATAGCAGGAGAATTTTCAGGATTTATATATGGATTATTTTCTGGTGTAGAAGCTAATAACCAATCAATCGCGGCGTGACCTATTTCTGGAGTCATGTGCGTCTTTTTTTTAGCGTGTTGGTAGCAATAAACGCAGGATAGACAACAGTCCTCTGTAACTTGAAAAGTAATAGTTTTAGGGATATGTTTTAACCTAAAAATTCTCATCATTTCACTACTATATTCTTCATGGTGTCTATCTTCTAATAATTGAAAATCTTCAAAATTCATTCCTAAAAAAATCTCCTTTTTAATTTATGACGCAGCGTTAATACATAAAGTAGAACAACTTGTTGCACAAGAATGAGTACAACCACTACCACAACCACCGGTGCAAGCCATTACACATTGAGCAGAACAACCACCATAGCATTGACTGGAACAACCACTCCCACACGAGCCATCACAGCCACCTGAGCAAGTTCCAGAACAACCAGAACCGCAACTGCCAGAACAGCCTCTATCGCAACCATCAGAACAGCTTGAATTGCAATCGACGCCACAGGTTCTACCACAAGTTGAAGAACAAGTAGAAGAACAGCCGTGCTGGCAACCTTTCGAGCATTCTCCCTAACAACTTGTACCACAGTTGGTATTTGCCATGGCTTGACAAGACCCTGCACAATTACCCTTGCACCCAGAACTACAACTAGAAGTGCAAGTCGCCGAGCACTTTCCACCACAACCCGAACAGTTTGAACCACAGTTTCCACCACAGCTTCCAGAGCAAGCATTTGAGCAACTTGTTCCGCAATTTCCACCGCAACCGGCCGCACAATTACCTGAACAGCCACCTTTACATTCATTAGAACACCCAGAACCACAACTCTTGCCACAAGAAGAACCGCATCCACCACCGCATCCACTAGCACAAGTAGTTGTGCATAAACCAGCGCAGACAGCCCCGCAAGAAGTAACGCTTCCTGTAATATCTTCTGCTGACCATGCTGTTATTTTCTCATTTAAAGTATTATAGTTAAAGTTATTAGGAATTGGACTGTTAACCGTGGCAATTGGTAAATTACTGTCTGTTGCTATTTTGTTTAAAGGTGTTAAAATTTCATTACCCTAAGATGCTAACATTTTTGACCCTTTGGCAATTTGTATAGCATTGCTCATTGTAGTCGCATTATAAGGGCTGACATTTAAATTGCCATACCAACGACGCCGTGCCATTTCATTACCTAATTTTTGTTTTATGTTTTTAATTTCTTCGGAAGTAATCAAGTTAATTCCTCCAAATTATTTTATTTTTTTAATTTAATTGTAATAATATGAGTTGTAAAGTCAAGATTCCATGTTTCAAATTCACTCGCGAGCGGTCGCACAAAATCAGCTTCAAGACGATTCTTTGCTTCATTATATTGAATGAAGAAATTAATATATTGCTTTTCATATTCTTTAAAACTATCGCTGTGAATATCCATACCAGAACTTAACATAAATGAAATAATCTCTTTACGACTTTCAACTTCATATTGCAACGCTTCAATTAACTCACAAACATCAGAGCTAACTTGAACTGTTAATTTTTTTTTCTCCATTTATTTACTCCTTTTATCCCCAAACAGCTCCAACTGCTACCCAAGCAGAGCCATTATAAAATTTTAATGTATTGGAATTTCCACTATCAATCCATAAAATTCCAGTGTCAGAGGGAGCTGTTGCTCCAACAGAATAAGCCGAAGATAACCCTCCACCAGAACCTGACCCACCAGTTCCTGGTTTTGTATATAAACGGCCTTCACTATCTACACCAACAGCTTGAGTCATTTCGGAGGTTTTAGATATAGGTTTCACTCCACCTAAAGTTGTAGCATTAGCAATTGGTAAAGTATAAGAACTACCACTAGTTCCAGAGCCTGAACTGCCAGTAGCTCCGCCTCCAACGGCAACCCAGCCGTTATCTGCTGTTTTAACTTTTAAGATAGGCATTTTTTATTCCTCCTTTTATTTTTCAAGCCAAATTTCATAAATTTGAAAAGTAGCTACAGGTAAATTACTTGAAACACTAATACCAAGACATTTCCAAATATTATTTGTATTAAAACTAACAGTGGAAAGTTGATTCGTTATAAGTTCGCCTTCAATTAAATTACCATATACCCTTCCACTCATAGTAGTAGATCCTACACGAATTGAACCATTAGAGCTATTTACAAAATAAGATACACATAATTTTTTATAAGAATTTAAATCAATAATATCCTAAAATGCAATTTTTCCATACGACTCACCTCTTGGCAAAGATACCTCAAGATAATTATCTTTAAAATGATAGCCCGATGAAGAAGACGCAATATTACAATTAGAAACAGCTGTCTATCCTGCTCGATAAAGAAAGAATTTTTTCTTACCACTTAATAAATTCCTTCTTCTCTCAAATAAATCCATAAAGCTTACACCTCACTCCAGTTCTTAAACACGGCATACTTATTATAGCAAGAAAATTCCCAAACAGTTGAAGCCGCGGCGTTTGCTATATCACCATCTACTTTTGTAAAGCCAGAAAGTGAAACAGTAGGTTTAGAACTACCGAAAGTTATGAAACCGTGGCAAGAGCCAGTTCCTGCTGTTAAATTAAGCGTGGATACATTATTAAAAGTGAAATTGGAATTATCCGTTAAAGTTTTAGTAATTGCTCCACTGGCCGATATTTCACTAATTTTAGGGGTACAAAGACTTAAACATTCTTGCCTTGTTATTAAAGCGATATCAGGTCTTGGAGTTGGATTACTATTTCCTGGCATATATATGGGTGCTGTTATTACTAAACCCTAAGTTGAAGCACTTATTTTGTGTTCTGTTGTCGTCCCAATCTTAAAAATTAATCCTGATTGGTTAGTAATATTTAATTTTAAATCCCCGTTAATTACGCCACCAGTTAAAGCTAAAAAGGAAGTGTCAATGTAGTTTTTTGTTGCAACATCTTGTGCAGAAGTGGGATCGCCTACTCCTGTAATTTTATTATTGCTCATTGCAAGCGGACCAGTTAAAGTACCACTAGTAATTGGTAAGGAAGTCGGAGCTTCTTCATCTAAATCAAGCCATAAATCATTGACGGCAGAATTTGTAGGTTCATCATTTTGGACTTTAATTTGTTGTTCTGCGACACCACCTTCTGGTGTCAAATAGAGTTCATTTTCATTAACTAAACCCTATGCTTTCATTTTATTAAATGTTTCTTTACTATCTACTTTATTTATAATTAAAGTAGTTAAAGTTTGTTCAGTTGCCATTTTATCTCTCCTTTTAGTTAAATTTATTATAACATAATTTTAGTTAAAAGTCAAATTTAACTAACATCGGCAGAAGTCCAAGTTTTTAACAGGACTGTTGTTTTTTTATCGACATATCCTTTATTTGCAAGAACCATTGCATTATCATCATTTTTGGGCGTGTGAGCGTAAGCATTAAGATAAGCGAGCGTGCTACCACCAGAAGCAAAAGCAGAAATTACATTTTGTTGCTATATATTTGAACCTTCAAAATAAGCTCCCCTTAAAAACCCTATCTTCGCGGCGTTGAGAACTTCCTTATTATTCATTTGAATATTGCCAGTCATCTTACCGCCCGCAAGAGGTAAATAAGCACTAGCTTTATCATCAACATATTTTTTATTAACTAAATGATTTTCATTACCTGGCGTCATGGAACAAACGATAGAGCTTTCAAAGGTTTTTATTCCTTTAATTAGTTCATCGCCTGTTTTTTTGACATAAGTAGAACTTGCAGAATCGGAATCAAGATAGTTAGCATCATTATTTAATTGTGAAATATTAATTGGAATCAAGTCTGCATCAGCTAATGCGCTAAAGCCATAGCGCCAAGAAGTCCCACCATTCAATGAAACAATGTGCAACTATAGGGTAGTACCATTCTATTGAAAAATACCACAAAATAAATAAGCCGTGTCCTTATTAAAAGCTTTTAAAGGTAAAATCATATTTACAGAAGCATATGGAAAAGAACAAAAACAAGGCCTACCTTCTTCATAAGCAGTATTTAAATCAGCAACTGCGGAAGTAGGTATAAAAGTAAAATTATCACCAATTGTTCCCTCAAAATAAAAAGCTGGTTTCGAACTATCAGAAATGAGGTTTCTTAATACCTCATCCATAAAAGGTAACGCACTATATTTTTTAGTTCCATCGCCAACTTTAGTTCTTACTTCGCCCGCATTTGTATCAACAAAAACAACTTCGCCCGCTAATAACTGAGGGTCTTTTGCCCGCCAATTTGCATCAGTATCACGCTTTAACTAAATTCTAACATTAAATTCAGTATTAGCCATTAAGAAGCCTCCTTTCTTTATATGAAGTGGGCCGCCCTAAGACGACCCACCTCTTTTTAATTAAATTAAATATTTACGGTTGCGGAACCGCAGTTAAATACAACATAGTTGCCTGCTGTCTGCATTAAATCAGCTACATTACCAGTTTTTGCAATTTTTGCAAGAGTAGCTTCGGACTTCTTAGAAATTACACCATCAATTTCTTCAACACCAGTTAAAACAGAAATTTTACCATCAGCTTCAGCAGTTGCAAGTGCAGAACCATCTAAAGCCGCAATTTTTTCAGCAATTGTAGTATCAGTATAATCTTTCGCGTTACCTTGTATAGCATCCCACTTTGCTTTATCACCAACGGCAATCTTATCAAGTTCAGCCTTATTAGTATGAGTATGGGCCTTGCCAATAGCGGTCTGCACATCAGCATGGAGCTGTGCCAGAGTCACAGAGCCTTCTGTAAGAGTAGCAGTTACCTTATGGTCAGCGCTAACACTAACTACAATTTGGTCACCAACTTTAGAACCAGAAGTAACATACTCAATAAGGTCACCAACATTAATGTAAATGGAGCTATTATCAGCATTAGCAAGTACTAAGTGGAGGTATGTGCCAGCTTCACCCCAAGCACCAGCTTCTGCTTTAGTCTCAACAATACCGCTCTGTACTACCATATCTTTAGGAATATTGATAGTACCAATTGTCTTACCAAGCTGTTTAAATTCATAAACCTGAGCATAAGTAGTAGATGCAGGATTAGCAATACTTAAAGAGTAATCTGTTTGTGTGGGAATTGCATTGATTTTTTCATCAACATATCCTACAACAGTAGTAGCCGCAGAACCAGCAGGAATTGCACCTACTCTTGTGTCAAGAGCACCAACAGAAGTCTGGGCATCAGTACCGGCTTTCTTTGCATCAGCAATTAAACCAATAACAGTTTGATTTTCGGGAACAGTACCGACTTTGCCAGATAATGTATTGACAGCAGTCTGGGCATCAGTACCAGCTTTTTTAGCATCAGCGATATTTGTATCAAGGAAAGTTTCAGCTTTATAAGCCATAGAGCCGAGTCCATGTACTTTTACATCAGTGCCATCATATTTAACAGTACCATTTGTAGTGCCTTCTACTAAAGTATGGACTGTTTCATCGGGAAGATTAAAGGTAGAATCAGGTGTTGTACCAAATGCGCCACCCTTATCTTTCTTAAATAACTGAACAGTTCTACCACTAATAGCAATTTTATATTGAGTATCGGTATCTTTAATTTGACCAGAAATAAAAGTATCTAAACCAGAAATTTCCTCGGCGGTGTAAGAAGGCTTATTAGCTTCTTTTGCCCAAGCATAAACGTCGCCCGCAGGGCCAGATACCCAAGGAAGATCATCAAATTTCTTAGTGCCGTCACCGACCTTAAATAAAACAGTAGGGACGTTGGAAATAGTGCCAACAGGATCACTACCAGGAATTACAACAACCGCAACCTCACCTTCGAGAAGTGTCGGATTTTTACTATGCCAGTTAGCATAGGTATCGTATTTTAACGAAATACGAGTTTGTAAAACTTTATCTTGTGCCATTAATACTTACCTCTTAAATAAAATATTTTTATGAAAAAGATTTAATTAAGCTCTCCCGCAATCAAGGACTAATGTTTCGCCCTCAGTTTGAGAAAGTTTTTGTATATTAAGAGCATTAACACTCATAATACCATCTTCTTTAATTGCGACTTCATTTTCAGCATTGGAGCCTTTAACAAGACCAAATTGAGCGGTTGTCGCAAGCGGAATATCAACAGTTTTTTCGACTACTTGGGTTTCAACACCATTAAAAGTAATTTTTTCAATTACATTGGCTTGAATATTTTCAAGTTCTATTGCGTTAAGTTTAGTAACAAAATCATCGGTAAAATCATTTGTAGATAAACCTTTTCCTGTTTCCTTATCAACTTTTCCTTCAAGTGCTGCAGGAAGTCCGGTAATTTTATCTTGAGCCAGTTCTTTAAGAGACAACTGGCCTTCTGCACTAACTTCAAATTGTGTATCTACACTCTTAACATAGTTAGGCTCAGCATTCTCTTTAACGGTTAAAAGTTTAACAATTTCAGTATCAGAAACAAGGCTCTTACCTTCTTCTTTATCGACTTTGTTTGCGACAGCATTGACCGCAGTAGCAACAGTATCTTTTAATTGAAGCTGACCTTCCGCACTAAGAACGAAATCAGTATCTTTAATGCTCTTAACTACATTAGCTTCCGCGCCTTCAGCAATTCCATCTAACTTGTTTTTAAGTTCAGTAGTAAAGTCTTCAGTAGAAAGTCCTTTACCTTCAACCTTATCAACCTTTTTAGCCAGTTCTGTATTAACTTCATCTTTTTTATAATAGTTAGTTAAATCAACAGTAGTATCATCAAGTAATTCTACTGCATTATCAACTTTGGCATAAATGTCATAGTGCTGAGTTGTTTCATTATAAACTAAATAAAGTTTATTGGCTTCAGCTTCTCCCGCAGAAGGAATAGCATCGACTTTTACAAATTGAGCGTGCCCGCTTTGAGAAATTGCTTTAGCAATTTCAGCAGTTGTTTCTGTTTTTGTAAAAGCATCTTTAATGCCATAGCCAGCAAGTGTAGTTGCCTTATCTGCTTTACCTTCAATAGTTGTTGCTTGCTGAGCAAGAGAACCTTTAATGTCCGAAACTTCTTTAAATAAGCCAGTTGCGGCAGTTTCACCCTGTGCGGCCTTACCAACAGCAGTGCTTAAGTTATCAACGTCAGTTCTTAAACCAGCAACGGCAGTTTGCAATCCTTCAACAGTAGTTGCATCAGGTTTTACCCAAGATACTTTACCATCAGTAGATTTAACGAGCTGAGCACCGGCAACAGCGTCAGCAAAACCAAGTAAATCAAGCTTGCCTTCTGTATCTTTAATAAAAACATTTTCATTAATTGCAATTTTTTCGCCAACTTCTTTAAGTGTCTTATCAGGCTGAATTACATAAAGAGTAGCGACTCCGCCCTCAACAACAGCAACTTGCTGACCATAGTAATAAGTAGTATTAGAACTACCAGCACCCTCGGCAGTTGCAGCCGCGGCTTGAGCACTTTCTAAACTTTCAAAATAGCTCTTTGCATCAAGAGGGAAGGCAGTTAATCGGTTAAACGATACTGCGAAATCAAGTTTTCCAAAATCCATAGCCATTATTTATTTCCCTCCTAAAATTATATTTTAACCGTATAAGAATTTGATTCTTTCAGTGGGGCTGCAAAATCGGTTATATAAACTTTATAGTCAATACCAGCAAAACCATTTGCACCTTCAATAGACATAATAGATTTAGTAAAAGCAGCTTTAATTTCAGCATTAAGACCATTAGCATCTTTTACACTGGAAACGTCTCTTAAAGTTGCAGGATATGCAAATACAACTCTCACAGCATCAACTGGAAGTGGAATATTAAAATCAGTTCCATCGCCAAAAGCTTTATTAGATTTTCCAATTAAAGTACGAATAATATCACTAGTAAGTTCACCTTTTTCAGTAAGTGTGCCATAAAAAGAATTTCTATAACCAGTAATGGTATGAGATTCAGCAGATTTGCTACCCGCAACAATTTTACCAGCAGGATAATTATTACCGATATTAGTTTTAGGAATAGTACCTTCACTATAATTTACAGTAGCATTTACTTTATAATTAGTGTCATCTGCAACAGTAATTTCAGTAAATTTACCAGTCGCAGTGGTAAGAGGAGTAGAACCATCACTATCAGTTACCGACCAAGAAGTGGGATTACATCCTGTTGCAGGGCCAAATTCGTATTTACCACCATTGAATGAAGTAGTATAGGAAGGAATTATCTTAGTACCTACTTCTTTTGCACCTGAATTTCCAAGAGTTACACCAACAGAAGGCTGTGTGATTGTTGGATTCTTTTCCTTAACAAAAATTGTATCAAATACTTGTTTTAAATTTTTTCCAGTGGCCGCGATAGTAGCTTGACCATTTACAAGATTAATATTACCAATTTGAGAAGTTGTAATTAAGTCTTTACTAAAATAAACATTTTCTGCATTATAATTGCCGTCCATAGCACACCAAACTGTGCCATTATAAACATAAGCAGTATATTCATACTTTTCACCTGCAATTGCTCTTTTTACAATTGCAATGTCTCCACTCTGTAATACAGCTCCACCAACAGCAGTTGCAATTACAGTGAGGTCGTCTTGTTCGGCCTGGGCTTCAGCTTGAAACACTTGTGTTTTTGCTATGTCTTCTCCACCAATATAGGGAAGTTCAGACCATTTTTTTACACCATCGCCGATTTTAATTTTAGTTTTGCCATTAGCTAAAAATTCAACACCAGCTTCACCTTTATCGAGAACTGTGTCCTAATTTTTCAACCAATTAGCAGTTTCGTCATTTCGTAATAAAATGCGTGCTTTTAAAATTTTTTCAGGCATTTAATTAATCCTCCCATTAATTAAAATCTTTATATCCGGAGGCCATTCCTCCATCAATGATGTCATATGAGACTTCAACATCTTTCATGATGGCAACCCAATATGACTAATCAGATAAAGGCGTGCCTACGCTGACATCAGCAATTGCGATATAAATGTTTCCATTTTCATCATAAACCGCCGAATATTGCGAATAACCTTTGTCCTCCCAAGCTCCCTTATCTTTAATTAAATCAAAGTCAAACTCCCCTGTTGTGAGGTCCAACAAAAGGCTCTCCAAAATTTGACGGTTATTATTACAAGGAGTATGAAGAACATATTGAATAATTCGTTCTTTTTGAGTCATTATCCACACCTCCACAATCTTAAGTAAAAAGTTGTTTTTTGTTATCTATAAAATTAATTTTAATTAACATATTGAAAAAAATAGATAAATAAGAAGTAAATTTTACTTAAATTGGGTGAGAAAAATGAGTGAATTAAGTAAAGGAGCCAAGAAAATATTAACAGTTTTAACCAGTGGCGGTTATCGGGTGAAAACAGAATATTTATTTTCTAATTTAAAAGGGCATAGCGGTAAGTCATTAAGATATGATTTTGCTATTTTTTCACATACATCAAAATTAGTAGCTTTAGTTGAATATGATAGCGATCTGCATTTTAAATTCTCTCCATTTTATCATAAAAGATACGCTAATTTTTTAGAAGCTCAAGAACGCGATCGTAAGAAAAATTCCTACGCTTTAGCTCACTCTATTCCGCTATATCGTATTCCTTATTGGGAAATTGATGCAATTAATTCTCCAATGGATATTTTTAAAATCGAAAATTAGGTTAAAAATCGTTATCACAATGATTTATTGCTTAAAGGAGGTCGTGCCCGATGATAGAGTGGATTATTAAATATTGGGTAGAGGTCGCTTTTGGTTTAGTTGTCGCGGGCGCCAGCATTTGTATTAAAAAAATTTGGTCTATGTATAAAAAAGAAAAAAGTGGAAGAGAAAATAAAATTCATACTGCTTTAATGGCTGATTTTAAAAAAATGCTTAATGAAACAACTTTTACCATTATAGCAACCGTAAATGAAAATGATCGCCATTTACAAAATCAAATTGACCAAATGGTACAAGATTAGAATTTATTAAAGGGTGGAATGTTGTGTCTTTAGGGAGACTATTTTAAAAAGAAATGTAGTCGTTATTTAGACGCAAGTCATAAAATTACAGAAGACGAATATTTGCGTTTATGTAATGAATATGATACCTATAAAACACTTGGCGGAAACAGTAATGGTGATAGACTATTCGGGCTTTGTGAAGATAAGGTAAAAAAAGCAGTGTGTGAGCCGACGAGAAATGAAGAAGGTCAGTAATTGACCTTCTTTTTTTATGGAAAAATTGAATTTTTGAATCTCATTGAATATTGCAAGAAAGAAAAAGAAAAGAAGCAAAAGAAAAAGAAAGAAATAAAAAACTTATTTTTATAAAAAACATAGATTTAAGTATAGAAAAACGATAT
>ENA-ORPK01000266-ORPK01000266.1-human-gut-metagenome-genome-assembly--contig:-NODE-266-length-50850-cov-3.809351_pt1 | contig 50850 bp, 40 predicted proteins | sample MGYA00242139_ERZ509068 | MGnify/ENA primary metagenome ERZ509068 (study PRJEB26280, sample SAMEA2338687) | human gut metagenome | biome: human gut; feature: human-associated habitat; material: faeces...
ACGAATTGTTACGTGCTACGCACTTCCACAATTCTCCCCAATATGAGCAAGCTCATGTGGGTTTAGACCTTTTGACCCTGGTATCATCATGGTATAGAAAAGAGGAATTTATGAATATAAACAGTATATTAGACAATGTTGGTAAAGTTATAGTTGGAAAAGATGATGTGGTAGTAAAGGTGCTTACAAGCATACTTGCCGGAGGACATATTCTTTTAGAGGATGTTCCGGGAACAGGAAAAACCATGCTTGCAAAGACGGTGGCTAAGAGTATTGATTGTGAGTTTAAAAGAATACAGTTTACACCAGACCTGCTTCCGTCAGATATAACAGGACTTCATATATATAACCAGAAGAGTGGGGAGTTTGTGTTAAGTAAAGGTCCTGTATTTGCCAATATCATACTTGCAGATGAGATAAACAGGGCGACACCAAGAACACAGTCAGCACTTCTTGAGTGTATGGAAGAGCAACAGGTTACTATAGATGGAGATACACTTAAGCTTGAAGAACCATTTATAGTGCTTGCTACAGAGAATCCGGTAGAAACAGCAGGTACATATCCGCTGCCAGAAGCCCAGCTTGACCGTTTTCTTATGAAGCTTGAGATGGGATATCCTGATAAGGCTGCAGAGGTTAAGATACTTAACAGATTCTTAAACAATAACCCTGTTACAGAACTTGAAAGTGTATGCACAAGACAGGATATTGCAAATATGAAGAAGAAAGCTAAGGAGGTCTATATTCATCCATCACTTATTAACTATATAGCAGAACTTGCACAGGCGACACGTAAGATGTCAGAGGTTGCCATAGGCATAAGTCCTAGAGGTTCAATAGCCATGGTTAATGCTGCACGTGCATATGCATATGTGAACGGAAGAGATTATGTTGTGCCATCTGATATTAAGGAACTTTCAGTATGTGTATGGGCACACAGACTTGTATTTAGTACAGGACTTGTATCAAAGGGAAGCAGGGAACAGGCTGTTAATGCAGCATTTGCACAGGTTGAAGTACCAACTGAGGAGTGGACTAAGTAGATGAATATTGTTTTGATGCTTATAGGTGTTGTTATTGTTTACAAGGTTATATCAGTTGTATACAGGAAAAAATGGGATGAGAATCTTAGTACGGATGTCTCCTTTTCACATACAACAGCAACGAAAGACGATAAAGTAGAGATAATAGAAACAGTTGTAAATGCAAAAAAGCTTCCTGTATTCTGCATGAATGTAAAGTTTGATATAGACAGAAGCTTTATATTCGGACAGAAGGATACGAATTCCATGGTGTCTGATAAGACGTATCGTAACGATGTGTTTTCACTGCTTTCTAACCAGAAGGTTACAAGGCGTATAGAGGTTGAGTGCAGCAGAAGAGGCATATATAGGCTTGAAGCTGTAGAGATGGTTTTTCCAGGTGCATTTATGAACGAAATAATGATACATAAAAGCAGACTATACAGCAGCATTACAGTGTTTCCAAAGCCGGCAGCTATAGGGCAGATGTCGGATGTTAACAACATGATTATGGGAGAACTTGAAAGAAGAAAGTATCTTAGTGAAGACAGGTTTGTGTTTGCAGGAATCAGGGATTATCAGTCTTACGACAGTATAAGGGATATCAACTGGAATGCATACGCAAGAACTGGCAGTCTTATGGTGAATCATTATAATGAAACAATCAGCAGAAACGTATGTCTGCTTCTGAATCTTGAAAGTGAAGGCGCATATATTCAGGAGGATATAGTAGAACACGCTATAAGTATAGCAGCTGGACTTTCACAGCTTTTAGCAGCAAGAGGCGTTAATGTGTCTATGGTTTCTAACGGACGGGATATAGATACAAAGCAGAATATAACGATAAAACCAGGTTCAGGTCTGTCACATTTTAACAAGATAAATATGGAGCTTGCAAGAATAGACATATCGCAGGATATGGATGAGTTTTCTGATATGATAACTGCATTATATGAGGATAATACAGTGCTTGCTGATGGTATGGGCATGCAGAATGATATGGTATATGTTCTTATATCTGCCAATAAAAATGACAGAATAAAAAAAGCAGCCCGTGTGCTGATGGATAGCCAGTTTAATAAAATATGGATTGTTCCACAGGTTATAAGCGGAACAGGAAGTATGTATTATGAGAATGTATTGAAATGAGGAAGGAATAATGCAGATAAAACACATTAGAAACAGCAGGATTCTGCTTGAAATATTAATACTCTGTATTGTATATATGTCTATGGCTGTGGGTGTGTATACAGGATTGGCTGGCAATAATCCTGATACATCATATTACTGCCTTATAGTTTTGATTCCTGTATTGGTAACATATTTTTCAAGAAAATATGTATCAAGTTATCCACTGTTTATATTTATTAATATTGTATTTGTTTTTATAGCGGCTAAGCTTTCTAAAACGGATATAGAATTCGCCGGTTATGTGTTTGTAGCAGCGGCTATAGCAGTACATTCCATAAGGCTAAAAAGCCTTTATATACAGAAAAAGCAGTATGAAAGGGCAGAAGAGATAAGCTATGATGTCTCAGGCAGAAGCAGTGATGATATGAAGCTTGCGGTAGGAGCAGAGGAAAAGCTGCATATTGCGTATGGTATATTCATGGTTGCATTTTACATAGCAGGAAGCTATATGCATAATAATAAGCTTATGGGAATACAGCTGTTTTTGTTTATAGCATTTGTAATATGCCAGTTTTTTTATAACCAGCTTAACGAACTATATAAGATATTCTCTATAAATGAGGGAAAGTCAGAATTTCCGGCAAGAAGAATATTGCGTATAAATGTTATCATGATGATAGTGTTTGCATCGTTTATGGTTATTGGAATGCTTATATTCTATAGCGGAAAGTATGGGAATATATTCCAGACAATATCAGCAGGACTCATGGCGGTTCTTAAGGCTATATTGTGGGTGCTTTTAAAGCTTTTAGGAAGAGGACCAGACTCATCGACCGTTTATGAGGAAGAAACAACGACTACACAGGCGGAGTTTGGCACAAACGAAGACCTTTTTGTGCCACAGAATAATGCAGTAGCTAATGCACTTATGGAGGTAGTGGCTATCACAGCCATCATAGGTGTATTTATATGGATTATATATGCTATAGTAAAATATGCTAAAAACTTCGGCAGATCACTTGATGATGATGTTGATGAGGTGGAATATCTTAATAAGGCTTCAGAAAAAGAACAGTATGGAATAAAGCCGGAAAAAGAAAGAGAGCCTGCGGATAAGAATAATATTCAATATAGAAAGCTTTATAAAAAATATGCCAGATCAAAGAAGTATATGACAAAAAACAAGTTGTCTGGTGTTAAGCCGGATAAGGAAATGATGCCGGATGAGATAACAAGAAAGCTTATAACTGATGATGAAGAAAAAAGCAGCATAATAACCAAGAACTATGAAAAAGCACGTTATTCAGACAGTGAAGTATCAAAAGAAGATATAGAATTTTTGAAGAAGTTATAATAGTGTGGCAATAAACTTACGAATAAAGTTATGCAATAAAGTTTACTATTTTGTGGTTGACAATATCTGGTATATGAGGTATCATTTAGCTAATTGATAATAAGTAAATGCTATGAAGAGGAATATTAGATAAGAACCGGCTTCAGAGAGCTGTCGTATGGTGCAAGACAGTGGAAGGAACTTATTGAACTCGCCTTGGAGCTGCTACCCGAAATATTTATCGTACAGATATAGAGTAGGCGTAGACGGAGGCCGACCGTTAAAGCGGACAGAATATAATGCATAGTTTAAAAGATATGCACGTATTCGGTGAGAGCGCAGTGCAAGCTGCGAATAAGAGTGGTATCGCGTGAGATTAATTATATCTTTCGTCTCTTTGGACTGTATGTTCTCTGAGACGAAAGTTTTTTTAGTTTAGGGACGATTCTTATGTTAACATAAACTGATAACTAATATGCGGTATATAATCATACAATGTATAGATTTACAGGTATTTACTTATATCATGAAAGGATTTATCTTTAACACTTATATTAAAATCAGGAGGAATAAAGAATGTTCGATTACAGACAGTATAAGAGAGGTTATTTTATGCCACCAGTTGAGTGTAACGACTGGGTGAAAAAGGAGTATATTGATAAGGCACCAGCATGGTGTTCAGTTGACTTAAGAGATGGTAACCAGGCATTAGTTGAACCTATGAGTCTTGATGAAAAGCTCGAATTTTTTAACAAGCTTATAGCAGTTGGCTTTAAGGAAATTGAGATAGGTTTCCCTGCTGCATCAGAGACTGAATATGAGCTTTGCCGTACACTGATTGAAAAGAATATGATTCCTGATGATGTTACTATCCAGGTTCTTACACAGGCAAGACCACATATCATCAAGAAAACATTTGAGGCAGTCAAAGGTGCACCAAGAGCGATTGTACACGTATATAACTCAACATCCTTAGCACAAAGAGAACAGGTGTTTAGAAAGTCTAAGGAAGAAGTTAAGCAGATAGCTATAGAAGGTGCAAAGCTTCTTAAGGAGCTTGCAGAAGCAGATGGTGGTAACTTCCTTTTTGAATACAGTCCTGAAAGCTTTACAGGAACAGAGCCGGAATATGCACTTGAGGTGTGCAATGCTGTTATAGACATATGGCAGCCAACTCCTGATAAGAAGTGTATTATCAATCTTCCTGCAACAGTTGAAATGTCACTTCCACATGTATTTGCAAGCCAGGTTGAATACATGAGCAAGATGCTTCATAGCCGTGAGAACGTTGTTGTATCACTTCATCCTCATAACGACAGAGGAACAGGAGTGGCTGATGCAGAGCTTGGATTACTTGCAGGAGCAGACAGAATAGAAGGAACATTATTCGGTAATGGTGAAAGAACTGGAAATGTTGATATTGTTAATCTTGCCATGAATATGTATGCACAGGGAGTTGATCCTGAGCTCGATTTTTCTAACATGCCAGAGCTTACAGAGATGTTTGAACGTCTTACACAGATGAAGATAGATGAGAGACATCCATACTGCGGCAAGCTTGTATTTGCAGCATTTTCTGGTTCACATCAGGATGCTATATCAAAGGGCATGCACTATAGAATCGAAAAGGATCCATCTAAGTGGACAGTTCCATATCTTCCTATCAATCCAGAGGATGTTGGACGTACATATGATTCAGATGTTATCAGAATAAACAGCCAGTCTGGTAAGGGTGGTGTTGCATACGTTCTTGAACACAACTACGGCATGCTCATTCCTAAGGCTATGAGAGAAGACCTTGGATATGCGGTCAAGGATGTGTCAGATGTTCATCATAAGGAACTTACACCAGATGAAGTACTTGAGATATTTGAAAAGAGATATAAAAAGTACACACCAGTATTTAAGATTAAAGAAGTACACTTCAAGCAGATAGATGGTATCCAGACAGAAGTCACTATTGAAGAGGACGGAAAGGATGTTGTTATCAATGCTGGCGGTAACGGACGTCTTGATGCGGTAAGTAACGCACTTGCAAAGCATTTTGGAAAGCCATGTGATGTAATGTGCTATGAAGAACATTCGTTAAAGCAGGGCTCAGACTCAAGTGCGATAGCTTATGTAGGCATCAAGGGTGAAGATGGTAAGGAATACTTTGGTATAGGTATCGACCATGATATCATCAGGGCTTCTATAGATGCTGTAGAATCAGCTATGAACAGAAGCATGAGTAACTAAGAAAAAAGATATACTATAATACAAGCAGTATGTAAAAGACGTAAATTAGCTTTTGCATACTGCTTATTTATGTGTTACAATAAAGCGAAAACATGTTCGCAGTAATGTCTGGGATGTCAGAATAATAAACAATAAGAACTATTTAGAATAACAGATTGGATAAAAGGAACTAATAAACATGAAAAGAATAATACTAGCTTCTGGTTCACCAAGAAGAAGAGAACTTCTTAGCCAGATTGGACTTGAGTTCACAGTCATAACAAGTGAAGCAGATGAGCATACCAGTATAAAGGAACCAGCCAGATATGTTGAATATCTGTCATCCGTTAAGGCAGAGGCAGTACACGATATGATTCAGAATGTCTTAACAGATAAAGATAACGATATCAAACTTAGTGGAGAATGGTATAACGATATTATGGCAGGCAGCTATGTGATCATAGGAGCAGATACAATCGTAAGCCATAAGGAGCATATATTGACAAAGCCGGTTGATGAAACTGATGCATATCGCATATTAAAAGAATTATCAGGAGATTGTCATCAGGTATATACAGGTGTTACATTACTTTATGGTGATGGCAGCAGCAAAAGCTTTTCTAACAGGACTGATGTATACTGTTATGAGCTTACAGATAAGGAAATCCATGATTATATAAGTACAGGTGAGCCTATGGACAAGGCGGGAGCATATGGCATACAGGGAAGCTTTGCTGCATTTATCAAAGGTATAGATGGCGATTATAACAATGTTGTCGGTTTACCAGTATCAAGTGTATATCAGGAGTTGAAGTTATGGTTAAGTTAATTGCAAGTGATCTTGATGGAACTATATTAAGACATGGGGCACAGAAGGTTGATAAGTCTACGATAGAGGTTATAGGTAAGCTTTTAGATGCAGGCCTTCTTTTCGCACCTGCGAGTGGACGACAGATAGTGAGCCTTAAAAGACTTTTTGAGCCTATCAGTGACAGACTTGTATATATATCAGAGAATGGCGCACTCAGTGAGTATCGTGGTGAGGTTATAGCAAAGACAGCCATGGAAAGAAAGCTTGCGCTTCAGATAATAGAAGATGTGTATGAACAGCCACATTGTGAGGTGCTTATATCTGGACAGCACACAGCATACATTAAGCCTAAGACAGAAGAATATCTTTACAGGATGACCAAGGTAGTTAACTATAAAACAACTATTATTGATAAATTCTCAGATATAGATGAAGATATATTAAAGATTGCAGTATGTGACCTTAGTGGAATAAACAACTCGAAGGAACATTTCTTTAGCAGGTGGAAGGGTCAGGCATCAATAGCGGTATCAGGAGAGCTTTATCTTGACTTTATGGAGAGCAGTGTCAGCAAAGGAAAAGCCATGAGGCAGCTTCAGGAGTATTTTGGGTTGTCAAGGGATGAATGTATGGCATTTGGTGATAATTATAACGACATAGATATGCTTAATTCAGTTACATATTCATATGTTATGGAGACAGCAGCAGATGATATAAAGAAGCATGGAAAATACGTGACAGACTGGGTAGAAGGGTCTTTGCGTGAGAATTTTAAGAGTATTATTTAAATAACTGCTTACGGTATTGTTTGAAGTGTTGTTTAATTTAAAGTGTTGTTTAATTTAAAGTATTGTTAAAATAGTTGTTTAAATAGTGAATGGCGAATTATAATATAGGATTAACGGAGGAATGAATAATGGATAAGCATATAAAAGAATGTGCAGCAGTATTTTTAAGAGATCAGAAGAGACTTTTTGACGAGCCGGTAGTTTTTGATGTAGAAGAGGCAGAAGAATTCCTTGAGGACTGCTTTGCACAGTATTGTAAAAACATTAAAGAGTTAAAGCAGGTTATGGATGATGAAGGCATGGATATATCAGGCATGTCAGATGAAGAGATAGAGGAGCAGCTTGAAGTATTCAAGCTCGATGATGGACATGGCTACTTTTTCGTTGAGGCATAACAGTACTTACCGGGTATTATGTATTATCGTATACTTAAAATGAGGATTACTATGAAAATAACTATATGTTGTGTAGGAAAGATAAAAGAAAAGTTCTACAGCCAGGCGATAGAAGAGTATTCAAAGAGATTATCCAAGTATTGTAAGCTTGAGATAAAAGAGGCAGCAGACGAAAAGACTCCGGATAGTGCAAGTGATACTGTTAACAGGATGATTAAAGAAAAAGAAGGAGACAGGCTGCTTTCCTTTATAAAAGATGACAGCTATGTTATTGCACTTGCAATAGATGGTAAAATGTTAGATTCAGTCGAACTATCAGAAAAGATTGATAATCTTATGTTATCAGGTAAGAGTGATATTGTTTTTGTTATAGGTGGTTCACTTGGGCTTGATAAGAGAGTGTTAGACAGAGCTGATTATAAGCTTAGTTTTTCCAAAATGACATTTCCACACCAGCTTATGAGAGTTATACTATTAGAACAGATATACAGAAGCTTCAGGATAATGAAGAATGAGCCATATCATAAGTGACATAGATAATGTCTGATATTAAAAATGTGCAGAAATGGAGATTAGTGTGAAAAATAAGATTTTTCACACGCAAGATTTGTGCTTCGCACAAACTTGAGATGCGCAAAGAAGCAGCGCAAGAATGGAGATTAATATGAAAAGAACGAAAAAAAGAATAGTTACATTTCTTATAATAGCAATTGCTATAGCAGCAGTGTTTGTGTTTATAAAATTCTTTAACGGCAACGGAATATATATTTCAACAGGCATGGGCAAGGATGTTCTTGCAAAGGTGGATGGACAAAAGACATACACTATGGATGCAGCAGTGCTTATGTCAGATGCAAGGTCACAGTATGAAGAAATGTTTACAAGTTCAATATGGTCACAGCAGATAGATGGAAAAACATTTGAAGAATATGTAAAAGACCAGATCAGGGTAAAGCTTATCAGAGTAAGATGTATGAATGCCATGGCTAAGGAAAAGGGAATAGTTCTTGGAAGAGAAGAAAAAGATGGCGTTAAGAAGGCAGCAGAGAAGTACTATAATGCACTAACAGAAGAACAAAGAAGCAGATATAATATAACAGAGGATAAGCTTAACCAGATGTTTACAGAGTTTGCTATAGCCCAGAAGCTGTATAATGATCAGACATCACTTATGGATATAGAAATCAGTGCGGATGATTCAAGAGTTATTAATATACAGTATATAGTAACAGATTCTAAGGATGAGATAGAAAAAGCATATGCTGAGCTTAAGGAGGGCAACTCATTCTTTGCTATAGCAAAGAAGTATAATTCGGATGGTGAGTATGAGTACGAGCTTCGAAGAGGCGAGATGGATAGTAAGTTTGAAGAAGCGGCCTATGCTTTATCAACAGGTGAGATGAGCAGCATAGTAGAGGCAGAAGGAAAGTATTACATTATAAGATGTACATCAGATAACGATAAAGCAAAAACAGAGGTCAACAAGTCAGCTATCTTAGCAGACAAAAAGCTTGCTGCCTTCAACGAAAAGTTTGAAGAATATGAGGCAGGTAAATATGTTGAATGGAATGATAGCGAATGGGAAAAGCTTAGCGTATCTTCAGCGGTTATATATAATGTTAAGTTTGAAGATACATTCAACACAATAACAATCAACTAAACAGAAAGGTATGGTTATAAAATATAGATGGCAGAAAAATATGATGCAAATAGTATATCTATTCTTGAAGGTCTTGAAGCTGTAAGAAAAAGACCGGGAATGTATATAGGAAGCGTAGGAACTAAGGGACTTAACCATCTTATATATGAAATAGCAGATAATGCAGTAGATGAACATCTTGCAGGGTACTGTAGCGAGATTACAGTAACCCTTAATGATGATGGTACAGCTACTATCATAGATAACGGACGTGGAATTCCTATAGGGATTCATCCAAAGGCTGGAATACCTGCAGTTGAAGTAGTGTTTACAGTACTTCATGCAGGTGGTAAGTTCGGAGATGGAGGATATAAGATATCAGGAGGACTCCACGGTGTAGGTGCTTCAGTAGTTAATGCACTTTCAGTGTGGCTTGAGGTAGAGATAAGAGTAGATGGCGGTGTATATAAGCAGCGTTATGAAAGAGGCAAGGTGGCAGCTCCGCTTGAAAAAATAGGAACATGCAGGAAGAGTGACACAGGAACAAAGGTGACTTTTTTACCTGATGGAGAAATATTTGAAAAGACAAGATTCAAGTCAGATGCCATAAAAAGCAGAATGCATGAAACAACTTACCTTAATCCTGGACTTACAATACATTTTGAGGATAAAAGAAGCGGCAGTGAAGAAAAGATTACATATTCTGAGCCAGATGGTATCAGGGCATATGTAAAAGAGCTGAATAACGGTAAGGAAACTGTCACAGATATCATATATTTTAAAAAGAGTGAGGATGGCATAGAAGTGGAGTGCGCTTTCCAGTATGTCAATGAGTTTGAGGAAAATATTCTTGGTTTCTGTAACAATATATATACACAGGAAGGCGGAACACACATAACTGGATTTAAGTCAAAGTTTACAATGATCATTAACCAGTATGCAAGAGAGCTTGGTATTCTTAAGGATAAGGATAACAACTTTACAGGACTGGATGTAAGAAATGGCATGACTGCGATAGTAGCTGTCAAGCATCCTGCACCAAGATTCGAGGGCCAGACTAAAACAAAGCTTGATAATCCAGATGCTGGAACAGTTGTCAGTGCGGTCACAAGCGATGAGGTACAGCTGTACTTTGACAGAAACCTAGAACAGCTAAAGGCGGTTATTGCATGTGCTGAAAAGTCAGCTAAGATAAGAAAGGCAGAAGAAAGAACAAAGACGAATCTTTTATCAAAGTCAAAGTTTTCCATAGATTCTAACGGAAAGCTTGCAAACTGCGAGAGTAAGAAAGCAGAAGAATGTGAAGTGTTTATAGTCGAGGGAGATTCTGCCGGAGGTTCTGCAAAGACAGCACGTAACAGACGTACACAGGCTATACTTCCTATCAGAGGTAAGATATTAAACGTTGAGAAAGCATCCATAGATAAGGTGCTTGCCAATGCAGAGATAAAGACGATGATAAACTCTTTTGGGTGTGGTTTCCTTGAAGGCTATGGCAATGATTTTGATATAAGCAGGTTAAGATATAATAAGATTATCATCATGACTGATGCTGATGTGGATGGAGGACATATTGATACACTGCTTCTTACATTTTTCTACAGATTCATGCCTGAGCTTATCAACCAGGGACATGTGTATATAGCTACACCACCTTTATACAGGGCAGAGCTTAAGAAGGCACCTAAGGAAGACAAGGCTGTAAAAAAGACAGCAGCAGGCTCTGTACTTAAAGCTTCCAAGAAAGATAAGAGTAAGCTTGTGCAGTATCTTTATGATGATAAAGCACTAGAAAGATACAAGGAGCTTCATGCAAGTGGAACATTTACACTGCAAAGATACAAAGGACTAGGTGAGATGGATCCTGAACAGTTATGGGAAACAACACTTAACCCGGAAACAAGAATACTAAAGCAGGTTGAGATAGAAGATGCCAGAATGGCGACAGAGGTTACGTCTATGCTTATGGGAAGCGATGTCCCACCAAGAAGGGCATTCATACATGCACATGCAAATGAAGCGCAGATAGATGCGTAAAGCATTATAATTAAATATATTATTGATAATAAAATATCATACGGAGATAATAATGGCAGAGAATATTATAAAAACAGAATATTCCGAGCTGATGCAGAAGTCCTATATAGATTACTCCATGAGCGTTATCACAGCAAGAGCGCTTCCTGATGTAAGAGATGGACTTAAGCCGGTACAAAGAAGAGTACTGTATGCTATGGATCAGCTTGGGTTAAACTATGATAAGCCTCATAGAAAGTCTGCACGTATTGTAGGTGATGCAATGGGTAAGTATCATCCACATGGTGACAGCTCAATCTATGAGACACTTGTTGTACTTTCACAGGATTTCAAGAAAGGCATGGCACTTGTTGACGGACATGGTAACTTTGGTTCTATAGAAGGTGATGGAGCTGCTGCTATGCGATATACAGAGGCCAAGCTAAAGAAGTTCACCCAGGATGTGTATTTATCAGATCTTGATAAGAATGTGGTTGACTTCGTACCTAACTTCGATGAGACAGAAAAAGAGCCAGCAGTGCTGCCTGTAAGAGTTCCCAATCTTTTAGTAAATGGTGCTGATGGAATAGCAGTAGGTATGACAACCAATATCCCTACACACAATCTGAGTGAGGTAGTAGATGCAGTGTGTGCATATATGGATAATGAGGATATAACTACAGATGAACTTATGGAGTACATGCCAGGTCCGGACTTTCCAACAGGTGGACTGGTCATCAACAAGTCAGAGCTTCATGGTATATACGAGACAGGAACTGGCAAGATAAAGCTAAGAGGAAAGGTTGTTTTTGAAGCAGCTTCTAAGAAGGGCGAGAAGGACAGGCTTGTTATAACAGAGATTCCTTATACTATGATAGGTGCTAATATCGGCAAGTTCATATCTGATATAGTAGAACTTGTTGAAACTAAGAAAACTACAGATATAGTAGATGTATCAAATGAGTCATCAAAAGAGGGAATAAGAATAGTACTTGAGTTAAAGAAAAATGCAGATGTAGAGAATCTTAAGAACCTTCTTTATAAGAAAACAAAGCTTGAAGACACATTTGGAGTAAATATGCTTGCTATAGTGGATGGAAGACCAGAAACACTTGGACTTCGCCAGATAATAAAGCATCATATTGATTTCCAGTATGAAATAAACACAAGAAAATACACAACACTTCTTAACAAAGAGCTTGCTAATAAAGAGATAAAGGAAGGTCTTATAAGGGCATGTGACATAATCGACCTTATCATAGAGATACTTCGTGGAAGCTCTAACCTTAAGATGGCAAAGGACTGCCTTATAAATGGTAATGTAGAAGGCATAAAGTTTAAGTCAGAAGCATCAAAAAAACAGGCTTCAAAACTTGATTTCACAGAAAAACAGGCATCAGCTATACTTGAAATGCGTCTGTATAAGCTTATAGGTCTTGAGATACTTGCACTTCAGAAAGAATATGATGAGTGTCTTGCAAAGATAGAAAAGTATGAGAAGATACTTGGCAGTAAAAAAGCTATGGCTAAGGTTATAAAAGATGATCTTGCAAGGATAAAGAAGGAATATGGAGTTGCAAGAAAAACAGTTATAACAGATGCAAAGGCAGCTGTGTTTGTAGAAAAAGAAATTCCAGCACAGGAAGTAGTATTCATCATGGACAGATTCGGTTATGCCAAAACTATAGATAATGCTGCTTATGAGCGTAACAAGGAAGCTATATACAACGATTTCAAGTATGTATTCACATGCATGAATACAGATAAGATATGCATATTTACAGACAACGGACAGCTCCATCAGGTTAAAGTTAAGGATATACCTTACTCTACAAAGTTCAGGGATAAGGGAACACCTATAGATAATCTTGGAAACTATGACAGCAGCGGGGAACTGATCATCTATCTGTGTGCATATGATACTATTAAGGATCAGAAGCTTCTTTTCGTTACAAGCCAGGGCATGATGAAGATAGTAGATTCTAAAGAATTCGATGTGGCGAAAAGAACAGTAGCCGCAACCAAGCTGCAGGATGATGACAGGATAATAAGCATAGAGAAAGCAGATATAGAGGTACAGACATACTCTAAGTTCAATCTGGATGGTACTACAAGTGAAGTTGAAGATATTGTCAGCAGCAAGAACGTTGTTGTACAGACAGCTAATGGATATTTCTTAAAGTTCCCACTCTCAGAGATACCAGTTAAGAAAAAGAGTGCTGTTGGTGTCAGAGGTATCAAGCTTGGCAAGGATGATTATATAGAAGAAATATTCCTTATGGATGATGGAACAGAATTCACCATGGAATACAAGGGAAAGAATATAGACTTTGCAAAGATGAAGATGGCACACAGGGATACTAAGGGAGTTAAGGTGAGAGTGTGAGAGTGATTCTACAGGGAGTATATTCGCGAAGAATAAATATTCAGCATAGATTAGTCTATCAGGTATACAATCAGCCAGTTGTAATTAATGAAACTGAATATGAGGGAATCATTAAAGTTATTAGAATGTGGACACATTATGATAAAGTAAGATAAAAAAGGGCATCAGTAGAAAGAACATTATTTATTCTTTCTACTGGTGCCTTTTAAAGTCAACCTCCAAATGTTAACCCTAAAAAATCAACTCACAATTTTTAATGATAAATTCTGTGCACCCTGCACCATTGATAAGAAATATTCATGTATTCTTGTGTCATCTGTTAACTCAGGATGAAATGCAAGCCCAATCTGGTTTTTATATCTGGCTGCTACGATTTTGTCATCAACAGCTGCAAGCACTTCAACACCCTCCGAAACACTATTTATATATGGTGCTCTTATAAATGTCATAGGATAATTCCCAATATGTTTAATATCAGCATTAGTCACAAAGCTTGAAAGTTGTCTTCCGTATGCATTACGCTTTACAGTGACAGGAAGAGTTCCTATGTGGACAGTGTCATCATCAGCGATATGTCTTGCAAGAAGTATAAGACCTGCACAAGTTGCAAGAGTAGGAAGTCCGTTGTTAATCATACAACGGATATCATCCATCATATCCAGTTTGTTAAGAAGCCGTCCCTGAACTGTACTTTCACCACCAGGAAGTATAAGACCATCTATCCCCTCTAAATCATCCCTTTGACGAAGCTGTTTAGCTGTATGTCCAAGACTTTCAATCATATGAGCATGCTCTATGAAAGCACCCTGTACAGCAAGTATGCCTATAATCATAATAATCAAAACCTCATTTCTAGCGTCCACGCTCTTCCATAATAATCTGTATTTCGCTAGGATTGATACCAACCATAGCTTCTCCAAGATCCTCTGATAATCTGGCGATAAGAGCAGCATCCTGATAGTTAGTAACAGCCTGGACGATAGCAGATGCACGCTTTGCAGGGTTGCCTGACTTAAAGATACCAGACCCTACGAATACACCTTCGGCTCCAAGCTGCATCATAAGGGCAGCATCAGCAGGAGTAGCAACACCACCAGCAGCAAAGTTAACAACAGGAAGCTTGCCGTTATCATGAACGTAAAGAACAAGGTCGTAAGGTACCTGTAGCTGCTTTGCTTCTTCAAAAAGCTCATCCTTGTGCATAGATGTTATCTTGCGGATCTCTGAATTCATTTTTCTCATGTGGCGCACAGCCTGGACAACATCACCAGTACCAGGTTCACCTTTAGTTCTTATCATAGATGCACCTTCATTGATTCTTCGTAAAGCTTCACCTAAATCTCTTGCTCCACATACGAAAGGAACATTAAACTGAGTCTTGTCGATATGATATATATCATCAGCAGGAGAGAGAACCTCAGATTCATCTATATAATCAATCTCTATAGCCTGAAGAATCTGTGCTTCTACGAAGTGACCAATACGGCATTTTGCCATAACCGGGATACTTACTGCATCCTGTATACCTTTTATCATCTTAGGATCACTCATACGTGATACACCGCCAGCAGCTCTTATATCAGCTGGGATTCTTTCAAGTGCCATAACAGCACAAGCACCAGCAGCCTCAGCTATCTTAGCCTGTTCAGGAGTAGTTACATCCATGATAACACCGCCCTTTAACATCTGGGCGAGTCCTTTGTTTAATTCGTATTGTGAAGTAGTTGTCATAATAAATAACCTCTTTTCCTTATTTTTAAATACAGATATTTATTGTAAGCCCAATCATATAAAGTGTGTCATGACTGGTTGATTACGCTAAGTAATCACTAACTTGTGGATATAATAGAACTTATCTGGATATATTAAAATACTCAATATAAAGAAAAATAGTAATGCCAGTTGATATTAAACTGGCATTTAAATACAAGAAAAATACATACAAAATGATAATGTCAGATACAGATGTAAAAATAAAAAAGCTCTTTCCTACAGTCAGAAAAAGCTTTTTTTATATTAGAAATATTATGTTTAAGTTATAGCAGCATTACTATGAGATGCACGAAATTCATGAAATTCTCAGCATTACAATATATCACTGCCATCTGGTATCTTAGATATAATCGTTTTGTTGATTCTTATAAAGAATATAAGCGAAACAGTGAGTGATATAAGTTCAGCAATAGGAAATGCCCACCATACGGCATGTAGTCCTCCAAGCTTAGAGAGAATGAAGGCTGCTGGGATGAGTACCACAAGCTGACGCATGATGGATACAAGCATGCTGAATACCGCTTTTCCTAGTGCCTGGAATACTGTACCACATATAATACAGAACCATGCGATGAGATAATGGATACCAATTATACGTAATGCAGGAATACCTATTCTTAACATATCATCAGATGCATTAAACATACCAAGCAGTACCTGTGGAATACCTTCAAAACATAGGAAACCTATAAAAGTAAGTGAAAATGCAGTTATAAGGCTTAGTTTGATAGTCTTTAGCATACGTTTTCTGTTCTGTGCTCCATAATTATAAGCAATAATAGGTGTTATACCGTTGTTCAGACCGAATACTGGCATAAAGAAGAAACTCTGAAGCTTGAAGTATACACCAAATACGGCTGTAGCTGTAGAAGAGAAACCTATGAGGATTCTGTTCATGGAGTAAGTCATGACAGAACCGATAGACTGCATAATAATAGATGGCACACCTATGGCATATATCGTGCCTATAATATGTGCATCTGGTCTGAACCTGTGGAAATCAAGCTTGATTTCATGGTTAAACTTATGGTTACATGTTCCGGCAACTATGGCTGCAACACACTGACCGATAACAGTGGCAACAGCAGCACCAGTAACACCCATCCTTGGACAGCCTAAAAGACCAAATATCATAATAGGGTCGAGGATAATATTTGTAATAGCACCACACAGCTGTGATGTCATGCTGAATATGGTACGTCCGGTAGATGTTAACAGACGTTCAAAGAAAATCTGTGCAAGTAGTCCGAAAGAGAATATCATAACAGTACTTAAGTATTCTATTCCGTATTCCATAATCTGCATATCAGCGTTTCCCATCTGGCTTTTATAGAAAGGCTTAACTATAGTGAAACCAAGAATTAAAAAGACGATATAGCTGCATACATATAAAAATGCTGCATTTGATGCAATCTTATTCGCTTTCTTATAGTTGTGTTCACCAAGCGACTTGGATAGTAAAGCATTCATACCAACGCCGGTTCCGGTGGCAACAGCTATAAGAAGAGTCTGCAGCGGGAATGCCAGAGAAACTGCAGTAAGAGCATTCTCTGATAACTTGGCAACAAATATGCTGTCAACAATGTTGTAAAGTGCCTGAACAAGCATAGAAATCATCATTGGCAAAGACATGTTAAATAATAGTTTGGCTATGGGCATAGTACCCATTTTATTTTCTACCCTAGGGGTAGAGTTTGTTTCCTGACTCATAAATCCTCCTGTGTGTAAATAATGTAAAAATATGACAATAACTTATATAGTATAGCATAAATCATAAAATGGTACAATGAGAGGATGATAAAGGGAATTAATAAAAATCACACATGATACATTTATGATAATATATCATAAATTATCCAACTACTTTATAATTAAACATTGATGTATTCAAGGCTTTAGTAAGCCACATATACATAATAATGTTAAAAAGGGTAATATACCGGCACAATAAGTAATATCAGCCAGAATTATATTATTCAGAATAAGTAGAATGGAGTCAGCAGGATATTGTTCTTGAGTTTAAGATATACAACGAAAGAAAAGAGAGTAATATTGATGAAGCAGCAGATGCAGCACTTAAGCAGATATATGAAAAGCGTTATAAGGAAGAACTGATACAAAGGGGAGTGTCCGAAGATAGAATATACTGCTATGGTGTGGCTTTTAAAGGAAAACAGGTTGTTATAAAGATGGGAAAGTAAGATAAAACCTAGGGCTGTCTTCTAAATTAAGAATAATAATCTAATGCAAAAGGTGCTGTCACCTCAACGATTTTCAATCGTTAAAGCGACAGCACCTTTATGATTAGAATCAGTCCGAAGCTGGATATTGTTAATTACAGCTTCTGGTTATCCTTCATATATTCATCATATAATCCGATGACCTTATTCATAACCTCAGGTCCAGGAGCACCGAGAGTAAGTCTCTTTTCTACACATGTCTTAAGGCTTATAGCTTCATATACATCTTCTTCAAAGACAGGACTTATTTTCTTGTATTCATCAAGTGAGAGGTCATCAAGAGCGATTCCCTTATCTATGCACATAAGTACAAGCTGTCCTACGATACCATGGGCATCTCTGAAAGGAACGCCCTTCTTTACAAGGTAGTCGGCAGCATCTGTTGCGTTAGTGAAGCCCTTCTTAGCAGAGTCTTCCATACGTGCATCGTTGAACTTCATAGTATCAATCATGCCCTTGAACAGGCTTACACAACCCTTTACAGTATCAATAGCATCAAAAGTAAGCTCTTTATCTTCCTGCATGTCTTTGTTGTATGCAAGAGGAATTCCCTTCATAGTTGTAAGTATGCTCATAAGTGCACCATATACACGTCCTGTCTTGCCACGTACAAGCTCTGCTATGTCAGGGTTCTTTTTCTGTGGCATAATGCTTGAACCTGTGCTGAATGCATCATCGAGCTCAATGAACTTATATTCGTTAGAATTCCATATACATATTTCCTCAGAGAATCTGCTTAAGTGCATCATGATAGTAGAGAGTGCGCTTAAGAACTCTATAACATAGTCTCTGTCAGACACAGAATCCATACTGTTAAGTGTTGGTCCGTCAAAGCCAAGAAGACTGGCTGTCATTTCCCTGTTGAGAGGGTATGTAGTTCCTGCAAGGGCACCAGCACCAAGAGGACAGTAGTTCATTCTTTTATAGATATCGTGAAGTCTGCTTCTGTCACGCTTAAACATCTCAAAATAAGCTGAGAAGTGGTGAGCCACTGTTACAGGCTGTGCCTTCTGCAGGTGAGTAAAACCTGGCATATAAGTTTCAACATTTTCCTTTATTATTCTTAAGATAACTTCCATGAGTTCTCTTACTTCTTCATCAACATTCTTAACTTCATCCCTTGTATATAGTCTCATATCAAGAGCAACCTGGTCGTTACGGCTTCTTCCAGTATGAAGCTTCTTTCCGGCATCCCCGATGCGCTCAATAAGAGTAGCCTCCATGAATGTATGGATATCTTCATACTCATCAGTGATTTTAAGCTTTCCTGATTCGATATCAGAAAGTATGCCCTTTAAGCCATCTGTGATCTGCTTTCCTTCGTCTTCTGATATGATACCCTGTGCTGCAAGCATAGTGGCATGTGCGATACTTCCTTCTATATCCTGCTTATAGAACTTCTGGTCAAATGAGATAGAAGCGTTAAAGTTGTTTACAAGTTCGTTAGTTTCCTTAGTGAAGCGTCCGCCCCAAAGTTTCATTGTTTACCTCTTTCCTGGGATTGTCGTATTATCACATCATTATAATTTATTATAACATCCCAATTAATAATATTCTATCATAGCCGGGGGCTTTTGACCCCGACATCATATAAATGCATAAATGCTGATTTATATCTTTATTAAATATAGCTGCTGTTTAATCAGCGTGATTGCTTTCATCACTGTCAAGATTATCAAAATCATCAAGCTCATCAAGACTGAAGTCATCAAGTGGCATAGGTGAATCATGAGGATTAATATCATCATCATATATGGACTGTGTTTCTGTTTTTCTTCTGTCCATCAGAATCACATCATCTTCACATATAAGCTCCTGTATAAGTACAGGCCAGCTGTCTGTGCTTATAACATTCATACGGCACATTCGTTTAAAGAAGTATATACCTATCAATATAATAATGCAGAGCGAAGTGATAATGCAACCTAAAATAAGGTTAACAGGTGTATATTTGAGTGTTATATTATGCTCACCTGCTGGAACATGTACACTTATAAAAGCACCATATATATCATTTGTTTCAACCTTTTTACCATCTATATATACTGACCATCCTTTATCATATGGAATAGAGCATATAAGAGTTGCATCCTTATCTGCATTAACAGTGCCTTTTATCTTGTTGTTAGTGAATTCTGATACGTTAAGCGAGTTGTTGTTAAGTATGTTAAAGGCTTCTGTGAATCTTGAAGTTTCAAGTGTGTATACACTGGCGTTCATGGATGTGTCAGCTGAAACTACTATCACATCCTCAGGAGTAGCATATCCAAGATCTATGATGGTTCCACCTTTTTTAAGGTCTTTGTAGGTATATTCAGAACCATGTATAGTGACGGTTACTGTGTCACAGGCAGTATTCTTAGTGATCATATACAGGTGTCCGGCTTTCACTGGTTTTACTTCAAAGCCGGCATCAGTAGAGTTCTCATATGTCAGTGTGAACACGTTGGATATTCCTGTAAGATTCTTTATAAGCGAGTTCTGGTTGTCTATGCCTGAGCCTATAGCCTCGCTTCCTTCCCATCCGTAAGGGTCGTTGTATGTCATGTAGCCGATAGGAAGAGTGTAGGTGTTTTTATATATGAATTCTCCATCATCACCTGTGTAATATGTCCTTAGAGGACTTTCTGTAAGTATACGGTTTGATATGGCATATTTAACGGAAAACAGACTTTCAGTTACAAGAGTTGCACCATTATATTTGTAAGCATTAAATGAGTGCTCAAAACCAAGTTTACCAAGGAATTTTTCCATAGCACCATTCGAGGTTGATGAGAATGTTGACATACTGTGGTAGTTATGCCATGCGCCATCATTGTTAAAACGGCTGCCGAACTTTTTATCCATGCGGTAGAAGGATGAGTCATCCTCTGCCACAGTAGATGTGACTGTTTTTACGGCATCATAATCAAGCAGATAAGATGTACGGCTTGTAGTTCCGATGCCGGTAGAGTCCATATTTATAGTACATTCTATGATACATAAAGAAAATGTAATAAAAAGAACGACAGGAACCCTGAAATCATGCTTAATGTGTATGACCATAAGAAGTGCATATATAAGTATAAAAGCACCGCTAAGGTAAACTATAGTAAAATCATAAGTTTCATCTACTGCAAATACCTGTTCTATAAAGAGCATGATGCCGATAGCTATCCAGAGTGCCGCACCAAGCTGTTTAGTCGTCATACTGCGGATATGTGTAAATGCTTCATAGCACATAGTAAGAAGAAAGAACACATATATGAAGGACTGTCTGCATGGAAGACTGTTAGGAAAGTGGAAGCCATGCCAGATAAAGTTAGGTATATTAAGGTTAAAAGCTGTAAGAAACGCAAGTATAAGAACTGACTTTCCTATTTTTTCCCTTAAATCTACTTTCTTGTCCATAATATAAAGAGGGAATAAAAGCAGTACTGCTACACCACAGTATATATTAGGGTAGTGTTCAAGTCCTAAGTGTACCGGAACGTCTATAAGATGTCTTGTAACCGTGTTAAGTATGCTAAAGTATAGTGTCAGCTTCTTTGGAAATTCTATGTTGTTGGATGCTGAAAGTGTGAAAGCATAGAATTCTGGTAACAAAAGACATGCTGCAAGTCCACCTGCAAGTAGTGAATATATAGCAAAGTTCAGTATTTTTTTAAAATATATGACAGGCTTTCTTGTTCCCCTGTATGCGATAATAAGTACGATAAAGTATAAAACAACTGATATACATACCATGATAGCTATATAGTAGTTGGTGTATATACATAAACCAAGAGTTATGCAGTAAAGGAAACATTTGTTTTCGTTAACCAGTCTTTCAAGACCGAGTATTATGAGTGGCAGAAGTACAAGACAGTCAAGCCACATTATATTCCAGCTGTAAGCAGCTACGAAGCCTGAAAGAGAGTAGAACATACCAAACAGTGCAATACTGCATTTTCTGTTATCAAAGTGCTTTGTTATATAGTAAGTGAATGTAACACTGCTTAAACACAGCTTTAATATGATGATGGAATTCATTATTTCAATCATATATTTCTGAGGAAACAGCACTATAAACCAGTTAGATGGACTGGCAAGATAGTAAGCATATAGGGCTGTGAAGTTGGTTCCCATGCCGATATCCCAGCTGTATGTAAGACTTTCCCCATGTCTTAGTTTGTTCCACAGCTCAGAGAAAAATGGTGCATACTGATGATACATATCTGATCTTAAGTAGCAGTTGTTTCCAAAAGGATATATTTCTCGTGCTATATATAAGGCTGTCATTATGATAAGTGGGATTATAAAAGCAATGATATAAGTTATTCCACCACTTGGAATATTACTATTTGTTTTGTCAAAAAGACAGAAATGTTTCTTAGACTTTTTTGATAAATCAATAGAATTGTTGTTAAGCGAATCCAAAACGATACCCCCTGTTAGTTAATTAAATACATCAGTAAGAGCCAGATATCCTTTTACCCTTACATCATCATATATTACCAAAATATAAAAATACTGTAAATAATATTGATGAATTATTTATTGTTTTAGCTTGTATTATTTCTTATTATTATGTACAATGAATATGTATGCGAAGGAACCTTATATTTTTTTTATAAGGAGTATACATGAACATAATTAAATTATACAACCAGTATAAAACGTATATCAGATGTTTCGCTGTGACCATCATAGTTCTAGTAACAGGGGCGCTATATTATGGTATGTATGGCAGCGGTAAAGATAAAAGCGGGGCAGATATCTATACATCATCCAGACATGAGACATCATCATATGGTGGTGTGCCGGCTTTAGATGAAGATGCAGATAGGGCTTCTGTTAGTAGTGTGGAAAGTGACTCTTTGGATGCTGCAGTCCTTAGAGGCACACAGGAAGATAAAGAACTGATATATGTTTATGTATATGGTGAAGTTAACAATCCTGGAGTGGTTGGATGTAAGAAAGATTCCAGAGTGTATGAGGTTGTAGAGTTATGTGGAGGCTATACAGCAAACGCCAATGAAAGCTGTATTAACCCTGTGCGTAAGGTATCTGATGGGGAAAAGATATATATTCCATATGTTGGAGAAGACTACAGCCATGGGATTTATGATGATGATTCTTATAAGACCTCACAGGAGTATGCTGCATCGTTATATGGTGATTACGGAGCTTCACAGCAGAATACGCGCATCAATATCAACACAGCGGCTAAGGAGCAGTTAGTCACACTTCCAGGTATAGGAACATCAAGAGCAGAGGACATAATAAGCTACCGTAGTAAGAATGGCAGCTTTAAAAGTATAGAGGATATTAAGAATGTGCCGGGTATTAAAGATGGCGCATTTGCAAAGATTAAAGATTATATATGTGTTTAAACAAGGAGTATTAACAGATATGGCTGGTAAGGTATTAGTTGTAGATGATGAAAAGATGATAGTTAAAGGCATAAAGTTCAGTCTTGTGCAGGATTATAGTGTTGTTGATTGTGCATATGATGGTGAAGAGGCACTGAATATGGCAAGGAACAACGATTATGACATTATCCTTTTAGATATTATGCTTCCAAAGATGAACGGCCTTGAAGTATGCCAGCAGATAAGGGAGTTCTCCAACGTACCTATTATTATGCTTACAGCTAAGGGTGATGATATGGATAAGATAATGGGTCTTGAATATGGCGCAGATGATTATATCACCAAGCCTTTTAATATTCTTGAGGTCAAGGCAAGGATGAAGGCTATCTTAAGAAGAAACAACAGTAACAGGGATAAAGAAACTGTTAAAAGCAATGTGCTTGTAGTAGGTGATATGAAGATAGATTGTGACAGCAGAAGTCTTTTTATCAAGGGAAAAGAGATATATCTTACAGCTAAGGAGTTTGACCTGCTTGAGCTGCTCGCTTTTAACCCTAACAGAGTATACAGCAGGGATGCGTTGTTAAAGACGGTATGGGGTGCAGATTATCCAGGAGATGGAAGAACAGTAGATGTCCATATAAGGCGTCTGCGTGAAAAGATAGAGGATAACTCAAGTGAGCCAAAGTATGTTCATACCAAGTGGGGAGTAGGTTATTATTTTAATGTTTAAACATATTGATATTGGAACACATAATAAGTCATTTAAATCAGGAAAGCTTTTGACTGGTATCCGCAGGTGCATTTTTAGTGCACGCTTCAGGATTATACTTATGATGTCAGTATTAGCAGTTATATCTGTTATTTCTGTAGTGCTGGCACTTAAATATTCTTATATAGAATCTCTTATTAACAAAAGAAAAGAGTACATCAGTAACGAGGCTGTGCTTATGTCGGCAGAGTTTACGGATTATTCTGACCTTTCAGATGCAAGAAATGGTGGAATGTATGAGAATCTTATGAACTATTCTGCACTTAACCAGATGAGGATAAGAGTTGTAGACAGAAAGTACATGGTAAGCCTTGACACGTATGCTGTGGACAATGGCAAAACTATCATTAGCTCAAAGGTTATTGATGTATATGAAAGCTCTAAGGCAGTAGCAGATTATAACCGTAAGTCTGGCAGTATAGAGGCAGTTTCACCTGTATATAACAGTGAGGGTACTGTTATTGCAGTGTTAGTTGTGAATTTTGATATTTCAGATATCAGAGTTCTTGCAGGAGATGCTTTTGATGGGATTTATGTGGTGTTGTTTGTTGTTATCACATTTATAATAGTCAGCTCTATAGTGATATCGTATTTTTATATGAGACATTACAATAAAGCATTAAAGGTAGTTGAAGCTGTTGATGTTGGTTATACGGACAAGAGGATTGAGATTAAGGGCTCAACAGAGCTTAGAAGCTTTGCAGCCCATTTTAACAGTATAATGGATAAGAATAACGAGCTTGATTCTTCAAGGTCAGAGTTTGTTTCAAACGTATCACATGAGCTTAAGACACCGATTACATCCATAAAGGTATTGGCAGATTCGCTTAACACGCAGGAGAATGTGCCTGTTGAGGTGTACAGGGAGTTCATGCTTGATATTGTAAGTGAAATCGACAGGGAGAATAAGATTATAGAGGATTTGTTATGCATGGTAAGGCTTCGTCGGTACTTAACATATCGTCAGTTAATATGAATGAGCTGCTTGAGTTAGTGCTAAAGAGGTTAAAGCCGCTTGCAGCAAAGAAGAATATAGAGCTGTTGTTTGAAAGCTTCAGACCGGTTGTTGCACAGGTTGATGAGGTTAAGATTACCCAGGTAATATCTAATCTTGTTGAGAATGCCATAAAGTATAATAATGTCGATGGATGGGTACATGTTTCGCTTAATGCTGATCATCAGTTCTTTTATGTAAGGGTAGAAGATTCTGGAATAGGCATACCAAAGGACAGTCAGGGCAAGGTTTTTGACAGATTCTACAGGGTAGATAAGGCCAGATCAAGGGAAACAGGTGGAACCGGACTTGGTTTATCTATCGTCAGGAATATAATTCTTATGCATCATGGTACTATTAAGCTGTACAGTGAGGAAGGCATGGGAACAACATTTACATTCAGGATTCCTCTCAACTATGTAGAAGAGAATGAAAACTAGTAATATTCAGCAGGGTAACAGGCAGAATGGAGAAGTACGTGGTTAAAAAGTTCGTAGTAAGAATAATGTGTATATTAATATGCATCGGTATAACAATGTCTATGCCTGCATGTTCATCAGAGAGTAAGAATGAAAAGTATACAATATATTATACTAATAGTTCAAAGGATAAGCTTATTGGGAGTACATGTATGCTTGATGCTTCTATGTCTGTTGAAGATAAGGTGAGAACGTTGCTTGATAACATGGGTGTACGTTCTTCAAGCAAGGATGAATATATCATAAAGCCAGATAATGTTAATCTTTTAGAATCCAGTGTTAAAGGTAAAACAGCATTTTTAAACTTTACAACAACATATAAGCAGATGCCATCACAGGTAGAACTTTTATATAGGGCAGCAGTTGTAAAGACACTGACACAGCTTGATGATATTTCGTATGTTCATTTTTATGTGGATGGCAAGGAAGCTTTATATGAAGATGGAAGTGTTATGGGGATGTTTAAGAACTCTGACTTTACAAGCTCTGATAATGATATCAGGCAGATGGATTGGCGTAATGTACAGCTGTTTTATGCAGATGAGAGTGGAACAAGACTTGTTAAAGTAAAAGAAATGTTAGCTTACAATAAAAACATGCCTATAGAAAGAATGGTGGTACAGCGTCTTATAAGTGGTCCAACAACACAGGATGCTTATTCAACACTTCCAGAGGCAGTAAAGCTGCTAGGAGTATCTGTTGTAGATAAAGTATGCTATGTTAATCTTAGTGAGGAGTTTGCAGATGGACTTGTAAATGTTGCATCAGAGGTTGAGATATATTCTATAGTGAATTCGCTCTGTTCGCTTGATAACATAGAATCGGTCAAGATATTTATCAATGGCGATTATTCAAGCACCTTTAAAGATAATATCAGCCTGGACAGGTTTTATAAGTTTAATCAGTCGCTTGTTAAGTGAAACAGTATTGATATATTTTTGTCTGCTAATATGACTTTGTGTGTTCCGGAAAGGAACGGAAAATATAGTATTGAGAAGACCTTTGTTTATTGCGGCTATGATACAGCTTATAGCCGCATGTGTATCTTTTTGGTGTATGGGAATCGGGCAGCAGGATATGCTGTCAGTGGTTCTTGTTACATCATTTGCTGGAGTTTTGTTATATGGTATTCTTGCGTTATATATAAAGTTATGCAGGATATCCGTCTTTTATTTTCTTGTTTTTATATTATATCCCATTACAACAATATCAATGATGCTTGCTGTTAACGACCTGAACCAGAGTTATGGCTGTGAGAGCTTTACAGGAACTGTTAAGAATATAGTTTATAAAGAAGATTATATGATGCTTTATATGAAGGATAACAGCCTGAATAAGCAGGGAATAATAGTGTATTCGTATTATACAGATGATTATAGTGCGGGTATTGATGATGAGATAGACGTATCGGGAGAAGTCAGTATGTGGGAGAAAGCTCATAATCCCGGAAACTTTAACAGCCGTTTATATTATATATCATGTGGTTATCCATATAAATGTAATGCAGACAGGATAACGGTTATACATAGCGGTAAAGACAGCTTTAATGCATGGCTGTACAGTTTAAAGCGGCGGTTTAAGGCCGTATATAATACAGTTTATGATGAATATGATAACCAGCTCATGAATTCTATGGTGCTGGGTGATAAATATGAGCTTGAAGCAGATGTTAAAGATATGTATCAGAAAAGTGGTGTGTCACATCTTCTTGCCATAAGTGGGCTGCATATATCAATAGCGGGTATGAGTGTATATAATATGCTTAGAAAAAGGCTGAATCAGAAGATATCGGCACTCGCAGGAATATTGGTTATATTATCTTATCTGATGTTTACAGGAGAATCAGTATCGGCAGCAAGGGCGGTATGTATGCTTGTTATGACAATAATAGCGGATGTAAGGGCAAGAACCTATGATATGTTGACGGCACTTGCCATGGCATCTGTTATGCAGATAATGGACAATCCATATATAATATGTAATACGTCATATATTATGTCTTTTTTTGCAATGCTTGGTATAGCACTGGTGCTTCCGGTTATATCATCAGCAGATAAGACACTTGTATTCATAAAAAAGAAAAATAGAAAAAATCGGACATTGAAGGATGAAGTTATATATCTTTTATGTGATTCATTAAGTGGCTGTATTGCTATACAGCTTATGCTGCTGCCGGCATTGTTATATATATCTTATGAGACTTCATTTATAAGTGTTATATTAAACCTGATTGTCATACCACTTATGCCGGTTGTGATGATAAGTGGTATAGTCTCAGGATTAGTAGGACTTGTGTCGATAAAATGTGCATGGTTTATGGCAGGAGCAGCCCATTATGTGCTTAAGCTTTATGACATATTGTGTAAAGCATGTGCAGATATACAGGCAGGAACATACGTCACAGGAAGACCACAGGTATGGCAGCTTGTCCTTTATATGTTTATGTTAGCCGTATGGATAGCAGCTGATTCTGAATATGTGAAATATTGTACCATATATCATATAAGTAATGTATATGGTATATGGCGGAATGTAAGTAATAATGCGAGTAATATACATTATGTATGGCGAAATGTATGTAATGTGAGTAATCTGCATGATGCAAGCAGGAATGTGTGTAATATATATAGAAATTCATGTAATATAAGCCATAATATTAAGAGTGTTATTCTAATTGTGCTTTTAATACTGGCTGCTGTCAATATGAGATATGTTCATCCCAAGGGACTTTATATTATGATGCTTGATGTAGGTCAGGGTGATTGCATATATATACGTGATGAAAATGGTATCAGTTATCTGTTCGATGGTGGAAGCACGGATGTTAAACAGGCAGGAAAGTACAGGATATATAAAACTCTGCGTTATATGGGTATACGGAGGATAGATTATGCTGTGATAAGTCATGGTGATGCTGACCATGTGAATGGTATTAAAGAACTTATAGATATGAGTGGTGCTTCATTTACTGTGGGTGAAGTTGTCATGCCTGATATAAAAGATAAGGATAGTGAAGAATCATATGCTGGCATGATAGAATACGCGCATAAAGCAGGCATTAATATCAGCTATAAGAAGGCTGGGGATGTACTTGTATGTGATAACAGCACGGCATTTAAGATAACTTGTATGCATCCGTGTGAATCGTACGATTATGAGGATGCTAATGACTATTCGGCGGTTTATATGATTGAGTATAAAGACTTTTCCATGCTAATGATGGGAGATGCAGGTAAGAAGGCTGAGAAATGTATGATGAATGACTGGAAAGAGCATAAAGAGCTTAAAGTTTTTGCACTTAAAGCAGGACATCATGGTTCAAGGTATTCATGCAGTGAAGCTTTTCTTGAGAGTATTGATCCTGCGATAGCGCTTATATCCTGTGGTAAGGACAACAGATATAAGCATCCTCATAAAGAGATGCTGACAAGGCTTCATAATATGGATATTAAGCCATACCGGACAGATGAAGACGGTGCCATAATGATAAATGTCAGTGCTGATAAAATAAAAGTACAGGTTTACAATGACAGCAGATAAATGGTACAATGTTAGCTATGAAAACTTTGAATGAACATATTAAAAAAGGCGAATATCAGAAGGTATATCTTATATATGGTGAAGAGGAATATTTGAAAAACCAGTACCGTGACAGAATGAAGGCGGCTATTATCGGGGATGACACCATTAATTACAGCTATTTTGAAGGAGATAGCACGAAAGCAGAGGATGTTATTTCAATGTGCGAAACTATGCCGTTTTTCAGTGATAGAAGACTTGTTATAGTTAGTGACAGCTCTTTTTTTAAAAATGCAAATGACAAGCTGGCTGATTATATAAAGAAACTTCCTGATTATATTGTGCTGATCTTCGTAGAGAAAAATGTTGATAAAAGGAATAAGGTATATAAGGCGGTAAGCAGCTGTGGTTATGTGACCGAGATGAAATATCAGACACCAGCAATGCTTAAAAAGTGGATAGCCGGAATGTTGTCAAAGGAACATTATAAGGTAACAGAGGCAGCCTGTGACCTTATTCTTGAAAAGACAGGTGCTAACATGGAGCTTATAAGAAATGAGGTCAATAAGCTTATAAGCTACTGTGCTGGCCGTGATGCAGTCATGCCGCAGGATGTGGAGGCTGTGTGCTCTACGCAGACGACGAGCAGGATATTTGAGATGATAGAAGCGGTTGCTGGAAAAAACAGAGATAAGGCACTTTCTTTGTATTATGATCTTCTTGAGCTTAAAGAGTCACCTATGCTTATTTTGTACCTGATAGTCAGACAGTTCAACGGAATATTACAGGCTAAGGATTATGCAGCATCAGGAATGTCATCAAGGGAAGTGGCTTCTTATATGAAGATACAGCCGTTTATAGCAGGAAAGTATCTTGCGCAGTCGAAGTATTTTACGGCAGATAAGATAAAAGAAATATTAAGGGAATGTGCAGATGTTGAAGAACGCATCAAGCAGGGCAGACTTCAGGAAAAGCTTGGCGTGGAAATGATTATAATAAAATATTCGGTATAGTATACATAAAAAGATGTGTTTTATAGCTTATAACAGGAAAAAAGGACAGATGCGAGGGTATGCATCTGTCCTTAAATAATATCCTGTGATAATTAAGCTAAAGTGTTAACAGCTTTAGTAATGCGAGATACTTTTCTAGCAGCTGTGTTCTTGTGGAATATTCCCTTAGAAGCAGCCTTAGAAATCTCAGCTATAGCAACAGGAAGAACAGCCTCAGCAGCAGCCTTGTCACCAGCAGCAACAGCAGCGTCTACCTTCTTTACATATGTCTTAACTCTAGACTTAATTGCCTTGTTTCTCTCAGCTCTTACCTGATTAGTTATTACTCTCTTCTTAGCAGATTTAATGTTAGCCAATCCGTACACCTCCAAATTTTAATAAAATTCATAGTTAAATGTTTCGCATTAAAGCCGGACACGGACGATCTAATGTAAACATACTCATATATTTTATAGTAGAAAATGTAATATGTCAACTATAAATTTATAAAAATGTTTTTGAAATGATTCATTCCGAATAAAATATTCAATTTTACATACTATATGTCTGACATGATGATGGGTAAAAAGATGAAAGAGAGAGGAAATGTGCATGGAATATGATATGGCAAGAACGGACCTTGCAGTTGAACTTAATGAAAGCATTTCAAAGAAAAGCGGCAGCTTAAAGGGGATAATAGTGAACGAATCCACTGATAGCGATGCAGCAATCAAGGTAACAGAGATAAAGATTACCAATAAAAGAGCAGCAGAAGCTATAGGCAGGCCACAGGGTTCATATATAACTATAGAGGCCAGAAATATTAGTAAGGCAGGTGAGTCTTACAGGAAAAAGATAGTAGATATATTGCTGGATTATATAAGAAAGCTGCTAGAAAGTAATATAGAAAAACAGGCTGATGCTAATACAACGCTTCTTGTTGTAGGACTTGGCAACAGATGTATAACGTCTGATTCACTTGGCCCACTTGTTGTGGATGGGCTTGAAGTTGATTATCATATTCAGACAGGTCAGGGAAGAGATGGTGGAATGTGCGCAGTTATTCCGGGTGTCATGGCAGATACCGGACTTGAAACAGCAGATATAATAAGAGGCATAGCAAAACAGGTAAAACCATCAGCTGTTATAGCCATAGATGCTCTTGCTGCAAGGAATATATCAAGACTGAACACTACAATACAGTTATCTGACAGAGGGATTAATCCTGGTTCAGGAGTGGGAAACCACAGAGTAGGGATCAATAAGGATAATATAGGAGTTCCTGTGCTTGCACTTGGTGTACCGACTGTTATAGATGCATTTACCATAGCAGTAGATCTTGTAAGTCCATTACTAAAAAACTGCACGAAAGAGGAAAGGGAAGAATTCTTATCAAGGATATATATGGAAGGTATAAGCGATATGTATGTGACACCTAAGGCTATAGACACAGATGTACAGAATATAAGTGGAGTTATATCAGAAGCATTGAATCAGGTGCTGCATATTTAAAAGAATATATAAATATTTTATAAGAATGTAATATTATTACTTTTTGTTAATACAATTAAATAACAGGAGATTGGAGGGGCTATGAAGAGAGGGTACAGGCTGTTATATATGATAGCTGGCGTAATGATATTATTATCTGCAGTATTTTTTGAAAAAAATATAGGACTTGCCTCCTTCATGGAGGATGTGTTTATCAGTGGATGTGTGAATATGACTATGCCGGGAGCAACATGTTATATGAATCCGCAGAAGCTTCTTAAGTGCACGGTGTTTGATGAACTTATGAAGACAACTGTTCCTGTAAGTGCCATGCTTCCAGGTAATAACGATGACTATATTATGCTTGCTGATAATGCGTGTGACTATGAAAATATATATGAAACCAGTGATAAAGCAGAAGAGACTTCTAAGAAAGAAAGCGTACCTGTTAAAGATACAGATGAAGTAACAACGCCTGCTTTGGGCGAGGCTGATACAGGTTCTGATACGGATACTGCAGTACAGAATGTGATTCAAAGAAAGGAAATAACAGGAACGGTTTATAACAAAACTGAGCTTTCAGATTATGGATTTGTTCATAATCATTTTTATACAATAACATCTATAACTGAGCTTACAGAGAGCATATTAAGACCTGATGATTTTATAAACAGAAATCTTGCCATAGATAAAAGCAGCAGACAGCCACAGATACTTATATTCCATACACATTCACAGGAGGGATTTATCGATTCAGTTGAAGCAGATGCAAAAACAACCATAGTTGGTGTAGGTGATTATCTTACAAAGCTTCTTACAGAACGGTATGGTTATAATGTTATTCATGATACAACAGTTTATGATTATGTCGATGGGAAGCTGGATAGAAGCAAGGCGTATACATATGCAGAAAACGGAATAGCAAAGATTCTTAATGACAACCCTTCAATAGAAGTTGTTATTGACCTTCACAGAGATGGTGTAGCGGATACGACTCATCTTGTAACACAGATGGATGGAAAGAGTATGGCTAAGATAATGTTTTTTAATGGTCTTAGCTATAGTAAGATTAATGGAGATATAGCATATCTTAATAATCCATACAGGGATGATAACCTTGCCATGAGTCTTCAGATGCAGCTTATAGGTGAGGCATATTATCCGGGCTTCTTAAGGAGAATATATGTAAATGCATACAGATATTGTCTGCATGAGAGAGGAAGATCGATGCTTATAGAGGCGGGTGCACAGACTAATACGTTTGAAGAGGTTAAGAATGCTATGGAGCCGCTTGCTGATATTCTTGATAAATGTCTGTCAGGAGAGAAGGTTATGAATGATACTTAAATAATATGCGCTTTAGACAATAGAATATTTAAATAATATAACGCCATATATGGATATTGGAAATAGATACATATTTTGGTATATTACTACAAAAATTCTGCTTATTACAACTAAAACAGGGGGTTTTACATCATTTTTATTGTTTTATACGATTAAAAATATAGTATTGACAAACAAAAGAAAAAGTAGTACTCTCATGTTGTTGATAACATTTTAGTTTATAATCATTAATCGCAAGCGATTATCGTGGCAGTTTTCCTGCCGGATTATTCCCAGTTTTAAGCTTAATATTTCGTGGCCGGAAATATTAAAAAGAGAAGGATTAAAAAGAAAAGGATTATTTTATTTTACTTGAAAGGATTATATTTTGCTTATGGAAAAAAGTTTATGCCAGGATGTTATGGAGTATTCAGAATTTGTTGAAAAGATAAAGAAAATGTCAGAATCAGTAGCAGGTACAGAGGGGACTGTGCAGGTTACACATGTTATTAAGAATAACGGATGTGAATATGATGGTTTGGTTATATTAAGAAAAGGGTGTAAAATATCACCAACCATATATCTGAACGGATATTATGAACAGTATTGCAAAGGAAAAAGCTTTGAAAGTGTATTTTCAGGAATCAAAGAACTTTATCTGTTTAATAAAGACAGAATAGCAGTTGATACAGACAGCTTTGCTACTTTTAATGGGATTAGGGATAAGGTTGTATTCAAGCTGATAAACTATAACGCAAACAGAAAGCTGCTAAGCCTTGTACCACATAAAAAGATACTTGACCTTGCGATGGTGTTCTGCTGTATGATTGAAAAGAATGAAGAGGGAAATACATCGGCACTTATATATAATTCCAACATGAATTACTGGAAAGTGAAGGAAGAGGATATATACAGAGCAGCGTTGAACAATACAGCACGCATTCTGCCTGCTGGCATAACAGAGATGTCGAAGCTTTTTGAAGCTTATGATGACCATGATAAGATAGATGTTTGCATAGATTCTCAGGAGATTAAGGACTGCCAGCTTTATGTGCTTACAAACGACTGCCGTATTAATGGTGCAGCCTGCATGCTTTATGAGAATGTACTTAAGGATTTTGCTGACAGCATAGAAAGCAATCTGTATATACTGCCTTCATCTATACATGAGGTTATTATACTTCCTAAGTTTGCTATGTTTAATAAGCAGGAGCTTGTGAATATGGTCAGGGAGGTAAATGCGGAGGGAGTTGCCATGGATGAGATATTGTCATATACAGTATATGAATATGACAGGGAAACAGGCGAACTTAGCATGTAGGAAAACCTGGAATGCAGGTGGACTTAGCATGTATGCGTACCTGGCATATATGAGAACCTGGCATGTGAAATATATATGCCAGGCATAAATAAATGTACATGATGGGAGTCGAACCCACGGCCTTTCGCTCCGGAGGCGAACGCTCTATCCAACTGAGCTACATGTACATGGCACACAGCCAATACTCATAATACACTATTTTGCTTATCAGGGCAAGCGGATAAAAGCTTTATAATTTTTCTTTTTGATTTTATTAGTGTTATTTGATAAAATGATTGCGTGAATTGCAAAGCAATAAGGCGATTAATGCAATGTATTGGATTCGAAAGGAAAGTTATATATAATGCGTATTAATAAATATCTGAGTGCACAGGGGGTATGTTCACGCCGTGAGGCTGACAGGCTTTTAGAGGCTGGCAGGATAACCGTGGACGGTGTTACTGCCATGTGTGGGCAGCAGGTGGATGATAATAGTGTAATATGTATAGATGGCAGCAGAATAAGCGATGAAAAGCCGCAGGATGTACTTATGGCGTTTAATAAGCCAAGAGGAATAGTATGTACAACAACAGATAACCAGGGAAAGAATAATATAGTTGATTATATAGGATATGATAAAAGAATATATCCTGTAGGAAGACTTGATAAGGATTCGGATGGACTTATACTTCTTACCAATAATGGTGAAATAACTGATAAGATATTAAGATCTGTTAACGGACATGAGAAAGAGTATGTGGTTAAGGTCAACAAAAAAATAACAGATACATTTTTAAAGAACATGGCGGATGGAGTATATCTTAAAGAACTTGATGTTACTACAAAGCCATGCAGCATAAGCCGCATAAATAACTATACATTTCGCATAATACTTACGCAGGGACTTAACAGGCAGATAAGAAGAATGTGCCAGGAATCAGGTTATAAGGTCGAAAGTCTTACCCGCGTAAGAATAATGAACATAGAGCTTGGTGGACTTAAAATTGGTGAGTACAGAATAATAGAAGGTAAAGAAAAGACCATGCTTTATGAAAGCTTATGATGAAGCAGAGAAGCTGTGAGGGCTTAAAGATAATAAAACATTATATGACGGAGCAGAATAATGAATAAGTTAGATAGAATTAAAGAGTTAGTTGTATTACTTAATAAAGCTGGAAAAAGTTATTATTCAGAGGGACGAGAGATAATGTCCAACTATGAATATGATAAATTATATGATGAATTAAAGAAGTTAGAGGAGGAAACAGGCTGTGTACTATCTAACAGTCCAACAGTTAATGTAGGATATGAGGTACTTAGTGAGCTTCCAAAGGAAAGACATGAGTCACCGATGCTAAGTCTTGATAAGACAAAGGACAGGGAAGTGCTAAGAGACTGGTTAAAGGACCAGACAGGACTTCTGTCATGGAAGCTGGATGGACTTACAATAGTTCTGACATATGAGGACGGAAGACTTAGTAAGGCAGTAACAAGAGGTAACGGAGAGATAGGCGAAATAATCACAAACAATGCAAAGGTGTTTAAGAATGTTCCAGTTACTATTCCGCATAAGGGAAAGCTTGTATTAAGAGGTGAAGCTATAATAACTTATTCGGATTTCAATAGGATAAACGAGGAGCTTCCTGAGATGGATGCAAAGTATAAGAATCCCAGAAACTTATGCAGTGGTTCAGTCAGACAGCTTAACAACAAGATCACTAAAGAGCGTAATGTCAATTTCTTTGCATTTGCACTTGTATCGGCAGACAATGTTGATTTTAAGAATTCAAGAAAGTGCCAGTTTGAATGGCTGAAAAGTCAGGGATTTGATGTTGTAGAGTATAAGGTTGTTGATAAAGATAACATTATAGATACTATAGGATGGTTTGAAAGAGCTATTTCTGATAATGATTTTCCATCAGATGGACTTGTTATCATATATGATGATATTGCATATGGTGAATCACTAGGAAGGACAGCAAAGTTTCCAAGAAATGCGATGGCATTCAAATGGACAGATGAAACGGCAGACACGGTACTACGGCAGATAGAGTGGAGTGCATCCAGAACAGGTCTTATTAACCCGGTAGCCATATTTGATCCGGTTGAGCTTGAGGGAACTAAGGTGTCAAGAGCAAGTGTCCATAATATAAGTATTATGGAAGGTCTTAAGCTTGGAATAGGTGATGATATAAGAGTGTTTAAGGCTAATATGATTATACCTCAGATAGCACAGAATCTTACAGAAAGTGGCAATATTGTAATACCTGATGTCTGTCCGGTATGTGGACAGCCTACAAGAATCTGTGAGATAAATGATGTCAAAACACTTTATTGTGATAATCCTGAGTGTCAGGCAAAGCATGTTAAAAGCTTTGCGCTTCTTGTGTCAAGGGATGCACTTAATATAGATGGACTGTCAGAGGCAACGCTTGAAAAGTTTATACAGAGAGGCTTTATTAAGGATAAGACTGATATATTCCATCTTGACAGATTCAAGGACGAGATAGTAGCCATGGATGGCTTTGGAGAAAAGTCATATGCCAATCTTATAGAAGCGGTTGAGAAAGCAAGAGATACAGATCTGGTAAGAGTATTGTATGGACTTGGGATAGACAACATAGGTTTGTCAACAGCAAAGCTTATTGTAAGGAAGTTTAAGGGCGATAAGGAAGCACTTATGAATGCTGATATACAGGAGCTTACAGATATAGATGGCATAGGAGAAGTTATAGCCGATTCGTATGTAAAATATTTTGCGGATGAGAAAAAAAGAAAAGAATATATAAGGCTTTTAGGTGAAGTGAGCTTAAAAGAAATGGATGATACACAAAACTCACAGGAACTTTCAGGAAAAACATTCGTAATAACTGGCAGTGTGACTCATTTTGCAAACAGGAAAGAGTTAAAAGAGCTTATAGAAAGCATGGGTGGTAAGGTTACTGGTTCGGTTACAGGAAACACCTCGTATCTTATTAACAACGATTCTATGTCACAGTCTGCAAAGAATAAAACAGCAGCTAAGCTAAATGTACCTGTTATTACAGAAGAAGAATTCATCAGACTTGCGGGATTAGTGGATATGCTGTAATATAATGTGAGATATAAGAACGGAGGAACATTATGCCAATTAAGATACAGAATGATCTGCCAGCCAAGCATGAACTGGAAGAAGAAAATATATTTGTTATGGATGAAAGCAGGGCACTTTCGCAGGATTTCAGGGAGCTGCAGATAGCAATCCTTAATCTTATGCCATTAAAGCAGGATACGGAACTTCAGCTTTTGCGTGCGTTATCTAACACACCATTGCAGATAGATGTGACATTTATACAGACAGAATCACACATTTCAAAGAATACATCTCATTCACATATTAAGAAGTTTTATGAAACATTTACTGACATAAAGGATAAAAACTTTGATGGTCTTATAATAACTGGGGCACCAGTTGAAAAGCTCGACTTTGAAGAGGTTAACTACTGGGATGAATTAACAAAGATTATGGAGTGGTCAAAGGAGCATGTAACATCAACTCTTCATATATGCTGGGGTGCACAGGCAGGACTTTATTATCATTATGGTATAAAGAAGGTTCTTCTTGATAAGAAACTTTCGGGTGTTTACAGACATCATGTCCTTAACAGAAAGGAACCTCTTGTAAGAGGGTTTGATGATTATTTTATGGCACCACATTCAAGATATACAGAAGCATGCAGAGAGGATATCCTTAATAATAAGCAGCTTAAGGTGTTTGCTGATTCACAGGAGGCAGGCATATATATCGTTATAGGACAGGAAGGAAAGCATATATTTGTTATGGGACATCCGGAATATGACAGAATGACACTTGACCAGGAATATAAGAGAGATTATGATAAGGGGCTTGAACCAGAACTTCCTGTCAACTATTATCCTGATGATGACTGCAACAGAAAGCCGGTGTTATCGTGGAGAAGCCATGCGAATAATCTATATACTAACTGGCTTAATTATTATGTATACCAGACAACTCCTTATGATCTTAACGAAAAGGCGGAAAAGAGGTCTTTTAATTGATAGATGAAAAAGAAATTCTCCCATTCAACTTTTTTTCGTATGGTGGTGTTTATAGTGGTGACCATAATGGGATGAGATATATGATTAAAAGAACTGGTAAAAAGCCGGATTTCACTTTGAATGCGCTTGTGTGGAGAGGTCCATATGCATCATCAGCTGTTAATGCAGATGATATAACAAAAAAAGAGTTTGAATATTCAGAGGAAGGAAGAAAAGCTGCTATAGAATGGATACAAAAGATGTATACAGACAGAAAGGATGAATGGGATAATGCCCCATCCATCAATCAGGCTGTATTGTACGATGGCAGGAAGAATACATAACGATAAATATAATAATATATACAAGGCATGAAGCTATACATTTTGCTATAAGAGCTGTTGTGTAAGTGATGTTTTGTGATAGAAAAGGCAGTATGATAAATGCTGCCTTTTCTGTTATAAGAACAGAGGCGATGGATATTACACTCATGCTTAGCGGACATATTATATTGCTTATTACGTCTGTTTTGAAATGATATATAGTATAAAGCTTTATATAGTTAAGCATACATACAACAATATTGCTTATTATAAGACCGTATATATATCCACATATCCCAATGCGTGGAACAAGTATTATAAGAAATCCTATCCTGATAATAAGACCGGTTATGTTTGCAGCGCAGGTAAAGGATGTTTTGTTTATTCCGTTTAATATGCTTGAAAGGCTTACCTTTAAGTAAAGAAAAGGGCATACGCATGCAAGTATAATGGTGTATGTGTATACATCAGGCTGCTTAAATATAATTGCACCAAGCCTGCTTATGTATAACACAAACAGAATACAGCACATAATACCAAGGTGCATACACACGCAGATGGTGTATGATATAGTTCTGGTTATATTATCAGACTGGTTTGTGGAACTATCTTTGGATATCTTTGGGGTGAGCATAACTGCAAGGGAATTGGTTATTGCGCCAGGAAACATTATAAGTGGAATCACCATTCCACCGATGATTCCATAAGTGCTTACAGCATTTTCGTTATTCATTCCATATAGCATAAGCTGTACAGGAATAAGAATAGCTTCACCGCTTTCAAGAAGATGAACTAAAAGGCTGTTAAGATTAAGCGGTAAAGCGTATAGTGCAAGGTTCTTCATTAATGTATATATTTTCCCCTTTGTTGTGGGATTAAGCGATGATAAGTTCACTCTTTTGTAATGCTTTCTGATTTTTTTAATATATAATGCCAAAACGCAGAATATTACAGCACATAATTCGCCTGCTATATTGCCATATATGGCATCTGTAATATTAAGGGTACGGTCTGATCGCTGTATAAAAATATAGTAATAAAAGATGACTCCAAATATTCTTACGAGCTGTTCTGCTATCTGGGATGCAGCGGGGATAAAGGCAGACCTGCAGCCGTAATAATAACCGCATATACAGCTGTGTACTGCTGACAGCGGTATACTTACGACAATAATTCTTATTAGTTCAGTACAATCTGTGTTTAACATGATTTTTTCAGCTATTGTTCCAGCATATATATAACATAATGCTGAAAATATTACTGACATGGGGATAGATAAGAAAAGACCAGATATTAAAGGCTTTAAGCTTTGTCTGTCTGCTGCGGTATACCTTGATATGGCAGAATTAAATCCGCATATGCATACAGAGAACGCTATTCCACATAAAGGTGTAATGAGCTGTAGCATTCCCATACCATATGCACCTATATGGGCGTTTAGAAATATTCTGTAATAAAACCCGAGTATCCGGCAGAAAAGACCGGCAAGTGTTAAAACAATGGTTCCTTTAATTAGTGGATTTTTAATAGAATTATTTATGGGATTGTTAAAGGAATTATTTATGCGATTATTCATGCAGCCTCCAGTTTATATTTTTGCTTTGATATATGGGCAGATGTCACATTAATCCATATTAATCTTTAACATAGTATGCACTGGATGAATATAATATTATAAATATATTGGAAAAGTGCGATTATATGCACGGAAAGAGTTCTATGTTATATCTTGATAATGCAGCAACAACTCCGCTTCTTCCAGAAGTCCGTAAAGTGATGATAAATTATATGGTGGATAACTTTGGCAATCCATCTTCTATATATAAAATAGGCAGAATGAACAAAATAGCAGTAGAAGAAGCAAGAAAGAGCATAGCTGAGACTATAGGCGCATGTCCGGATGATATTTTTTTTACGTCAGGCGGGACTGAAAGTGATAACTGGGTTCTTGAATCGGCAGCAGAATCAGCAACGGAATCAGACAGTGCGCATATTATTGTAAGTGCTATAGAACATCCAGCCGTTATTAATAAATGTATACAGCTTAAGAAAAGGGGCTGTGATGTGGATTATATTAAAACTGATAAAAATGGGATTATTAATACCGATGATCTTATATCGAAAATACGTGATGATACAAAGCTTATATCAGTAATGCTTGTGAATAATGAAATAGGAACAATACAGCCGGTAAAAAATGTATGTAATATAGCGGCGGAATATGCAATACCTGTTCATACGGATGCGGTAGCTGCATATGGACATATACCTGTTAATGTAAAGGAGCTTGGGGTAGATTATCTTAGCGTAAGTGCACATAAAATAGGAGGAGCGAAGGGCACAGGCTTTTTGTATGCAAAAGCAGCAAATATAAATCCATATATATATGGAGGAGGGCAGGAAAAAGGAAAACGCTCAGGTACTGAGAATGTTGCAGGTATTATGGGACTTGCAAAAGCAGCAGAAATTGCACAGGAGAAGCTTGACAGCAGAATAGAGGAAGAAAATATAACAAAAAACTATATAACTGACAGGATTTTAAGGGAAATAAAAGGCTCATCGCTTAATGGAGACTACAAAAAACGCATTTCAGGTAATATGAATTTTGCATTTACAGGCATAAATGGAGGTGAACTTGTAATAATGCTTGATAAAAATGGAATATGCGTATCAGCTGGTTCAGCATGTCATGGTAATTCGGGTGGACCATCTCACGTACTAAAAGCTATAGGACTTGATGATGAAGCAGCACAGTCGTCAATACGTCTGACACTTGGCAGGGGGCTTACAAAAAAAGAGTGTGATTATTGTGTTGAATGTATAAAAAGAGCAGTGCAGGAACTAAGAAGCAATGCAGTATGATGGAGCAGTACAGAAATATAAATATGGAATAATAGAGAATAAGCAGAGGACAAATAGAGAGTAAGCAGGGGCTATCATGATGAATGATCAGATATGATATCCCCTGTATTCTGTCTGCTGAGCTGTAAACATAGAATTATAGCCTTATGAATTCAGGTTGGCGTTTTTTAAATATAGTATAATATTTGAATCCTGCATTTGTAAGAATGTCGTAAAGAACGTCAAATCTGTATGAAATATGTTCTGTCTTATGGGCATCAGAGCCTGTGGTGATTATTTCACCACCAAGTTCGTGGTATCTTTTTATTATATCCGGACATGGATTAGGATTCTTAAGTCCATATTTAAGTCCGGATGTGTTAATCTCTATGCCTTTACCCTTTTCTATAAGCATACGAAGTATTGTATCTATGTAATCTGAGTAATCTTTCCAGTTATATGCCGTATCTTTGCCAGGAGCATAACGGACTATATAGTCAAGATGTCCATATACATCAAAGTTGCTGCACACCTTAAGAGAGTCAATGATTCCCTCATAATATGTTGATATGCCCTCTTTTACAGATATATTCTGCCAAAACTCATCATAGTATGGATCATTTCCATATACAAGATGGCATGAGCCGATGATAAAATCAAGAACAGAATCTTTATCATATTCGTTTACACGTCCGGCAACTGATGGCATGAGTCCTTGTTCTACGCCGGCACTAATATCTATAATATGGGAATATTTTTCCTTAAGGCTGGTTATAGTATCTACGTAGGGCTTGAAATCAAGCATAAACATAACCTCACCATTTTCAGGTGGGTAATCAAAGTCGTTGTGGTCTGTAAAACATATTGATTTTAATCCGAGTTTTACAGCCTGTCTGACTACATTTTCAGGTGGATTGTCTGAATCAGATGAAAAGGAAGTATGCAGATGATAGTCACAAAGTCTGTTATTATAATTGCTTAAACACATAATAATCCTCATTTCCACGCATTTATACTCATGATTGTGCTGTATGCGTTATTATTGAATTTATAATCGTTTATTAAATCAATATAGCATAGTGATATGTACTTGCTATACTTTTTTAATAAATGTTTTTAATAAAATACATTGTGTTAATTAGCATGTTTGCTAATATGTGCTTTTTATATACACAGTAATAAAATGCTTTTTCGGTTAAACCTCTTGAAAATATTTCTTTTGATTGTTATTATGTAAACGTAATTTTACATTCTTTACATAAAATGCACATTAATTTTATTAAGCAATTAAGATTTATAAGGATTGCATGAAATATAATATGTGCAGGACAGGAGAAAAAAGTGGATATTGAGTTAGTTGGCAATTTGTTTATGTTTGCAGGCGGCATAGGTATGTTTCTTTATGGAATGAACATTATGGCCGATGGTATGCAGAAGTCAGCTGGAAGTAAGATGAAACAGCTTATTGGGTATCTGACCAGAAACAGATTACTGGCGGTTCTGGTAGGAGCATTTATAACTGCGATTATTCAGAGTAGTGGTGCTACTACAGTCATGGTTGTAGGTTTTGTTAATGCAGGACTTATGACACTTGTCCAGGCAGTCGGAGTTATAATGGGTGCTAATATAGGTACAACCATTACAGCATGGATTGTTTCGCTTGGACAGTTAGGTGATGCAGTTAAAGTGTTAAAGCCAGAGTTTTATGCACCTCTGCTTGTAGGAATAGGTGCTATTCTTGTTTTATTTAGTAAAAAACCAAAGAAGAAAATGGTAGGAGAAATTATAGTTGGTATAGGTCTTTTGTTCTTAGGCTTAAGCTTTATGTCACAATCTATATCACCATATACAGATGCACCTATATTTTCAAAGGCATTTGAGGTTGTAGGAAGTAATCCTTTGCTGGGTATACTTATAGGTATTATTGTTACAGCACTTTTACAGAGTTCATCTGCCTCTGTGGGCATATTGCAGACACTTGCCATTAATGGTGTTGTTACAACTAATGCAGCAGTATTTATAACATTAGGACAGAATATCGGTTCATGTGTGACTGCGATTATATCTAGTGCAGGTACAACACGAAATGCAAAAAGAGCAGCATGTATGCATCTTCTGTTTAATATTGCAGGAGCTGTCATATTTGGAACAGCAGCATTTATATTATTCGTTCTAAGACCTTCACTTGCGGTACATAACATAACAAGTGTTGAGATTTCGTTGTTCCATACATTTTTCAATATTATATGTACAACAATCATGATGCCATTTGGCGGGCTGCTTGTTAAGTTATCAGGTATGATAATAAGAGAAAAATCACAGGATGAAGAAAATGCCACACTTGAGGCAAGCGACAGCTATGCGGCTGAGCTTTCAAGACATTTTGATAACAGAATATTAGAACAGCCATCTGTTGCAGTTAACAGGGCACTTAGTGAAGTTGTCATCATGGGAAATCTTGCTCTTGATAATATAAAGTATTCATCTAAGGCAGTTATTAACAATGACCAGGATATGATAGATAAGGTTATAGAAACAGAACATAAGGTTGATCTGTATGAGAAGTATCTTACAGAGTATCTGATAAAGGTAAACAACCTGTCGATAACAGAAGAACAGCATCTTATGATTAACAATCTGTTTCATGCTATCATAGATATAGAAAGAGTGTCTGATCATGCTGAGAATATGGCAGATCTGGCAAAGTATAAAATAGAGAATGGCATCACGTTTTCACAGCATGCCATGGAAGAACTTAAAGCACTTTATGAGAAGGTGGTTGTCAGCTTCTCAGAGGCAGTAAAGGCAAGAGAAAAACTAAGCCGTATAGCAGCAGAGAATGTATGCAGGATAGAAGACGAAGTAGATGCCATGGAAGAAGAACTGCGTAATAAGCATATTGAAAGACTCTCGTCAGGTTTGTGCAAGCCATCTAATGGTGTCATATTCCTTGATACACTTTCTAACTTTGAAAGAATGTCAGATCATGCTAATAATCTTGCTGATTGTGTGCTTGAAGAACTTGAACAAAAAAACAGATAAAAATATTTTATAGAATATTTTGTAAAAAATAGTAATTTACACTTGATATTTTAAATTAGTTTATGTAGAATATCTTTAGTTGATTTTTTATTAACAATCTTTATATTAGGAGGATTTATTTTTATGTCAGTAAAAGTTGCGATTAATGGTTTTGGACGTATCGGTAGACTTGCATTCAGACAGATGTTTGGTGCAGAGGGTTATGAGGTTGTTGCTATCAATGATTTAACAAGCCCTAAGATGTTAGCTCATCTTTTAAAGTATGATTCATCACAGGGAAGATATGTTAACTTTGGTGAAGAAGATCAGGTAACAGCTGATGATGAAGCTGGTACAATCACAGTAAAGGGTAAGACAATCAAGATCTACAAGGAGCCAGATGCTAACAACTGTCCTTGGGGTGAACTTGATGTTGACGTAGTTCTTGAGTGCTCAGGATTCTATACATCTAAGGCAAAGGCTCAGGCTCATATCAATGCAGGTGCTAAGAAGGTAGTTATCTCAGCTCCAGCTGGTAACGATCTTAAGACAATCGTTTACAATGTTAACCATGAAACACTTACAGCAGAGGATAATATCATTTCAGCTGCTTCTTGTACAACAAACTGCTTAGCTCCTATGGCTAAGGCTCTTAATGATTGTGCTACAATCGAATCTGGTATTATGTGTACAATCCATGCTTACACAGGTGATCAGATGATTCTTGATGGACCACAGAGAAAGGGTGACTTAAGAAGATCTAGAGCAGGTGCTTGCAACATCGTTCCTAACTCAACAGGTGCTGCTAAGGCTATCGGTCTTGTTATCCCAGAACTTAACGGAAAGCTTATCGGAGCTGCACAGAGAGTTCCTACACCTACAGGTTCTACAACAATCCTTAACGCTGTTGTAGCTAAGAAGGTTACTGTTGATGAAGTTAACGCTGCTATGAAGGCTGCTGCAACAGAAAGCTTTGGTTACAATGAAGAACTTATCGTATCTAGCGATATCGTTGGTATGAGATTTGGTTCATTATTCGATGCTACACAGACAATGGTTAACGAACTTCCAAATGGTGGCTGCCAGGTACAGGTTGTTTCTTGGTATGATAATGAAAACTCATATACAAGCCAGATGGTTAGAACAATTAAGTACTTTGCTGAATTAAGCAAGTAATTAAAGGTTGAAATACCTATAAGGTTGATTATGTTTAACTAGTTAATAATACCGGAGATGAGAATTCATTCTCCGGTATTTTAATAAGTGTGTTGTGTAAAAAGTATTAATGTATATTTCTGTTTATAGATGCAGATGATATATAAGTACTTTTGCATAGAATATACATTTTATAATTATAATATTATAAAAATATTATGGAGGATTTGATTATGCTTAATAAGAAGTCAATAGATGACATTAATGTTAATGGCAAGAGAGTATTATGCAGATGCGATTTTAATGTACCTTTAGATGGTGACAGAATAACAGACGAAACACGTCTTGTTGCTGCACTTCCAACTATCAAGAAGTTAATAGCTGATGGTGGAAAGGTTATCCTTTGCTCACACCTTGGAAAGCCAAAGGAAGCTGACAAGACTTTATCTTTAGCACCTGTAGCTAAGAGACTTTCAGAGCTTCTTGGACAGGATGTTAAGTTTGCAGCAGATGATACAGTTGTTGGTGACAATGCCAGAGCAGCTGTTGCAGCTATGAACAACGGTGATGTTATTCTTCTTGAAAATACACGTTTCAGAGCAGAAGAGACAAAGAATGGTGAAGAATTCTCTAAGGATCTTGCATCAATCGCAGATGTATTCGTTAATGATGCATTTGGTACAGCTCATAGAGCACATTGCTCTAACGTAGGTGTTACAAAGTATGTTGACACAGCTGTAGTTGGATATCTTATGCAGAAGGAAATTGATTTCCTTGGAAATGCTGTTAACAATCCAGTAAGACCTTTCGTAGCCATCCTTGGTGGATCAAAGGTTTCATCAAAGATTTCAGTTATCAATAACCTTCTTGATAAGGTTGATACTCTTATTATCGGTGGTGGTATGTCATATACATTCCAGAAGGCTCACGGCGGCAACGTTGGACAGTCATTAGTCGAAGATGATTATCTTGACTATGCTAAGGAAATGATGGCAAAGGCTGAAGCTAAGGGTGTTAAGATGCTTATTCCTATTGATACAGTAGTAACAAAGGAATTCAGTAACGATGCTCCTTTCCATGTAGTTGAAGCTGGATGCCAGGAAGATGATGATATGGGTATGGATATTGGACCAAAGACATGCGAACTTTACAAGGATGCTCTTAAGGATGCCAAGACAGTAGTATGGAATGGACCTATGGGTGTATTTGAATTCCCTAACTTTGCTAAGGGAACTATCGCAGTAGCAGAAGAGTTAGCACAGCTTACAGATGCTACTACAATTATTGGTGGTGGCGATTCAGCAGCTGCTGTTAATAACCTTGGCTTTGGCGATAAGATGACACATATTTCTACAGGTGGCGGTGCATCACTTGAATTCCTTGAAGGCAAGGAACTTCCAGGTGTTGTTGCAGCTAACGATAAGTAATGTGTTTACTGACATAAACATATAGCAGAAAGGTTATATCATATAATCAATCTGCACCATTAGGCAAAAAGGGACTGCGTATATTATATATGCAGTCCCTTTTTGTGCAAAAATAGACATAATTTTGGCTACAGCTTAATACAATATATGATGTAGTTACGATAATGGAATATAAATATTGTATTTATTTCAAATATTCACATTATTAGTGGCTTTTTGCAAATTTGTATGATATAATTCATATATCTTAATAAGCATTCTTAATAATTTTTATATATTTGTTATGAATGTATTATAGTTACTGTGCAGAGTTGAAGAAAGAGTATATTGTGTATTAGATGTAAGAATACGGTAAAGGGTGAGTACTCATCTTATTATTAATTTAAGATAAAACCCTGCGTTAAACAGTAACATATTGTATGGAGGCGTGGTTGTAATATGAGAAAGAAGATAGTAGCAGGAAACTGGAAGATGAATATGACTCCTAAAGAAGCAGTCGGACTTGTAAATAAGCTTCGTGATAAGTTGGCTGGAAGTGATGTAGAGGTTGTGTTTTGTGTTCCGGCGATAGATATAATACCTGTTGTTGAGGCAGTTAAGGATACAGATATTAAAGTTGGTGCAGAGAACATGCATTATGAAGAAAAAGGTGCATTTACTGGGGAGATATCACCTGGAATGTTAGTTGATTCAGGAGTATCATATGTGATATTAGGACATTCAGAAAGAAGACAGTACTTTGGCGAGGATGATGATTGTATCAACAGAAAGGTAAGAAAGGCTATAGAATATGGTATTACACCTATTATCTGTTGTGGAGAGACTATCCAGCAAAGAGAAGAGGGTATCACGTTAGATTTTATAAAAAAGCAGATTAATGCAGCATTTACACAGGTTTTGCCTGATGATGCAGCTGATTGTGTTATTGCTTATGAGCCGATATGGGCTATTGGTACAGGCAGGGTTGCAACATCAAAGCAGGCACAGGAAGTATGTGAGGCTATAAGATGTAATATAAGAGAGCTATATGGTGACGATGTAGCCGCTAAGGTGAGAATACTTTATGGTGGCTCAGTGAATGCTTCTAATGCTAAAGAGCTTTTTGAACAACCAGATATAGATGGTGGTCTTGTTGGTGGAGCAAGCCTTAGACCGGATTTCTGTGATATAGTTAAATACGAGGGAGCATAATATCCATACATATTGTAGTTGGTCAATATGATTAACTTGTTAAATAAGCGGCTTGTTAATAAGCAACTTGTTAAAAATGGTTTTGAAAAATGCAAAAAAGCTTTTTTGGGAGCAATCATAAGATATAGCAGTTTGCGGATGTCTTGTGGTTGTTCTCTTTTTTGATTAGTAAAACATTAATTGCATATTTAAAATAATTATGCTATCATACTACAGGTGAAATAAGATATTGATATTAGATTCGTATATTGGGCAGCTTTGCTACATATATGGGATATCAACGATTCCGGTTCATGTAGTATATGATACCGGTATACGTTAGAATGGAGGATTAATATGAGTAAAAAACCAGTTGTATTAATGGTATTAGATGGTTATGGTTTAAGTGACAAAACAGAGGGCAATGCTATAGCTATGGCAGACACTCCTGTTATGGATAAGCTGATGAAAGAATATCCTTTTGTTAAGGGTAATGCTTCTGGCAGTTATGTAGGTCTTCCTGATGGACAGATGGGTAACTCAGAGGTAGGACATATGAATATAGGTGCTGGTAGAATAATATATCAGGATCTTACAAGAATAACAAAGGCAATTGCAGATGGCGATTTCTTTAAGAATGAAGAACTTCTTGCAGCTATGGAGAATTGTAAGAAGAATAATTCAGATCTTCATCTTTTTGGTCTTTTATCAAGTGGTGGTGTTCATAGTCATATATCACATGTATATGGACTTTTAGAGATGGCTAAGAAGAATGGTGTATCTAATGTTTATGTACATGCATTCCTTGATGGAAGAGATACTCCACCAGCATCTGGTAAAGATTTCGTGGCACAGCTTGAAGAAAAGATGGCAGAAATCGGAGTTGGTAAGGTAGCTTCTTTAGCAGGAAGATACTATGCTATGGATAGAGATAATAACTGGGACAGAGTTGAACAGGCTTACCGTTCACTTACAACAGGTGAGGGAAAGCAGGCTGAAAGCGCTGTAGCAGCTATGGAAGCTTCATATGCAGAGAATGTTACAGATGAGTTCGTTGTTCCTACAGTTATTACAGAGAATGGAAAGCCTTTATCAGTTGTAAAGGAGAATGATTCAGTTATCTTCTTTAACTTCAGACCTGACAGAGCAAGAGAGATGACAAGAGCATTCTGTGATGATAAATTCACAGGCTTTGAAAGAACATATATTCCAACTACATTCGTATGCTTTAAGGACTATGATGAGACTATTCCTAACAAGCTTATTGCCTTTAAAAAGGAAGAGATTAAGAATACATTTGGAGAATTCCTTGCGGCAAATGGAAAGAAGCAGCTTCGTCTTGCTGAAACAGAGAAGTATGCACATGTAACATTCTTCTTTAATGGTGGTCAAGAAAAACAATATCCAGGAGAAGATAGAATTTTAGTACCATCTCCAAAAGTAGAAACATATGACTTAAAGCCAGAAATGAGTGCATATGAAGTAACAGATAAAGTTGTAGAAGCAATTAATTCCAAAAAATATGATTGTATAATTCTAAACTATGCTAACCCAGATATGGTAGGTCATACAGGAAGCTTAGAAGCAGCAATAAAAGCAATAGAAACAATAGATGAATGTGTAGGAAGAGTAGTAGAAGCAATAAATAATCAAAGCGGAGTTTTATTAATAACAGCAGATCATGGAAATGCTGAGCAAATGATAGATTATAAAACAGGTGAACCACATACTGCTCATACAACAAATCCAGTACCATTAATATTAGTAGGAATGGAAAATGCAAAATTAAGAGAAGGAAGACTTGCAGATTTAGCACCAACAATGCTTGATATAATTGGACTAGATAAACCAGAGGAAATGACAGGAGAAAGTTTGATTGTAAAATAACTATAAATTTGAGAATCATTTTGAAATAAGAAGCAAAGAAAGTTTGTATATATGCAAAAATCTTTGCTTTTATTTCTAATAAGGGGAATAAAATATGCTAAATAAATCTAGAATGAAAAAGTTATATTCAGAATTGCAAAATGAAATTTTTTATATGATACCAGAAAAATGGGAAAAAATATATTTATATGCCTCAATAATGGAACAAATGAATCATTTACAAACAGGAGAAATGTATTTTTATTATTATCCAAAAGGAATTTTAAAAAAAGAACCAATTAATGTGTATGAAATTCCAACTAAATTTAATATAGATGAAGAAGACTATAATAAATTAGTAAATAAATTATATGAAACAATAAAATTATTATATAAAGAATTTGAAGATGCTGGAGAAAAATTATGGAGCAATATAATTGTTTCAATAGAAGATTATCAATTTAAAGTAGAATATAGATATGAAGATTTACTAATGTCTTCATATGATAGCTATGATAGACATATAATATTTAAATATAAATACTTAAATTTTCCACTAGAAAGAATGTCAAAGAAAGATAGAAATATGATAGAACAATATATATTAGAAGATAAATTTAGAGTAGTAGAAACAAAGAAATATAGTGAAGGAATATATAAAAATAGAGTACATAATATAGTTGAATATGATAAAGAAACTAAGGTTATGGAACAACAAGAGGATGAAATGAAATTAGAGCATTTAGATAAGTATGAATTATATAAAAGAAAAAAAGAAGAGCAAAAGAAAAAAGATAAAATAGAAATATTAGAAAAAAAAGAAGAAAAAAGGAAAAATCAGATATTAAACTTTTAAATATGAAATAAGTAGAAATATTGCGAAAAAAGTCAAATTTAGTATTGAAACTTTTAGTTTTAAGTAATATAATAAAAAAGCAAAAGCAATATAGCTAATCGAAAGGAGAAATTAAAATGATTTATTCAAAAGAAGTAGAAGATATGTGCAAAGTTGCAAAAGGAGTAGACCATGGACCAGCACCAATTCCAGAAGA
>ENA-ORPK01000268-ORPK01000268.1-human-gut-metagenome-genome-assembly--contig:-NODE-268-length-50458-cov-6.060195_pt1 | contig 50458 bp, 42 predicted proteins | sample MGYA00242139_ERZ509068 | MGnify/ENA primary metagenome ERZ509068 (study PRJEB26280, sample SAMEA2338687) | human gut metagenome | biome: human gut; feature: human-associated habitat; material: faeces...
TGCTCTGTTTTTGCATATATCCGGTTTTTTCTTGGTCACGAAACGCCTTTTTGGGGAAAATTCGCAAAAAACCGCCGCTTGATAGATTATCGGAACCGCGGGAGAAAAAAAGGAGGGCGTGCCGTAAAACCCAATTACGACACACCCCCGCCTCAATTTGGTCGTTATATGACAATTTCAGAAGCAGCAGCCATACAAGGCATGAAAGAACTTCTTGCCGAGTACAAGTCAGACAATTTTCCGCTTACAACTTCAAGGATATTAGAAGCTCTTGGAAATGCCGTAAACGTAACTTTAGTAAAATATATCGCTAAACACATATTCGTCAATGAGTAATAAGGTATCAATAGCAACAACCCCGTTAGTTTACCAAACCTTTCGCTATATCAGTAACAAGGTTTGGAACGCTTTGGCTGAGTATGTCGATAATTCTATTGCAAGTTTTCAAAGCCACCAGGATTTATTACAACGAATCAATCCGAATCAAAAAGTCAGAGTAGACATATCCATTGACATTGAATCGGATTGCATTCAAATCCGTGATAATGCCTTTGGCATCGATTCCTTTAACTTCAATCGTGCTTTTGAACTTGCAAACATTCCTTTAGATGCAAGCGGTCTGAATGAATTTGGTATGGGCATGAAAGTATCGTCTATATGGTTATCAAATCTTTGGACTGTCGAAACTTCCGCATTTGGTGAGACTGTCAAGCGTCGTGTTGAATTTGACCTTGAAAAAGTTATTCAAGATGAAATGCTTGACTTGGATGTTATCGAAGAACCCGAGCTTGCAGAAGCCCATTACACCATCGTTACACTCCACAAATTATCTCAAAATAAACCTGGCAAAAGGCAACTTGCTTCGATAAAGAAACATATTGCCAGTATATACACCAAGTTCATTAGGGATGGTCTATTAGAACTATATGTTAATGGTGAATTAATGGAGCATCAACCTCTTAAGATTCTAAAAGCCCCATACTACAAAACGCCTAATGCCGAGGCTATTGAATGGTATAGGCCAATTGAATATACCTTTGAGAATAGCTACTACCGTTATTCTGTCAAAGGCTTTATCGCCATACTGGAAACTCAATCTACTTCTACGGACAACGGTTTTTTACTTTTTCGTAGAGGCCGTGCTATTGACAGCAGCGGTGATGAAAAATACCGCCCTACCATTTTGAGTGGTGAGGTGGGTTCGCCTCGATATAAACGCATCTTTGGCGAACTCGAATTGGAGGGATTTGAAGTTTCTTTTAATAAGGGCACTTTCCTCCAAGACGAAGACTTTGATATGTTTATCCAACTTCTTCGTGAAGAAATTGCATCCAACAAGGAATTCGATATTTTTGGTCAGGCTCAGCACTATACGAAACCAATCGCACTACCAACAAAGAAAACGATTGCTTCTAAATTCGGCAGTGCCTTTGGTTCGATTAATATTAATTCTACATCCGAGCCATCAAATCCGACTCCAACGGCTCAGATTTCTTCCGCATCCACAACCTCGGAAAACAATCAGCCCACTACGCCATTGATTGAAGAGCCTACGTCCGATAATATATCCGATGCAACACCACTCTACGATTCTGAAATTCCAATGACCGTTGACGGCTATTCTTTCACTATTCGTCTAAGGGCGGTCAATGGTGAATCAACGCAAGGTTTGTATTCCTTGGATGTCGACCCCGATAACGCCGACCACTTTATTTCAACTCTCAACCTAAAGAATCCATTCTTTGATACATTTGCCAATCTTTTAAGCAAAGACGATGGAATAGTTCCTTTAGTTAAAGTGGTTCAAACAATGGTATCTACTGAAATAATGCTGGGAAAGCAAGGACAACATTCTGCTGCTCAATATTTCCGCTCTAAGTTTAATTCTTATTTTGGCCAATTCTAATGAGTGAGACTATATCCATATTAACCGATGACCCCGTTGATTATAGGCAACGACTGATTGTAGGCTCTCATACGATTAAACTTGCCGAAACCTTGCCTATTGATGATGCCGCAAAGGCTATTGTTATAGACGAAGCAATGGACATACTCTCCCATTGTGTGCCGCCGGGTAGACACGACGATATTACCAATATTGCCGTCGGATATGTACAGAGTGGCAAAACTATGTCGTTTACCGTTCTTTCTGCCTTGGCCGCTGATAATGGATATCGCATCATTATTTACCTGACTGGAACCAAAACCAACCTACAAGGACAAACATATCGGAGATTAAGAAAAGATTTATTAGGGGGCAACCGATTTGGCGATTACAAAATCTTTGATGACAATCTCCGAAATTACCATATTGACATCAATAGGGTAAAAAATTTCCTTGATTTGGGCGATTGTGTTCTCCTATTTCCGATATTAAAACACTATCAACATATTTCTGAATTAGCGGAAATTTTCGGTTCAGTTTCGATTAAATCAAAACTGAACGAATTAGGCGTCCTAATTATTGATGACGAAGCTGACCAATCAAGTTTCAATACCTATGCTCGTAAAAATTCTCAATCTGACGATTGGGAAGAAGATGAGTTCAGCAAAACCTATGCAAGCATATTGAAGCTCAAGAGTGTTTTCCCTTCTCATTCTTACGTGCAGTATACTGCCACTCCACAAGCTGCTTTCTTAATCAGCAATCAGGATATACTATCTCCGAAATTCCATACCGTCCTCACACCAGGTAATGGTTATACTGGTGGTAAATTCTTCTTTAAGAATGAGACTATGGAACTTGTTAAAACCATTCCCGATGAAGAAGTATACCATTACCAAAGGAATCCACTTAACGATTGCCCACAGTCCTTATTAAATTCCCTACGAGAATTTATAGTTAGCGTTGCAATCAAGGTTTGTATTCGAGAGGATATATCTTTTCTTACCATGATGATACATCCTGACGGCTTGTGTGCATCTAACGAAAAGTTTGCTAACTGGGTAGATGGCAGCCTTGCCTCTTGGAGAGATATTCTTAATGCGTCATCAAACGATTTTGCACGACGAATATTAGTTGGTGATTTTAGACGCGCATATGATGAAATCACAAAGTATGTTACAACACCGCCCTCTTTTGACGAGGTGATGAACGTTCTTAATAGAGTCCTTCTATTTACGCACGTTCATCTTATTCAAAGTATATCGTCTCAATTTAGCTCCATCCAACCCGAAACCGATATAGATTGGGAAGAAGACATCGCGCATATTCTTATTGGTGCAGATATGCTCAATCGCGGATTTACGGTAGAACACCTGTCTATGACTTATATGCCTCGTTCAACTAAAGGTCGTGCAACTGCTGATACAATTGAACAGCGTTGCCGTTTCTTCGGCTATAAGATGAAATATGCAGATGTCTGTCGCGTTTATCTACCGCAAAAAAGTATTCAAGAATATAACGATTATGTTGATCACGAAGAAGTTCTTCGTTCGACCTTGCGTCAATGTTCGTCTCTTAAAGAACTGTCGTTACATTCAATGCAAATTGCCAATACATTAAATCCCACTCGCACAAATATCTTATCTAAGAAACTCATTCGTTCGCGCCTTTTCGGTTGGCGACAAATGATTTCTGTCGACTATATATCCCACAACAATGCTGTTGTCGCTCAGTTTTTAGAATCTCTTGCCTCGCGTTGGAACTATTGCCATACTTACGAGAAACCAATGCAAAATCATCGATATGCTGATGTTTCCATTGATGAGTTCCTTAACTTCTTCTCAAACATCAAATATATGGATGTACCTAATATTACACGTAAAATAGTCACCATACAGTATTTGACATCTCTTCGAGAAAAAGGGCACTCTCATATTCGTATTTATGAAATTGCTTTTGGTGCGGGAGCTCGTTCCCGTAGCCTGACTAATGGCAAATTCACTCAGCTATTTCAGGGTAATAGTCCTGACTGGTCTTATCCCGGTGATAGGGATTTCAAATCTAACGATATGTTAAGTGTGCAGATACATCACCTCAAAATTAGTAATGAAGTGTCTATACATTTAGCAAACAAAGAATTATATAATCTTGCAATCTACTATCCTGAGATTGAAGATTATATCTCACTTGAAGAACAAGATGACGATGAGGATTAAAGACATAGACATATATCGTTTGTTTTCTGAACTTGTGCAGAATCCAAGTTCAGATAACCAATATCGCGTCGCGAGTATTTCGCATCTTATTCCACATAAGATAGGATGCTCCGAAGAAAACTACCCAATGTTTTTTGTCGAAACTTCCGACAAAAAAATGCAAAACGATATAAAGATGGAGTATTTTAAAGTCCTCTTTAATCGTAAATGCCAATGGGCAACCACTGACGGCAGCAATGAAATTAAGAAATACACCATAATTCAACTAAATTCTCATGTGCCCGAATTACAACGCTATTTTCTCGAAGTAGTCTTGTTGGTTCTTTTCAAATTAGCCCCAGTTCCTCAAAATAGTGCTGTACGCGAAGAAATCCTTAATATCATTAATCTTTTTGCATCTTCCAAAGAAGTATCGAAAGATATTATTGTAGGGCTTTGGGCAGAATTATTTGTTATTGACCAATCTAAAGACCCTAATTATCTTCTTGCGTCATGGCACGTAACCCCTGAAGATAAATATGATTTTAATGACGGGGAAAGTAAGATAGAAGTTAAGGCAACCACTGGAGAAAAACGCGCTCATGCCTTTTCTATTGACCAATTAAATCCTAATCCACATTCGGATTTGATTATAGCTTCTATTCTTATTCAACAATCGGGTATTGGTGAAAGTATAATGAACCTCATGGATAAAATATATCCACGAGTCACAGATCTTGACCTGCAATACAAATTGCAAAGCATTGTCTTACAGACAATAGGTACAAGTTGGGATGAAGTATCGCGCATGTTTTTTGATTATGATTATGCCCGATGCACATACAGACTATTTGCAAGTGCTGACATACCGGCTATTGACAAATGTAATGTTCCGCCACAAGTTTCTTCCGTCAAGTTTGTTTCTGACCTCAGTGGAGTTGAGCCTATTTGTGAGGGTTCTTTATCGAATTTACTACATAAATCTTTGTAATGGCTATTGTATATCCCAAAGGTGCGCAACTCACCAAGATTTTTCTTGATGGCTTTGACCATACGTCAGAGCCTGAGATTATAATGGATGGAAACCCTTTGTGCATTCGTTTTGCGGATATAGTTTACAATATATACCTCAAATGTATCTCATGGAAGGGGAAACCTTACCCCCAAAACGATACGAGAGCACAACTCCCTTCGCGTCCTGAATTTGAAAATTTCAAATGCTCGGATGACAGATTTCTTTTTTTAGGTTACGACCCTATTTGCAACGTATTGGTTTGCTGGAATCCGACTATGGTTAAAGCACGATTAAATCGAAGTTCTTATGTTTCTTTTTATAGCAAACGAAACCTACAAGAAGAAGTCCAAGACGGAAAGACTATTACCGCACATTTATCAAATGGTGATAAATACGTGCTTTTCAAGAGAAAAGATATTGCAGCATTTCTTTCTATGATTGAAGTGCATTTCCCTTCATTAAAACAGGATGATTCGGAACACGTTTCAGAGACTACATCTTCTAATATAACCACGAAAGGAGTTTCTGTTGTAGGCATCCTTGAAGCTATTGAAAACGACAAGTTTGTCAAGAATTTTGTCGACCACCTATTCCCAAATCATACTGTTTTGGAAATTGTTGCCAAATGTTTTAATAAATTTGGAGATGAATACCACAATATGAGATTTCAAAATTGGGGTTCATTAATCAGTTCATACCTTAACAACCATGGCGAAAAGAGTTAATTGGCAAAGAGGCGAGTTTCTTCTGGTCTTGGGCCTATATTTGAAGTTACCGTATTTAAATGGCGTAGTCCCTACTCATAAAGATGTCGTACAAATCATTTCTGATAAATACGGTATTAGTCGCACTGTTGACTCTATCAAAATGCGACTAAATAACTTCATGTCTTGCGACCCTGAAAAATTAGCGCAAGGTGTCAAGGGACTTGATTCCGGCAAAGAGTATTGTATGCCATATTGGAACGAATGGCATAACAATCCTGTTGGGCTTCAAGAAGAAATTAGCAAGATTCTTGCCTCTGCAAATCATGCTGCTGTTCCATCACTGGAACTGATTTCAATTTTCCCGGATTCTCCTACATGGACTAATTTTGAACTTTCTGTTCTTATCCACCTGTGCCGTACTCGTATACCTGCCGATGAAACACATCCTATGGTTAAGTTTTATTCATTGTGGTTTGAAAAGCCTTTAGATGAAACGGTTGTCCTACTCAACCATTTCTCTAATCTCTTCCATCACACTTTTGCACAGGACACTACTTCGTTAAATCACATCGCTGAAGATTTCTTCTCTGAATACGTAAAAAACAAGGACTCTTATAGCTTTGCAGGTAAATTGTATTGGGAAGCTGCTCTTGAAAAATCTGTTGATGTTCTCTCAGATATCGACATTCCTAATTTTTCTGAGACAATAGACACCATCGAATCGGAAGACCCTGTCTCTAAATTGGTAGAGGAGTTAACGTTACAAGGTAGCAGCCGTATTTCCATTGTTATGGAGGCTATGCGTAAATTCCCTGACAAAAACCTTACTTTAGCGCAGTGGTCTGATTTGGTGTCTCAATATATTGAAAGTTTCTCAGCCCCTCAGGACGATGTTTCGTCACAATCGCTTTTTCCCGTTAGTTCCTCGGCTGAAACATTACAATCTGAATCCGACAAAGAAAAACATGTACAAGCAAAGCGAAATAAACCTCGCTTGAAGATGCGCTCTATCACTCTTGAAGGTCAGGTGATAGAAGAATCTACTCCTACTCAAATGTTCGTTGAATTTATCGAACTCATTGGAGCTGATAGCGTCTACGACATGAAGATTCCTTATCGTGGGGTAACATTAGTCGATACCAAGCCTACCCCAGGCTATGAAAAATCTTCCAAGCCTGTTGGAAACGGCTACTATGTCGGAACAAATAGTAGTACACAAGAAAAGATTTCTACTATGCAGGAAATTGCAGACTATTTCAGTATGGACTTGCAAATAGAACGCTACTATAAAAACAAAGATGAATGATTAGGGCGTTGCGGCACCGCCGCCGCGCTTTCGTGAATCGAGCCTAAGGTCTCGACTGGAAGGCTTCAATCGCTAACTCATACGCGAGCTTCGGCACCACATTGTGGATCCGAGGCTCGCTTGCTGTTTGGTATTGTTGCGAAAGCATTTTACCGTGCGTAGTATTGCCGATGCTCAACTTGGCCCATTTGGCTACGTGGAAACGCCATCATATAAGAATATAGATGCAAACGGATCCGTAGCGATTGATATTTCGTACGTTAGGGAAGGCCTTAATGGAGATGTTCGCTGCCATATCTATATTCTGCCCAATTATGACGAAATGGCTATGATTGTGACGTCTTACCGAGTATCGGAGGCATCCAAATGGGCACAGGATGTAGAAGATGTGATTGATACATTCGAATGGACTAATCCACATTGATGCCGAGCCGTTCGATTGAAATATAACAAAACATATCGGTGTTGATTTCTGTAACCGCCGTAACTGTTGCGGCGGTTATGGGAGGGCGGCATGGGCGTGGGCGTGCGGTGATTTTCGGTGGATTTTGTGGGTTGAGGGATATTTGCTAACTTTGCGAAAAGTATCGAAAGACGCAAAACCAAGGAAATGTCACAAGACAACACAATAGACAATAGTATGCCCGAAGGCCATGCGCCTAACGGCCAAGATATATCTTTACACAATCAGAAGTGTCAATGTCCGGGGACATCGGCACATCAAGGTGGTGCGGCAAGTGTGCCGCCGGTGCCGGCCGAATTGGCGGACATTGCACCGTATGATGACGGGTGCTTCCGCGAGAAGCTGGAGAAACTGGTGGGCGAAGAGGGCTTTGAACATGCCATCCGCTTCGTGATGCCGGACGTTGATTATCCGCAGTTTGTACAGCATCTGTTGGCTGTACGCAATCAGCAGGACTTCCAAAGCCGTATTGTAGGCGGTTTCCTCGAGGATTTGGCACGCAAGACCTCGGATGGTATTTCGATGTCCGGCGTGGAGAATATTGTCGAGGGGCAGTCTTACACCTTCATCAGCAACCACCGCGACATCGTGCTGGACGCTTCGTTCCTCAACGTGTGCATGATACGCGCCCATCGTCCTATAACCCAGATTGCTATCGGCAACAACCTGCTTATTTACGATTGGATTACGGACTTGGTGAAACTGAACCGCAGTTTTATCGTCAAGCGTGATGTGTCCAAGATGGACGCTGTGCGTGCCGCTCAGCAGCTGTCTTCGTATATTCGCTATGTCATTTCCAAGCGTCACGAGAGCGTGTGGATTGCTCAGCGTCAGGGTCGTGCCAAGGACTCGAATGATGTGACTCAGGAAAGCCTTGCCAAGATGCTTGCCTTGGCCGGAACGACTAAGGACTTTGCCTCCAACCTCGAAGAAATCAACCTCTTGCCGGTATCCATCACCTACGAGTACGATCCTAATGATTACTTGAAAGTTGATGAATTTGTACTGCGACGTCGCGACCCCGAATTCAAGAAGAGCCAGCATGATGACCTGCTGAGTATGGAGACCGGGTTGCTGTCGCCCAAGGGTCGCATACACTTCCATTTTGGCAAGCCTATAAACGATGATTTGCGTGCCATCGAAGGTACGCCGCGTATTCAGGCTGTACATCAGGCTTGTGCTTTGATAGACCGCGAGATACACCAAGGCTATCGTTTGTATCCGATTAACTATATCGCCTACGACCGGCTTAGCGGTACCGATGCTATGGCCGGGAATTATAGCGCTGACGATGTCAAAGCTTTTGACGATTATGTAGAGCGTCAACTTGGCCGTGTCAATGTTCCCGGCGGTCTTGTTGGGGACGAAAAAGATTACGCTCGGGAGATGCTGCTGACTATGTACGCCAATCCTGTGCGCAATCAATTGGCTGCGAGGTGTTAATCCGCCTCGATAATGACCACGAACACTAATGTGGCTATGAAATAGCCTCACAGTACGCCATAATGACATAATAGAATATGCGATTGGTACTGATTACACTCGTGACCGCCCTTATATTGGGGATGTTGGCCGATGCCTATATATGGATGGCGTTGCGCTCATATCTTCGCCGTCGAGTTTTTGCCAATGTGCATTTGGTTGTGTCCGCGCTTATGGCATTGTTGCTTGTGTCCATAATATTGATGCCGGTACGTACAGGCAGCGATGATGTTTTACGAGTCACGATGTGGATGCTTTATGCATATATCAGCGTGTACGTATCCAAATATCTTTTTGTGATAGTAGACGCCTTGTCGCGTCTGCCTATGTTGTGGCATCGAAGTCGCAGCCGTGTATGCACGGGTGTCGGCACAGCCCTCGCAGTCATTGTATTCCTGGGTATGTGGTATGGAGCTCTTTGGGGCCGTTGGCAGACAGATGTTCGCTATATCGAAGTGCCGATGCAGGGGCTGCCTAAAAGCTTCGATGGGTTGCGCATTGCCCAAATTAGCGACCTTCATGTCGGCACTTGGGGCGATGATACCACCATGGTGGCACGTATTGTAAGCCAAGTCAACGCTTTGCGCCCCGACCTGATAGTGTTCACCGGAGATATTGTCAATCGCCATAGCGCCGAGTTGCAATCCTTTATGCCGGTGCTCGCCCGTTTGCACGCCTCTTATGGCGTCTATTCCATCATGGGCAACCATGACTATGGTGACTACGAAGATTGGCCCGATGCTGCAGCCAAGGCAGCCGATGTCTCAGCCCTCAAGGACATGCAGAAGCGCATGGGGTGGAAGATGCTCAACAACGAATATGACGTCTTGCGCAATGCCCAAGGTGACAGCCTTATGCTGGTCGGCGTCGAAAATGTGGGCGATCCGCCCTTTGCAACTTATGGAGACTTGACTGCCGCATATCCCACACCTGGTGACAGTGCGGCCAAGATACTGCTGACGCATAATCCCGCGCATTGGGAGCGCGACATCCTCCGTCACGATGAGCAAAAATTCGCTCTCACTTTGAGCGGTCACACCCACGCCATGCAAATCGAGGTGCTGGGCCTATCTCCGGCTGTCTTCCGGTACCGCCATTGGGGAGGCCTCTACGATGAGGATCCCGCGCACATGCTGTATGTCAATATAGGTGTCGGCACCGTGGGCTTCCCCGCACGCATAGGCGCGACGCCCGAAATCACACTGCTTACCCTGCGCTCGCGCCACCTCTAACCTACGATGAACTCGACTACGCAAGATATTCCGGTGCTGCTCACCATAGGCTCCAATGCTCGTGATGCCAGGCGTCGCGTCAATGAAGCCTGCGACTACCTGCGTGGTATCATTGCCGGCATACACTTCAGCGATGCTATTTGTGCGCCGTCTTACACCGGCGTGGGGGCTGATTACGTCAATATTGCCGTCACCGGAACCTGTACCTGCTCCAGCGAAGCGTTGCACCGAGAACTGCGTCGCTACGAAGATACACATGGGCGTCATCGCCCCGATTTACATGGTGACGTCGCCATAGACATAGACATAGTGACTTACGGCGAAGACGTCCTCAAACCCGCGGACATGGCCCAGCCGTGGCTGGGGCGTGCCCTGGAACTTATACACGACTGTTAACCGTGGATGTAGAAAAAATGTCCATAAAAAGTCGCCCGGACATGCGACACGTCCGCAGACTTAGCGTTAACTTTGTATCGTCTATAAACGCGCACTGCAGCGCCGAACCTACGACCCCGATACCGGGATTTCTCTAAGCAAAGCAAACACAATGGACAACAACGAAAAAAGATATGGCAAGGGTGGATACCGCAGCAATCGTGACGACGGCCGCCCCAAGGACACGGCAGGACGCATAGTGCCGCGAGACAAAGAACTCGAACAGGCCGTATTGGGCGCCATGATGCTCGAAAAGGATGCTTATACCACCGTCTGCGACCTCCTCAAGCCCGAGAGTTTCTACGAGCCCGAGCACCAGATGGTCTACGAAGCTATACAGACTTTGGCCGCGGCACAGAAGCCCATAGACATGCTTACTGTCATCGAGCAACTGCGAGCCAATGACACCCTCGACAAGGTGGGCGGCCCGGCCTATATTGCCGAACTGACTGCGTGCATCACCTCGGCCGCACACGTCGAGTACCATGCACGCATAGTAGCACAGAAATACTTGGCACGCGAGCTTATCAACTTTGCAGCCAATATCGAAGGCAAGGCATACGACGAGACCAACGATGTGGACGACCTATTGCAGGAAGCCGAGGGACGTCTCTTCGAGATTTCGCAACGCAACGTCAAAAAAGATGTTACACAGATAGATCCGGTCATTTCTCAGGCCATCCATCAGATACAGAATGCCGCTAATCGTGCTTCCGGTCTCTCCGGCCTCGAAAGCGGATTTCATGACTTGGATAAGCTTACTTCCGGATGGCAAAATTCCGATCTTATCATCATTGCCGCACGTCCGGCCATGGGTAAGACCGCCTTTGTCCTCTCTATGGCCAAGAACATGGCCATCAACTACAATACACCCATTGCCGTATTCTCGCTTGAAATGTCCAACCTGCAGTTGGTCAACCGTCTTATATCCAATGTCTGCGAAATTGATGGTACAAAAATCAAGAGCGGACAACTCACTCCTATGGAATGGGAACAACTGCTGGCACGGATCAAGAACCTCAATGGGGCACCCCTTTATATTGACGATACTCCGTCACTGAGCATCTTTGAATTGCGCACCAAGGCTCGTCGCCTTGTGCGCGAACACCAAGTTAAGATGATTATCATCGACTACTTGCAACTGATGAATGCCTCCGGCATGAAATTCGGCTCGCGCGAGCAGGAAGTCAGTATGATTTCGCGTTCGCTCAAGCAGCTGGCCAAGGAACTTGACATCCCAATAGTGGCGCTGTCGCAGCTTAACCGTAGCGTTGAAAACCGCACGGACGGCAAGCGCCCCCAGTTGAGCGACCTTCGAGAGTCCGGCGCCATCGAACAGGATGCCGACATTGTATGCTTCATACACCGCCCCGAATACTATTTGCATAGCGACACTGACGCCAATGGTCGCGATATTCGTGATTTGGCCGAATTTATTGTGGCTAAGCACCGTAGCGGCTCGGTGGATGACATTGAGCTTCGTTTTCGCAAACGTTTTGCGCGTTTCGAAAACATGCACGAAGACCAGCCCGTTACCAGCCTCGCTTCCGTGGGGTCATCGCTGAACGGTGGTGCAGCCGTGCCTGTGGGCTCGGCTCCATCCGCCGGGGTGATGTCATCGCCCACCTCTCCGTCCGGTCCGGCCATAGGAGGAAATGACCCCCTTGGCGGACCTATTCCCGACGCAGACTTTTAAGAGACGCATAGTCCGAATGCACTAAGTGCATAGGGTCATTAAAAGGCCCTAATTCCGGCGACACCAACGAATACACCATCAATCTCATAATATACCAATGAATAAGCGTAGTCTTGTATCAATCTCCGACATCGGCCGAGACGAGATTTTGACATTGCTGGAACAGGCCGCGTGCTTTGAACGTAATCCTAACCGGCGACTGCTGGAAGGTCGTGTCGTGGCCACGTTGTTTTTTGAGCCTTCCACGCGCACGCGTCTTAGCTTCGAGACCGCCGTCAATCGTCTTGGCGGACGTGTCATCGGGTTCAGCGATGCAGCCAACACCTCCACCTCCAAGGGCGAGACTCTCAAGGATACCATCAAGATGGTGTCCAATTATGTCGACCTGATTATTATGCGCCATCACCTCGAAGGGGCGGCGCGTTATGCTTCCGAAGTCACGGATGTCCCCATCATCAATGCCGGTGACGGTGCCAACCAGCATCCTTCGCAGACCATGCTCGACCTCTATTCCATATACAAGACCCAAGGACGTCTTGACAACCTCGACATAACACTTGTGGGTGACCTCAAATATGGACGTACCGTCCATTCGTTACTCCAAGCTATGCGGTGGTTTGGCAGCCGTTTTCGCTTTGTGGCTTGTCCCGAATTGCAGATGCCGCCGCAGTATACCGAATTCTGCCGCACCAACGGCATACGCTATAGCGAACATGTCGAATTCTCTCCCTCGGTGATACAGGGCAGTGATATTATCTATATGACACGCGTCCAGCGCGAACGCTTCACCGACATCATGGAATACGAGCGTGTCAAAAACTACTATACGCTCAAAGCCTCAATGCTTGAAGGGGCGCGTCCGAACATGCGCATATTGCACCCGCTGCCGCGAGTGGGCGAGATAGACCGCGACGTCGACGACAATCCCCATGCCTATTACTTTGAGCAGGCCCGCAATGGCCTATATGCTCGCCAAGCTATCATTTGCCGGGCTCTCGGCATAAATCCCGCCGACATCTGAATATCGACTCTCATACACAGAACATATTATGACTTGTGATAAAAAAGAACTCGCCGTAGCCGCTCTGCGCAACGGCACTGTCATCGACCATATACCGTCGGCCGCACTCTTCAAGGCCGTGCGCGTGCTCGGCGTTGAGTCTATGGACAAATACGTCACCATAGGCTACAACTTGCAAAGCAGCAAGCTCGGTCGTAAAGGCATCATCAAAGTTGCTGACGTCGAATTTTCTCAGGATGAATTGGACCGTATAGCGCTGTTTGCGCCCACGGCAGTAGTAAATATTATACGCGACTACGAGGTGGTAGAAAAACGTCCGGTCACTCTTTCGGACGATATTGTGGGTATTGTACGTTGCGCCAACCCCAAATGTATCACCAACAACGAGCCCATGGACACCCATTTCCATGTGGTATCGCGCGACCCGGTAGTCATCAGTTGCCACTATTGCACCTGTAGCGTCGCAGGCAAGGACGCACATATACTGTGAAACAGGTTTGGCGAGCCGGGACTATGCTCAATCCCGTGCCCGTGGTACTTGTCAGCTGTGGCGGTGCCGACCGAGACAATCTCTTTACCGTAGCTTGGACTGGGACGATATGTTCCGATCCGGCGATGCTTTCCATTTCGGTGCGCCCCAGTCGTTACTCCTATGGCCTTATTAAGAAGAGCATGGAGTTTACTGTCAATCTGACCACTGCCGATATGGCAAGAGCCACGGACTACTGCGGCGTGCGTTCCGGGCGCGACCGGGACAAATGGGCGGCGTGTTCGCTCACACGAGCTCCGGGCGTGGCTGTGGCATGTCCCTGCGTGGCCGAGAGCCCCGTGAGTATAGAATGTCGTGTGCGCGACATCATGCATCTTGGTACGCACGACTTGTTCATTGCCGAGGTGCTGGACGTTTTGGCCGATGACGCCTATATCGACCCGGCCACCGGGGCTTTGGATTTGGAGCGCCTCGAAATGCTTGTCTACTGCCACGGCAAGTATTATGCCATGGGCCGTAATCTCGGTTTCTTCGGCTTTTCGGTCAAAAAGAAAAAATGAGTCGCACACAATCACCACGTACACAATCGCCACAAGCCAAAGTGGAGGACAGTGCACGGCGTCTTTCTAACGTCGTGACGGCTAAGGACGATTCCACATCCTCCAAGGTCAAAAACGCAGAAATGCGGCCATTACAGCTTTTGGCTCCGGCACGTGATGCCGATACCGCTATTGTTGCCATAGATCATGGTGCCGATGCCGTGTATATGGGGGCACCTTCGCATGGTGCAAGAGCTGCGGCGGCCAACAGCATAGAAGACATTCACCGCGCCTGTCAATATGCGCACCGATATGCTGCCTGCGTCTATGTGACGGTCAACACCATAATCTATGACGATGAACTTGACGATGTACGCCGTATGGTGTGGGATTTATACCATGCCGGCGTAGACGCTCTCATAGTGCAAGATATGTCGTTGTTGCGCATGGATTTGCCACCCATAGCCCTGCACGCCAGTACACAGTGCGACATACGCACGCCGCAGAAGGCACGCTTCCTGGCCCGAGCCGGATTCGGGCAGATAGTGCTACCGCGCGAATTGTCTTTGGATGACATTCGCCGCTATGCCGAGGAAGTGCCGCGCGGTACTTCCCTTGAGGCCTTTGTACACGGAGCGTTGTGTGTGTGCTACAGCGGAGACTGTCGTGCCAGTCTCGTTGCCGGTGGGCGTAGTGCCAACCGAGGTTGCTGCGCCCAAATGTGTCGCCTGCCTTATGACTTGGTAGACGCCGAGGGCGATGTCCTTGTACATGGGCGACACCTGTTGTCGCTGCGCGACTTAAACCGCATGGGCGACCTCGCTGCCATGGCCGATGCCGGCATCTCATCGTTCAAAATCGAGGGGCGACTCAAGAGCGCATCTTACGTGGCCAATGTGACGGCCGCCTATTCACAGGCCTTAGACGCTGTTATAGCCTCCTCATGTGGCCGCTATCGTCGCGCTTCGGCCGGGATTTCAGTGCCGACTTTCAATCCCGATGTGGCACGTACATTCAATCGTGGGTTTACGCGATACTTTATCGACGGCACCATGCCCGGCAAAGGCGAGATGGCCTCGTGGGACACTCCTAAATCTGTGGGTGTGCCCGTGGCACGTGTTGTCGGAGGACGCGGCCCAGGCATACGTGTGCATGTAGATGCAGCCCTTGCCAACGGTGACGGACTTGGATACTTTGACAGCAACCGCGAATACCGCGGTTTCCGTGTCAATCGTGTCAGTGCAGATTTGTCGACGATTTTTCCCGCCGGAGCCGTCGAACCGCTACGTGTAGGCACGGTGCTATATCGCAATTACGACAAAGCCTTTGAAGACGCACTTGCTCGCGGTGCCGAGCGACGCATACCTATCACCATGTCACTGCGCCGCATCGATGACAATCGTATTGCCCTGGACGTGAATGACAGCGGAAGGTCGGCATCAATTACCGCAGTCCTTGACGGAGTGCCGAGTCGGCAGGCTCGCACGCCGCAAGATGTTGTTCGTGCTTCGATTCTTACACGTCTTGGCGATACGATATACACACTTGTGGGCTTGGAAGATACCATAAAACCCGACGAATTTGTGCCGGCCAAAACCCTCACGACATTACGTCGTCAAGCCCTCGAGATGTTGGACCGCGATGCGGCTGTTGTTCGTACCATCGAGTCACGCCATGCCGATACGGCAGCTGCCGATGCTTTGGCGGGTAGAGACTTGACGTTTCATGATAATGTGGCCAATGCTCAGGCACGTGATTTCTACATGGCTCATGGTGCTGCTAAAATAGCACCTGCCATGGAGGTAGATAAGCCTGACGGCACACGTCCGGTACGAGTAATGACTTGTCGTTACTGCTTACGCCGCGAAATGGGCGCATGTCTGCGCACGCCGCAGGGAGCACAATTACCCAACCGGCTGTATCTACGTCCGATTTCCGAGACGGTCTCCGCTTCGGTTGGACTGCTACGCCTGACCTTTGACTGTGCCGCATGCCGTATGCACGTGGATGCTATGCCGAAGTCCGAACGCTGAGTTCTGCATTGCGGCTTTCTATCTGCAGCATAAAGACCTAATAAGAATTTGTACAATACATCGATGCGTCGTGGGTGTTGCCCTTTACGGCGGAAAAACGTATCTTTGCATCCGAATACAAACATTCGACCGAAGATGCAAAAAACAAAAAGATACATATCGTTGAAACATAATGCGATACGCATAAGTGTCGCTGCGTGCTTTGTAGGTCTCTGGACTGCCGTACAAGGTGCGTCCGTATCAACTCAGGACGTGTCTGCGAAACCTGACGATGCTTCGCGACAAGCTGTTGGCCTTGTGCTAAGCGGCGGCGGTGCAAAAGGTATAGCCCATATAGGTGTGATACAGGCGTTAGAGGAAAACGATATACCGATAGACTATGTGTCCGGCACCAGTATGGGTGCCATCGTCGGCGGTCTGTATGCAGCCGGATATACGCCGCAAGAAATGATGGAACTGCTCACGAGTCCCGGATTCTCATATTGGAGTTCGGGAAAGACCGATCCGGCATACGTCTATTACTTCAGTCGAGACGAGCCGACATCGTCCATGCTTACCATTCCTGTGATGCCCGGCGATAGCACGGCACGTCACTCTTCGGTGGCAGCTTCGCTTATTTCGCCGCTGCCTATGAACTTCGCTTTCATGGAATTGTTTGCACCATATACAGCGCAATGCGGTGGCAATTTCGATCGATTGTTTGTTCCCTTCCGTTGTGTAGCTTCGGATGTGGAAGCTCAGTGCAAGGTGGTACACTCGGACGGCAGCCTCGGTGACGCCATACGCACGTCCATGACTTTCCCTATTGTTTTTCAACCCATACGCGTGGACGGACGGCTGTTGTACGATGGAGGTATATTCGACAACTTTCCTGTGGACGTCATGAGTGCCGACTTTGCTCCTGATATTATATTGGGCGTGGATGTCTCCACTCCCGCCTCCGGTCCACAAACTTCGCTCATGGACCAAATAGACAAGCTGGTAATGCACCGACAGGATTATTCCATGGACCCGGCACGCGGCATCAAGGTTAAAGTTGATTTACACAATTTCGGGCTTTTGGATTGGGAGAAGGCCCGGCAGATATACCGTATAGGTTACGACACGACCATGTCCATGATGGACTCGATTAAGGGACGCATACATACGCGTGTCCCGTCAGTGGCGCGTCAGACCAGACGCACGGCCTTCAAAGCCGCCACTCCTGAGTTGCGTTTTGACAGCATCAGCGTCAATGGTGGCACTCCGCGCCAAAACGCGTATATCGAATACGTATTCCGCGGTCGCAGTCACGAGGGAACAACTTCTGACACCATAAGTGTCGATCGTGCCCGTGAGGCCTTTTACCGGGCGATTTCGCCCGGACGCTTGCGTGACTTGTCGCCGCATGCAGTCTACAACGACAGTACCGGGCTTTTTGCTATGGATCTTCGGGCCGCTGTACGCAATAATATCAATATCGGGGTAGGGGGCTATCTGACATCTTCGACCAATAATTACATTTTTGCCGAGATAGATTACAAGACCATGAGCTATTCGGGCGTCAACGCCGGACTGGACGCTTGGCTTGGCCAGAGTTACCTTGCGGCGCAAGCCAAGGCCTCGCTGGTGCTTAAAAGTGCTGTGCCTTCGTCTTTGGGGTTGGATGCCGTGGTTTCGCGCAACAAGTATTACGAAAGTGAGCACTTATTCTACCAGACAGATGCTCCGACATTCAATATCCATAGCGAGTATATGGCACGCCTGCATTGGGATTTTGCAGCAACGCGCCGCGGACGCTTGAGTCTCGGGGTCGGTTATGGCTATTTACGTTCCTCCTTCTATCGCAATATGCTTCGACAGGGTTCGGGCGTGGGTAGCTATATGGACGATATAGGCCGGGACCGCTCCACTTACAGCTTGGGTCAGGCGCTGATACGTTTTACCGCCAACTCTTTGGACAATATACAATTCCCCACAGATGGCAGTTCGTACGATCTGTGTGCTATGGGAGTGCTTGGCCGCCAATGGTATGACAGTCATGACGGAATACTGGGTTACGGAGAATGTGAGACTTCGCCTCAGTGGTTGCAATTGGGTGTACGTACGGCCAATTATTGGTCCTTGGGGCGGCATGTCTCGCTGGGCTTGATAAGTGACTTATTGCTGTCCACGCGTAAGCTTTCAGGCGTTTACAGCGCCGACATAGCAGATGCTCCGTCCTTTGTGCCTACAGCCGCTACAGCCGGAGTGTTTAATCCCACACTGCGTGCCACATCTTACTTGTCTGCCGGATTGGTGCCTGTCTACAAGGTCAATAGCGCCCTATCGGCACGTGTCGTGGCCAACGTTTTTGCCCCCTTGCGTCCCATCGAGCAAACCGACATAGGTACTCTTGGAGATGGTCTGGGCTCGCGTCAGGGCGGATGGTTCGATGGAATACAGTTTTTTGGTGAAGCGCAAGTGTCTTATGCGCTGCCTTTTGCTACCATTGCAGGATATGCCAATTATGTTACCGGTGATGGTGCCAAGAGATGGAACGTCGGGCTCAGCTTTGGTTTCTACCTTCCGGCGCCTACTTTTCTGCGATAATGAATGCACCCTATATCGGTCGGATTATGTACGCCCTAATCTGGAGAAACGGACAAGCGAGTAATATAGCATAATTCATTGATATTCATAAAAACCATGCCAATGGATGAAATTTATATGCGACGTGCGCTCGAGTTGGCCGCCCTCGGATGCGGATACGTCTCGCCTAATCCTATGGTTGGCGCTGTCATTGTTGGTCCTGACGGACGAGTTATAGGCGAAGGCTGGCATCGCCGTTACGGCGGTTGGCATGCCGAAGTTAATGCAGTGTCCTCGGTGCGTCCAAGTGACGAACACTTATTGGAAAAGTCTACCATTTATGTCACCCTTGAGCCATGTTCCCATTACGGGAAAACGCCTCCATGTGCCGAGTTGCTGGTGCGCAAACGATTCCATCGAGTAGTCTTGGGAACCATTGACCCATTTGCCAAAGTTCGCGGCCGTGGCATAGCCATGCTGCGCGATGCTGGTATCGAAGTGCGTATAGGTGTGCTTGAACCTGAATGTCGCGCTCTCAATGCGCATTTTTTTACCGCTCACGAGAACGGACGTCCCTATATTACGCTCAAATGGGCGCAAAGTGCCGACGGATATATCGGATTGGCCGACGGAAGCCCCATAAGATTATCCACGCCGCTGACCTCGGTGTTGGCGCATCGCCAACGTTCTCTGCACGATGCCATACTTGTAGGTAGTGGTACAATGCTCTCAGACCATCCGCGCCTGGATGTGCGCTTATGGGGAGGGAACAATCCGAAGCCTTTGGTATGGGATCGCATAGGACGCCTAAGCAAAAACGATTTGTCGTGTACAACCGAGCCGGTAGAGGTCTGCCGTGATGCCTCGGTAGACGAGTTGTTGGCGCGGCTGTACTGCGAAGGCATTACATCGCTCTTGGTCGAGGGAGGGGCAAGCGTGCTTGCTTCGTTCATTGCGAACAATACATGGGATGCGGCCCGTGTCGAAATAGCTACAGACGTTAATTTGGCCGACAATGGCGGTGCTTGCGCACCGCATATTGAAGTTGAGCCCACTATTGTACGAACCTATGGCGCCAATCGAATATTATGGCATATTCAAGGACTCTATTAGTGTTCGTGTGCGCGTTAAAAACCTATAAAAACGGCTCTCTCGGTGCTGTTTTGCCGTTGTAAGGTTGTGGGTGTGGGCGTAAAATGATAACTTTGCAAGTTAGAAAACAAAAGAACACTACGCATGCACAAACCACTGCACTACATACTGCTTGCAGCCGCTGCCGTCGGCATTGCCGCCTGCAACAGCGAAGCCGAAGAGAACCCCGATGCTCCGGCATACTCCTCGGCCACTGTTACCGAATTCAAACTCTACGAAGATTCCAAGATTTTGCCCAATTTGGATTCGGTATATTTCTCCATAGACTTGGCCAATGCATTGATATACAATGCAGACTCACTGCCTTATGGCACTCCGCTCAACAAACTTCGTCCGATGATTACGACCGGCGGCGCGTCCGTGGCCGAGTTGCACGTTCCGCGTGTCGGCACCACCGACACGGTCATAGACTACATCAAACATACAGGAGATACCGTGGATTTCAGCAATGGTCCGGTACGCCTGCGTCTTGTTTCCGTGGACGGTAGCTTCGAACGCTCGTACACAATAAAAATCAACGTTCATGCGGTCAAGAGCGACTCGTTGGTGTGGACACGCGCTGAGGTCGGCAACCTGCCCTCGCGTTATGCCGTGCCTAATGACGGCAATGCTGCCGCCACTGCCTCGGCCATCTACTGCCTCACCGAATATCAGGGCTCATATTGCTTGGCCAAGGCGGTCAATCCGGCCGATACATGGCAGTATATAACCCCGAATTTCACATTTAAGCCTGTAATAAGCACCTTCAGTGCCGGCGATGACGCCCTTTACGTTCTCGACGAAGAAAGCAACCTATACACCAGCGCCGACGGCGCATCTTGGAAAGCCACAGCCCAACGATGGTTCAGTATTTATGGCAATTACGGTAAAGTACTGATGGGTTGTGTACTCGATGGTGGCAAGTACTACCATGCGTACTATCCTGCTGACGGGCGTCCCAAGACACAATTGGAGGATGGATTTCCCGTGCGCGGTGCCTCCCAGACTATCAATTACACATATGATTGGGCCTCCACGCCATTGGTGTTGCTTACCGGCGGACGTCGTGCCGACGGAGTGCTCAGCGCCGACACATGGGGCTATGACGGACAGTCATGGGCCAAGCTCAGCCATCGTCCACTGCGTTACGGCATCGAAGACCCTGTGGTGGTACCATATTTCGTGACAGCCGTAGACACTACCACATGGCTCATAGACAAGCAGTCGGTGCTGCTGGCCATGATGGGCCGCCGCTCCGATGGAACACTAAATGACACGGTGTTTGTGTCGCATGACTTCGGAATGCACTGGGACAAGGCCGACCAATTGCAACAGATAGACAAGAATACTTTGCCGCTACGTTATGACGCCCGTGGTTTTGTGTATTCATCGACTTTGGGCATCACTTCGGCCGCTGCACTTAATTGGCGACTCCTTGCCACCCCGGCAGTGTCGCCTATGCTTATCCCGATGGTGTCGCGTGAGGCTTCGCCTATGGCGACCAAGCCTGTCAGCACCTGGGAGTGTCCCTATATATATATATTCGGTGGCAAGAACGCTTACGGCAACTTGTACAACACCGTATGGCGTGGCACTATAATGCGCTTCACTTTCAAACCGCTGCAATAAATGACTGTGGAGAAGCGTCAATATAAACCACTATGTCGTTCGTGGCGGTGGTACCGGGTAATATGCTCGGCCATTGTCGTTGTATGCCTGGCCACAGCCACGGCACACGCTCAGGAGACTCCTTACAAATTCAGTGCCGGCATAGCCGTCGGCATGAGCGGATATCTGGGTGACGCCTCCACAAATCTTCTCAAGCATCCCGGATTTACGGCTTCGGGCATATTTGCCTATCAATATGACAGCCGTTGGAATTTCGTTGGTCGCTTGGGAATACAAACTCTCAGTGGCGATACATCGGGTATGGACAATGTGCTGCCTGCCGGAGCTACGTATTCCTTTAAAAGCCAGGTGTATGATCTCGAAGGCAATGTCGAATTCAATTTCTTCAGCTACGGAATAGGAGAAACTTACAAGAAACTGAAGAGATGGACTCCGTATCTTAGCCTTGGCGTGGGTCTGTGCATGGCCTGTAGCGATGGATATACAGCCTGGGCGCCCACGCTACCTATGGGCTTCGGTGTCCGCTACAAGGTCAGCGAGCGGTGGAATCTGAGTGCGTCATTCGTAATGATCAAGGCTTTCGGCGACCACGTGGATGGAAAAGAACTTACGGACTTACACCATATTAAATCATCTTTTGTTAAGAACAACGACTGGTACTCGCGATTTCAGATAGGCGTCACCTACGAATTCGGACGACGCTGCGAGACATGCCATTATGTCGATTGACCAAATAGATACAGCAATGACCACCACAGCCACCAATACACTGCCCCGACACGTGGCCGTCATCATGGACGGCAACGGCCGATGGGCGTTGGCACAAGGACTTGACCGTTCGGCAGGCCATGTCGAGGGTGTTGCCACGGTACACCGCATCACGCAGGCAGCCTCGGATATGGGCATCAAGTTTCTGACGCTGTACACTTTCAGTACCGAGAATTGGAATCGTCCGCCCGAGGAAGTGGGCATGCTCATGCATCTGATAGTTACAGCTATTGAGCAAGAAACCCCCGAATTGATACGAAACAACGTGCGCTTGCGTCTTATAGGAGACCGCGGCCGCATTCCGGCATTTGCCATGGAGCGGCTGGACAAGTGTATGGCCGATACAGAAGCGTGCACAGGACTCACGGTTATCCTGGCCATCAGCTACTCATCGCGTTGGGAAATAGCCCGGGCAGCACGACGTATAGCGGTAGATGCCGCTGCCGGGACGCTGGATGCGCCTTCGGTCAACGAGGAAACCATTGGGGCGTATTTGGCCACGGCCCAGTATCCCGACCCGGACATCGTCATACGCACCGGCGGAGACATGCGCTTGAGCAATTTCCTGCTGTGGCAGGCCGCTTATGCCGAGATTTTTGTGACCGATACGTATTGGCCGGCTTTCACCACGGCCGAGTTCAAAGAAATTATACACAAGTATATGCTGCGCGAGCGTCGCTTCGGCCTTACCGGAGAACAGGCCCGCAGGACATCGACCGCACACGACAATATCACTGACGCGGACGCCTTGGACGCCCAAGTCGCAAACATATAACAAGCAACAACATAAGGTATACAGCATCCATACACATATATGCGCAAGATCCTTCTGACACTTCTACTGACACTGGCTTCCGCTATGGCTTGCCCATCGGCTTCAGGCCGGTCCGCGACCATAAGCACTGACACTATATTCAACCCCACAGTTGTTTTCAGCGCTATGCCGCGCACCTACGAAATCGCTGACATCAAGGTTACCGGAGCACCGGCATATGACGACTTTATAGTCCTCGGATATGCAGGTATCAAGGTAGGCGACCGGCTCGAAATACCCGGCAACGACCTAAGCAATGCTATCAAACGCCTTATGCGACAAGGCCTCTTTGCACAGGCTCGCGTCAAGGTCCTCAAAACCTGTGGCGACAAGGCTTGGCTCGAATTGGAGCTGCGCACACAGCCACGCATTTCCGAAATCAACTATATCGGAATGAAAAAAGGCGAGCGCGAAGACCTTCAAAAGATGCTGCAGCTGATGAAGGGCAACCAAATAACACAAAACATCGTCAATCGCGTTGAACGCATTACGCGTAAATACTTTGCCGACAAGGGCTTCGGAAATGCTAAGGTTGCCGTTACGCTCCACGAAGATCTCAGCAACCGCGACCAGATGATAGTAGATATATCAGTGGATAAGCGTAGCAAGGTCAAGGTACACAAAATCTACATTACCGGCAACAGTGTGTTGTCCTCCAATCAGATACAGCGTGCCATGAAAAAAACCAACGAGAAAAATAAGTTGGTCAACCTCTTCCGCCAAAAGAAATTCGTCGAGCAGGACTACCGCGATGACCTCAATCGTATTATCGAAAAGTATAACGAAAAAGGTTATCGTGATGCTGTTATCGTGAGTGATAGCGTTGTGCCTTATAACGAAAAACTTGTAGACGTCTATATCAATGTTGACGAAGGCAAAAAATACTACATCAAGGATATCAATTGGGTAGGCAATACAGTGTATCCCAATGCTGTACTCAACAGCGTCCTTGGTATGCAGCCCGGAGATGTCTACAACCAAAAGTACATGAACAAGCGACTGAGTGCTGATGATGATGCAGTCAACTCGCTGTACATGGACAACGGATATCTCTTCTTCCAGCTCGTACCTATCGAAAAAGATATTGACGGTGATAGTATTTCGTTGGAAATGCGCGTTATGGAAGGCCCCCAAGCCCGTATCAACAACGTAGTAATCAATGGCAATGATCGTCTTTATGAGAAGGTTGTGCGCCGCGAGTTGCGCGTCAAGCCCGGCGAACTGTTCAGCAAGTCCGACCTTATGCGCTCGTTGCGTGAAATAGCACAAACCGGCCACTTCAACCCCGAAAATATGGCGCCGGACATTCAGCCCAACGAGGAAAACGGCACTGTCGATGTTATTCTAAATCTCGAGTCCAAGGCCAATGACCAAATTGAATTCTCCATGGGCTGGGGACAGACCGGCATTATCGGCAAACTTTCGCTTAAATTTACCAACTTCTCTATTAAAAACCTGCTGCACCCCAGCACATACAAGGGTGTCATCCCACAGGGCGAGGGACAGACCTTCACCATAAGTGCACAGACCAACGCCCGTTACTATCAGGCCTATTCGCTGTCATTCCTTGACCCGTGGTTTGGAGGCAAGCGACCCAATTCGCTACAAGTATCCGCATATTATAGCCGTCAGACCGGTGTCAACTCCTCATACTACAATAGCCAGTGGCAAAATGCCTACAGCTACCTTGGTTCAAGCGGGTATTACGACTACAATTATAACTACCAGAACGCTTACGACCCTAATAAGGTCCTGCAAATGGTAGGCGTAAACATCGGTTTCGGCAAACGTCTCAACTGGCCTGACGACTACTTCACTTTTACCGCCGAATTGGGCTACAACTGGTACTACCTCAAAAACTGGGAATATCTGTATTATATGAACAACGGCACATCCAATGCCATAGTTCTTGGCCTGACACTGGCCCGTTCGTCAATAGACAATCCATTGTATACGCGTAGCGGTTCGTCATTCTCGCTTAACTTACAGTTGACACCTCCCGCATCGCTTTTCTCCGGACATAAGGACTGGGAAAAACTTTCCAAGGAGAATACCACGGCCTCCAAGAAGGAGCTGTACCGCTGGATAGAATACTGGAAGCTGCGTTTCAAGTCGCGAACATATACCCCGCTGGCTAATGCCAACGGCACTTGGACTCCAGTATTAATGACACGTGCCGACATAGGCCTGTTGGGTAGCTACAACAAATGGCTTAAAACGCCATTCGAGACCTTCTATGTAGGCGGTGACGGTATGTCCGGTAGTTACACCTATGCCACCGAGACCATAGCTCTGCGCGGATATGACAATGGTCAGTTCACTCCATATCGCAGTGAAGGCTACGCATACACACGCTTCGGAGTCGAACTTCATTTCCCGCTCATGCTTCAGCCTACCACCACAATTTATGCCTTGGCCTTTGCCGAGGCCGGTAACGCTTGGACATCAGTTAAAGACTTCAATCCATTCACGCTCAAACGCAGCGCCGGTGTCGGTGTTCGCATATTCCTGCCGATGGTGGGTATGATGGGTATAGACTGGGCCTACGGCTTTGACAAAGTCTTCGGTGAACGCGGCGGAAGCCACTTCCACTTTATCCTAGGACAAGAATTCTAACGAGACATACGCGTTGCCACTAAACCTTATGGCACATACGGTGTCTAAAAGACATACAAGCAATCAATTCGTAAGACAATGAAACGAACACTCCTGACATTACTCGTAATCGCAGCCGCCACCTTGGGCGCATCTGCGCAGAAGTTTGCACTCATTGATATGGAGTACATCTTAAAAAATGTACCCTCCTACGAGATGGCAAACGAACAACTTAACCAACTGTCACAACGTTGGCAGAAAGAAATCGAAAACAAAAGTAAGGAGGCCGAAAACCTCTATCAATCATACTTGGCAGACAAGGTGTTCCTGACAGAGGAACAGGTCAAGAAACGTGAAGAGGAAATTGTGGCCAAGGAAAAAGAAGTTACCGAACTACGCTACAAGTACTTCGGCCCGCAAGGTGAACTGGAGAAAAAGCGCGAAAGCTTGCTCAAGCCTATACAGGATGATATATACAATGCCGTCAAAAAATTGGCTCAGGAACGCGGCTTTCAGGCGATATTTGATCGTGCATCATCTTCTAACATTATATACGCCTCGCCCCAAATAGACGTCAGCAACGATGTGCTGGCCAAAATGGGTTACGCAACGGCCAAATAGCCTTGGCGCGGACCAACCAATTTTACGGGCCAATCAAATAGATAATTAGTAATAAAAATACTTATAACCACTACAAAACATCATGATTAAAAAAATCGCAATCGCTTTGGCCGCAGTAGCCATTGCCCTTCCCGCTGCCGCCCAAAAGTTCGGTGTGGTAGACGCTAACAGCATTTTTACCGCAATGCCCGAGACAACGGCAGCCAATAATCAGCTCAACGAGGCCAGCAAAAAATACGAGGACGAGTTCAAGAAACTGCAGGACGAGTTCAATAAACAGTTTGGCGAGTACCAGCAGCTGGCTGCCGATACCCCGGCAGCAATCAAGGAACGTCGCGAAAAAGAACTCCAGGAACTTGATCAGAAGATGCAACAGTTCCGTCAGACAGCACAGCAGGATCTGCAGAAACAGCAACAGACCCTCTTGGCTCCCATCGAGACAAAAATCCATGAAGCCATTAAAGCCGTAGGGCAGGAAGGCGGATATACGTTCATTTTTCAACAGGAACTGCCCGTATACGTTGGCGCCGATGTCAAGGATATCACTGCTGATGTTAAGGCCAAATTGGGCGTGAAGTAACACTTCCACATCAAAGGTAATACAGTAGAGCGCTGGCGCCTTAAGGCGTCGGCGCTCTGTCGTTTGTCGTGTCGTTACGGAGCAGATGTTGTCCTCGACGGATTGCTATTGAAGGGTAGGAATGTCGTATATCGGGGTGTCGGGAAAGTGACGCGCGACATATCGTCCGATGAAAGCGCGTGTGTCCTCGGCGATAAGTCGGTCGGTAGAATCCAGGAAGGTGTTGTAGAGTACGCAGTGCAGTTGCAGGCCGCGTGAAGCTATGGCTTCGAACGACAATATTGTGTGGTTGATGGATCCCAATCGGCTGTTAGTGACCAATGCTACGGGCAGACGTCGCGTGACAGCATAGTCTATGGCCATGAAGTCGTCTGTGATAGGCACCATCAGGCCCCCGGCACCCTCGATGAGCACGATGTCATAGCGTCGTTCAAGCTCAACGCGTGCCGTATCAATGCGGTCCAGAGGAATGGGGCGGTCTCCATCGAGGCGTGCTGCCAGTTGCGCCGATGCCGGGAAAGAATATATCACAGGAGCGGTAAGACCTTCGTCGTCTTCGGGCAGCATCCCGGTGCCGCTGAGACGGCGATGGGCATCGATATCTTCGCTGTGGCCTACATTGCCGGTCTGTATGAATTTTTGGCTGATGGCGCGTATGCCTTTCGATGCATATCGGCGCAGCAGCCATGCGGTGGCGTATGTTTTGCCTGCATCGGTGTCGATGCCGCTTACAAATATACTTGTTCCCATAGTGAAAAAGATGCGTGTGTGTAGTAGTGTCAAATGTTCATCTACGCAATTCGTCGTGTGTTGCGGCGCAGGCCTGCAAAAAAACGAGATTGCGAGTTTGTTTGAGTACAAAAGTACTAAAATCCCGCCATTTCCGGCGTCTAAAACAGGGCTGTTTTTCATCGGATTTTGATGTATTAGGATATATTTGTACCTTTGTGTGGTGCAAACGGGCGCTCTCGGGCTCTTGTGACACCCGGCACTATTCGAACAATGACAGACAAAAACACGCATCCAAACAACAAGGTGCAAGGCCTGGCCAAGCGGCTGTGGAAACAGCACCCCATTTTGAGCAACGCAATATTGATGGTTGTTGCCATTCCTGTGATGGTATACATAGGCCTGCTTTTCGTGGACTTGTGGACACATCATGGAGCCAAGACGGTGGTTCCCAATGTCAAAGATTTGATATATAACGAGGCTATGGCGGTTTTGGACGAGGCCGACTTACAGACGGTCATAGGAGACAGCATCTATGACTTGAGCAAGCGTCCGGGCCAGGTGGTAGATGTCTATCCGAAGCCCGGGGCCGTTGTTAAGCCCGGACGTGAGGTCTATTTGACCATTGTGTCCTTCTCACCACAGCAATTTGTGCTGGATGTGCCCTTGACCGACACCTCGAGCAAGCAAGCCGTGTCCTACCTTAAGTCGCACGGTATACGCAATATACATATGGTCTTGGTGCCAAGCGATTACGAAGATCTTGTGCTGTCCATCAAGGCGGACGGCAAGCCTATCAGACTTGGAGACAAAATACCGGTGACAGCCACCATAGTTCTGGAGGTAGGTAAGGCGGCAAATCCCGTATACGAAACCATAGACGATGCCGTCAATGCCGTATTATCTGATAGTGCCGATACACATAGTTCGGAAGAACCGGAAGAACCGGACGACTCACCTTCGATGTTCGACTGATCCATGGCCGACGTTGATATGGCCGACACCGGAGGCATATTTCGCCCTATAGACGCCTTGGCCGGGAATGCCCCCGGCTTGGAGGATGACGATGTCCTTGACGAAGATATTGACGAGGACGGCGGAGAAGGCGGCGATGCACCAGGCTTGCAGCCGGGCGGAATGTATGAGCATTTCCGTTTTGTAGCTGACAAGGGTCAGCAATTGGTACGCATAGACAAATTTTTGGTGCTGCGCATGGAGTATGCCTCGCGCAATCGTATACAGATGGCTGCTGATGCCGGGTGTATATGGGTCAATGGACGCCCCGTTAAGTCCAATTACCGCATCAAACCTTTGGATGTTGTACAGATAGTCATGGATCGTCCTCGTCACACTTTCGAGATTGTGGCACAGGATATTCCGTTGGATATCGTGTACGAGGATGATGCCGTGCTTGTCGTCAATAAGCCGGCAGGCATGGTTGTGCATCCGGGACACGGCAATTACGACGGCACACTGGTCAATGCCTTGGCATGGCATTTCCGCAACATCCCGGGATACGATGCCTCTGACCCGCGCATGGGGCTTGTACATCGTATTGATAAGGACACCTCGGGACTGTTGGTGGTGGCCAAGACACCCGATGCCAAGACGGCTCTCGGTCGCCAGTTTTTTGCCAAAACCACGCGGCGCGAATACGTGGCCGTGGTATGGGGCGTGCCCTCGCCGCCGGATGGAACTGTAGATACCTACATAGGCCGCAATGTGCGCGATCGCCTACAAATGGCCGTGACTGATGCCGAACATGGCAAGCATGCCGTCACGCATTACCATACCCTTGAAGACCTTGGATATGTCTCGGTGGTGCGTTGTATCCTCGAAACAGGTCGCACGCACCAAATACGTGTACACATGAAACATTTGGGACACCCACTGTTTAATGATGCACGCTATGGGGGCGACCAAATACTGCGTGGACTTCGTTCGGCGTCATACAATCACTTCATTGCTAACTGCATGGAAATATGCCCGAGGCAGGCGCTCCATGCACGTACACTGGGTTTTGTGCATCCGGTGACATTTCAGCCGATGTTCTTCGAGTCGCCCATGCCCGATGATATATCCGCATTGATACAGAAATGGCGAAAGCGCAACATCTCCGGTGAATAATAGGGTTTCGACTCCGATTCATAATTCAATGGTATTTATAATCGCTACAAATATTCATATCTATAAATATACAATTTAAACTGCTCATGATAGTATACTATCGCGATTGACATATTTTTTGTATTTTTGCAAACGGAAACTTACCTGACGGATATGAAGGAAAAGCAACACCTTGAGCAAGAACAGACGATGACGCAGCGGTTGACGCCGCAGCAGGTACAATATGTAAGGATGCTTGAGATGACTGCTCCCGAGATTGAGGAAAAGGTACGCCGAGAGGTCGATGACAATCCGGCGTTGTCTGCCGGTGACCCGGACGAAGGTGCTGAAGGTCATGACGATGCGAACGCCGGCGAAGACGCCGGCGGCGATGGCGAAGGCTCGAATGAGACTGCTGAAGAGATGCAGCGTGCCGACTATGGTTCGGATGAGGACGTACCTTTTGATGCGCCTGAGATGCCTTACCGCGCTCGCTCGGGTGGCGGCGATTCCTCGTCAACGTTTCCCATAGAGGCCAATGCGGATGTAGCCAGTCAGGCCGATTCGCTATTGGCGCAACTGGCCGAATATACGCTTGATGATAAGGTTCGCCTTGCCGCCACTTACATTATTGGAAATATAGATGCTAATGGACGCATGTCACGGGCTTTAAGCGCCATAGCTTCGGATATCGCGATAGCCGAGGGCGTGGAAGTCTCGGAGGCGGACATGCAACGTGCCTTTGATGTGGTGCGGTCGTTGGACCCGGCGGGCATTGCCGCCACGGATTTGCGCGATTGTCTGTTGCTTCAATTGCAGCGTCGCAAGCCCAAGACCTTTGAGCTGCGTGTGGCTACCGAGATTGTGGACAAGCATTTTGACCTTCTTACGCACAAGCATTACGACCGTCTGAAGGCGCGTCTGCATGTGGATGAGGATGATATGCGTAATGCAATAGATGTCATACGTGGTTTGGATCCCAAGCCCGGAGGAACCAATGCAGGTGAGGCCCCTGATGATCGTTTGGAGCATATCACGCCTGATTTCACTGTCGAGTACTTGGGCGGAGGACGTTTCAGCGTTTCGCTCAACCAACGTTTACCGGCCTTGGCTTTGGAGCAGTCCTTTGTGGCGTCTGTGCCATCGATGCCGGCCGATGCGCCTAAGATGTCGCGTGCCGATGCGAGGCGCCGCGATGCGGCATTGTTCGTGCGCCGTAAGGTGGAAGACGCCAATACATTTATCTCTATGGTTCAGCGGCGCAATGATACGTTGCTTCGAGTGATGCGCACCATAGTGTCTTTGCAGCAGCCCTTCTTTGCCGCCGGTGGCGATGAGCGCCTGATACGTCCTATGATACTCAAGGATATAGGTGGAATTACCGGTATGGACCTCAGCGTAATATCGCGTGCGTGTGCAGGCAAGTACGTGGCCACGGCGCGTGGCGTATGGGCGCTGAAGATGTTCTTTAACGAACGGCCTATCGAAGACTCTGACACCTCGACGATACAGGTATTGGAAACCATGCGCTCGATTATTTCGGGCGAAGACCACAAGGCTCCGCTGAGCGATCGTCGTATTTGTGAACTCATGGCCGAACGTGGAGTGCCCATAGCACGTCGTACGGTGGCCAAGTATCGCGAGCGATTGGATATTCCGGTGGCACGGTTACGCAAGAAGCCTTGACGCGGCAGCGGAGCCTGCATGGAGCATGTAGACGATAATAGCAATTATTCTTGTGACAACGAAAAATTCTGACATATAACATACAATGGAACAGACATCGACACCCAACCGTGAACAGGCCCCGACCTCCGGCCGCGAGACGCAGAAGTCCGAGGACGCCGAGGTTGTCGGCGTGCCGCTTTCCCTGAGCCGTGCAGCACGCTATGTTTCGGCGGTATTCTCGCCGTTGCTCATTCCGACATACGCCGTGGCCATGGCCATGTGGATTACACCGCTGAATACAACTCCCGAAAATGTTCGCTTCGTGGCGTGCGTGCTCGTGCTGTTTATTACCGGCGGCATACCCATGGCAATGCTGTTGACGCTGCTACGATTGGGACGCATCACCGATGTTGACATCAGCGACAGACGTCAGCGCACGCTGCCTACGCTGCTTATTTCGCTGTGCTATGTGGCTGCGGGGCTGTACATATGGCGTATAAGTGCGCCGTGGTGGATGATTATGTTTTTTGCCGCGGCTTTTGTTGTGGCTATGGTGTGCATTGCCATATCACGGTGGTGGAAAATCAGCGGCCATGCTACTGCCATCGGCGGTGTCTTGGGCATGGTTATATGGCTTGTGCTGTCGGGATTGACCGACATCGACCCCATGCCGTGGGTCACCGGTATGGTGATTGTAGCAGGCATCGTGGGTACGGCTCGCGTCATCCTTGGAGCACACGACACTTTGCAGGTATTGGCCGGATGGGTGCTGGGTGCGTTGGCCACCTATCTCATGCTTGGTATACCCGCCCCCGACGCAGTAGTGATATATCCTATTTGACAACTATATAAAGTGAATTATGCAACCGCTTATTAGTATCATCATGGGGAGCACCAGTGACCTTCCCGTAGTCAGCAAGGCTGCGGCTTTCCTTGACAGTATGTGCATACCCTTCGAGATGCACGCCTTGAGTGCCCATCGCACACCGCATCAAGTGGAGCGATTTGCCTCAGAAGCACGCTCTCGCGGCATCAAGGTCATTATTGCCGCCGCCGGCATGGCTGCTGCCTTGCCAGGCGTTATTGCGGCGCTTACGCCAGTACCTGTCATCGGGGTGCCCATTCGGTCGAGTTTGGAAGGCCGTGATGCTCTATTGTCGATTGTGCAAATGCCGCCGGGTATACCTGTCGCAACTGTCGGCATCGATGGAGCGCAGAATGCCGCTATCTTGGCCACGCAAATACTGGCGCTGTCGGATGCAGACATAGCCGATCGGTTAGATCAATGGCGCAGTTCGCTGGCTCAGAAAATAGTTAAGGCCAGTGCCGATTTGGCAGCAATCAACACATACAAATACAAGACCAATTGATATGACTCGCAATATACAGCCGATATATTACCACCGCCGTTCCACTCATAAGGTTTGCATAGGCGATGGCGGTGTCGTTGTGGGCGGCAAATCTCCTGTACTGGTGCAGACGATGACAGACACGCCTACATTGGATATTGAGGCTAGTGCTGCGCAGGGGTTACGTTTGGCGCGAGCCGGTGCCGGATTGGTGCGCCTGACAGCGCAGACCGCCCATCACGCTGCCGCCCTGGGCGATATACGTCAACAGCTGGACCTCGCAGGATGTCATGTGCCGCTGTGCGCGGATATACATTTCAACCCAAATGCGGCCTTCGAGGCGGCCAAGCATGTAGAGAAAGTGCGCATAAATCCCGGCAATTTTGCCGATCCGGGACGTACTTTTGCCAAATTGGAATATACTGATGAGGAATACGCGGCCGAGCAGCAACGCATAGCCGAGCGGCTGCGTCCGCTGCTGGCGTTGTGCCGCGAACGTAAGGTCGCCTTGCGTCTTGGCGTCAACCACGGATCGCTTTCGGACCGCATCATGTCTCGCTATGGCGATACACCCGAGGGAATGGCCGAGAGCGCCATGGAATATCTGCGCATCTGTTGTGCCGAAAATTTTGAAGATGTAGTCGTCAGCATAAAGGCCTCCAATGTGGTGGTGATGACGCATACCGTACGCTTGTTGGTGGACGCCATGGATGCCGAAGGTATGGATTTCCCGCTACACCTTGGTGTAACTGAAGCCGGCGATGGCGAGGATGCACGTGTCAAAAGCGCGGCCGGCATAGGGTCGCTGCTTGCCGATGGTATAGGTGATACCGTGCGTGTGTCGTTGAGCGAACCACCCGAATGTGAAATCCCGGTGGCGCACATACTGCTTGCGCATACGGACGCAGTGGCATGCCGCAATGCCGTAATGGGATCGAGTGCACTGTACGATTTTGGCGCTTGCGGACTTGAGCCTGTGACCGGAGATATATATGTTCATGGTGTGGACGACCCCAAGAATGCTCCGTCGACAGTATTGTCGGCCTGCGATGCTATAGAGTGGCGTCGCCGTTTGGCCGAGTATATAAACAAAGGGAACAGAGAACCGGTAATGGCTCGGCTGAATTATTCGATGTCATTGCGTGGTACGGCTTTGGCTGTTGCCGTGGCAGCCGATTTAGGCGCGTTGTTGCTCAACCCGCTGCCGCTACTGACCGGTATACAGGTTACGGCTCCCGGAGCAAGTGTTTCAGAGCTCTCGCGATTGTTACTGTCGGTGATGCAGGCATGTCGCCGCCGCATCACGCACACCGAGTACATTGCATGTCCCGGGTGTGGTCGCACACTCTTTGACTTGCGTGACACCTTGGAACGTGTTCGCCGCGCCACTTCGCATTTGACCGGGCTCAAGATTGCCGTTATGGGATGCGTGGTCAATGGCCCCGGCGAAATGGCCGATGCCGATTATGGGTATGTAGGTGCTGCCGCCGGACATATTTCATTATATCGTCGTCGTGAGTGCGTCCGCCGCAACATTCCGCAGTCCGAGGCCGTACAAGCCTTGATACAACTCATCACGGAATGCGGTGACTGGAAAGAACCGAATTAAAGTGGAGTAGGGTTCTAAAGATTTAAAAAACTATAAAGTCCTTAAAGTCCTTAATTTACAACGTTCACCCATAAGGTTATATTCGTTATCTCTACTTTTACGATAATTTACAAATAAATATGGTCGAACCTACATACCATACCCTTGATAACGGCCTGCGCATTGTGCATCTGCACCTTAAAGGCTGTGCCGTAGGACATTGTGGTTTTGTTGTCAATGCCGGCAGTCGTGACGAGGATCTCGTTGCCGGCGAAGGCGGATTGGCGCACTTTGTGGAGCATACCATATTCAAAGGCACGCGTCGCCGTCGTTCGTGGCATATCATCAATCGTATGGAAGCTGTGGGTGGCGAGTTGAATGCTTTCACCACAAAAGAAGACACCGTTGTATACTCGTCCTTTCCGCATGGCAATACACGCCGTGCGTTGGATTTGCTTGTAGATCTGGTGACGGCTTCGCAGTTTCCTGATGCCGAGCTTGAACGCGAACGCGAAGTTGTGCGCGACGAGATTGCCTCTTATCTGGATGTGCCCGCCGAAGCCGTTTTTGATGATTTCGAGGATATGGTTTATGCCGGCACTCCTTTGGGCCACAATATCTTGGGTACGGATGCCGGGGTGGGGGCTCTCGGTAGTGGCGATTGCCGACGATGGTTGGCACGTCATTACACGGTATCGCATATGGCACTGTTTTATGCCGGGCCGGACACGGCCGAGGCTTTTGTGCGTCTGGCTGCCCGGATGTGTTCCACTATGCCTGTGGACGACCCTTTACCTCCTACCTGTACACAGAAAGAGTTGCCCGATTTTGATGTTTCGGTACATGACGAGGTTCGCACTATAGGCAGCCACCAGGCTCATGTCGTGATAGGATGTGCTTTGCCGGTGCGCAATAGACGAAGCAAGGTGTCTATGGCGTTATTGGCCAATATATTGGGCGGACCCGGCATGAATTCGCGGTTGAATGTGCTGTTACGCGAACGCCGCGGATTGGTGTATAGTGTCGAAGCTGCTACAACGCATTTTCGTGATAGTTCGATGTTTACGGTGTATTTTGGGTGCGATCACGAAGACCGTCGCCGTTGCCACGACATCGTGTGTCGTACCATAGAGGCGGCAGCTGCTACGCCTATGACGGCAAGGGCTTTTGACGGGGCGCGTCGTCAGTATCTGGGACAGATATTGCTGGCAGATGACAATACTTCGGAGCGGATAATATCGCTTGCACGTGCAATGATACACCATGACGAGGCTCAAGGAGGAACACCGCGCCCAATGACGCGTGCCGAACTGTCTGCGCTGATGTCAACGCTCACACCGGGCGACATCCAAGAAGTGGCAGCTACTTTAGCGCCACGGCTGATTTCTTTGGCACTGGTGTAATGTGCTCCCTAAGGGACGAAAGTTCTTAAAGAGCCATAGCCCTAATACTATTCATAAACTGTTATTCCCCCAAGTCTTTAATTGTTGGGTCGATTTTTCGTGCAACAATAATCAGCGGGTAATAAGTGAGAGTGTAAGAGCCGTCTTCGTGACGTGGATAGTGACACAGTATGCGCCGTGCCATAGTTACGGCATCGGTGCCGTGTGCCAGCGCGTTGACGCCGGTACGGCGTAGGTGTTCGAGTACATCACGTGTGCTGTCCATGGTTATGGTGACCACCGAGGGTTGGCATATTATGGGTTCGAGCGCGGAAGGCAGCATGGCACGCCATTCGTTGGCCGTGGGAAGGTGTCGATCCAATTTAGGACAGGTCTCGAGCAGTTCGGGAAGATTGCCGCGGACAAAAGTAGAGAATGCAATGTATCCGCCGGGAAGAAGCACTCGTGCACATTGTTCAAGGAACGATGTGGGCGAGTTGAACCATTGTATGGTCGATGACGAGAGAATAAAATATGCTGAGCGTGGCTGGCGGCGACGTATGGCCACTTCGGCATCGCAGCAGCGCGAGATAGCGTTGTCGTAATAGGCGGCGGCGTCCGTATGGGCGATGTCCCACAGTTCGATTTGCGATGCGGGGGCGCATTCATTGGCATACAGGCGCGTGAGAGTGCCTGTACCGCAGCCTATTTCGAGGATATCGCCGCATAAGGCGTCCACAGCGGCAGCGTTTTTGAGAATCTTATAGAGTGCTTGTGCGATTTTTTGCTGTACTTGTACCGAGGCTTCATTGTATGTTTCGGTAGCTGCGGCAAAGCGCGTGGCCATGGTGTCCTTGTCGACGATATAATCGTCGATGATAGATTGCATGTCGGGCAGGTGGGCGCCTTCTGTGATTACCGTGGGTGCTTTGTCGCGCCATGCACGCATTTGGTTGGCCGGCGGAAAAATGCGGTCGTGGCGACCTATGATTGCCAAGTCCCAGCGGCATACTTGCGGGGCATGGAATATGGTATGTGTCTCCAGTGCATAGAGCTCGTCGCGCAGCGAGGAGATGTCACGTCGTGGCGCCACTTCGCGGAAGGCTGAGTAGTGTCCGGCGTCCAGACACATACGCCGGTGGAACTTGCGTAGGTTGCCGGCATTGAGCCCCTCGGCTGTGCCGCGATATATTTCGACAGGAATGCCGAGGGTGTCGCTTATCGGGTCGGGAGTGCCACCAACGGCTATGGACTTGGTGATGCGAGGCAAAATCTCGTGTATGGTCACCGAGGCGGCAAAGACCCCCATGGACCAGGCCACGAGACATATCTCATCGTAGGACGCCACCACAGACCAGTCGAAAGTGAGTTGACGGTAATCCCATACGATGATGATGTCGTAGCCGTGTCTGCGCATATGTCGAAAGACGCGCCAATCCATGCCCCATCCGGCGTATATTAGGATGAGGCGGTTGTTGTTTTCGCGGCTTATGAATTTGTATCGCATCGTGATAGTGGCTTTGTTGTGGTGCGGATGGATGGTGCTACATTGGTAGAACAATGTGCAGGTCGTTGCCCCCGAGCTGGTTTTGGTAGATTTCGTGCACGCTGGTGTTGATGTGTATGCACGCCGAGGACAGTTGCCCCAAACGGTTGATTAGGTCTTGGTTTTTTGTGGCTGTGCGCAGGAAACGTAGCAGCAGTGCCGTGTCGCGTACCCATGTTGTCTCGCCCAACTCTTTGAGCGTGTTATAGCTGTCGGCAGGGTCTTCATTGGCCACGAGCACGTCCATTATATTTCCCAGTCGGTCGATGGAAGCCTGGCAAAGCATGACCATGTGAGCCATAGCGTTGTCATCGAAATCAGTAAGACCAAGGCGCACTGCGGCAGCATAGTCATCGAGTGTGCGTGCATCGTAGTGCGGCGGCCGGGCCAGTATCTGCTGTGGGGTGGGCGGAACGCTGTCGCGGTCGTCACGGTCATTGCCGCCCGTGCACAGGCTTGCCGTAACCGCGACAATGGCGGCTACGGCAAGCACTATGGCGAGTGTCGCGACGAGTCTTTTGCGCTGTCGCGTGATCATTCGCTTATGAGGTCGTGGCCTGTCATATCGGCAGGCTGGGCCAGACCCATGATATGGAGGATGCTGGGAGCTACGTCCGCCAATATGCCGTCTTTAACCTTGGCCTTGGTGTCGGAAGTGACATATACAAAGGGCACGGGGTTGAGCGAGTGTGCCGTATTGGGAGTGCCGTCGGCGTTGACTGCGTGGTCAGCATTGCCGTGGTCGGCAATAATAATGGCTTCGTAGTCATTGGCTTTGGCTGCTTCTATGACGTCATGCACGCATTTGTCTATAGTCTCTACGGCCTTCTGTATTGCGGCGTATACGCCAGTATGGCCTACCATGTCGCCGTTGGCGAAGTTGACGACGATAAAGTCGTATTTGCCTGTATTGATGGCTGCTACAAGTTTTTCGCTGACTTCTGGGGCGCTCATCTCCGGCTTGAGGTCGTAGGTGGCTACTTTGGGAGATGGTACTAAGATGCGGTCTTCGCCGTCGAAAGGCTGCTCGCGTCCGCCGTTGAAGAAGAAAGTGACGTGCGCGTATTTCTCGGTCTCGGCAATGTGCAACTGCTTCTTGCCTTGCTTGGAGAGGTATTCGGCCAATGTGTCGGGTACGTCCTTTTTGTCAAAGAGGATGTGCACACCTTTGAAGGATGCATCGTAAGGAGTCATGCAGTAGTACTGAAGTCCGGCAATGGTGTGCATGCCTTGTTCGGGCATGTCCTGCTGTGTAAGTACGGTGGTAAGCTCCTTGGCGCGGTCGTTGCGATAGTTGAAGAATATGACAACATCGCCTTCCTTGATAGTGCCGTCGAAGGTGCTGTTGTTGATGGGCTTGACAAATTCGTCGGTGACATAGGCATCATAGCTGTCCTGCATGGCTTTGACCATATCTGTGGCTTGTACGCCCGTGCCCTGTATAAGCAGGTCGTAGGCTTCCTTGACGCGATTCCAGCGTTTGTCGCGATCCATAGCGTAAAAACGGCCGATGATACTGGCAATCTTTACCGGGCCTCCGGCGCAGTGCTCCTGTATAGTCTTGATGTATGATATGCCGGAGTGAGGGTCGGTGTCGCGTCCGTCCATGAAGCAGTGCAAGTAAGCCTTTTCGAGACCGTATTCCTTGGCTATATCGCACAGAGCCAGGATGTGATTCAACGATGAATGTACGCCTCCGGTGCTGGTGAGACCCATAAGGTGCAGCGCGTGTCCTGTCTGCTTTGCGTAGGAATAGGCATTTTTGATTTCAGGGTTGTCCATAATGGAGCCATCGGCGATGGCGCGGTTGATTTTTACCAAATCTTGATAAACGATGCGTCCGGCGCCGATGTTGAGGTGACCAACTTCGCTGTTACCCATCTGTCCGTCAGGAAGTCCGACGTTTTCGCCCGAAGCCTGAAGTTTGGAGTGGGGATATTTTTGAATGAGGCTGTCCCAATAAGGCTTGGGAGTCTCGTATATAGCGTTGCTGTGGTCGTGGGGACCGATGCCCCAGCCGTCCAAAATCATCAGTAGTGCTTTCTTTGCCATAGTCTTTTGATGAATGTCGTGTGTTGTTATATTTTCGGTGTGTTTTCGAGAGAGTGCCCCGTTGACTGTAAGTCCGTTTGGGCACTACAAAGGTACGAATATATAGCCATACTTGCAAAAGTTGTGCCACGTGACAGGTCTTATGTAATCTCGGTCGGTTTGATGCTGACGCGTAAGACGTCGGTACGAATTTTCTGCCGGCGTTGCGTATATGCCGGCAGTGAATATTGAATACTTGCTAATATGGGCAAATGTGCGTGTACAGACCTATGCGCGTCTTGTAGTGGATTTCACTTCTTGGGGCGTATTTCGTTGGCTGTGATTTCGTATGGTATTGCGGTGATTAGATGGCTGAGAATTTCGGATCGATCAAGCCGATAGATTTTCAGGGCTGATGATACGGGGTAAGCCGCGAAGGTGGCATCCACTACGGCAAAGTATAATTCAAAACTGTTTATGGCGTGTTTTACGCCGATGTAATAACGTGTTATGCCGGCATAAGTGCGCGGCAGCAACTTGAACCCCCATCCTTTGGAATCGCGCACAATGGCGACCATGCATTTGCGCGTTATGCTTGGCGTAGAATGTTGTCCGTTTTTCGTATTAGCCGTATTCCCGGATGTTTCGGGTTGGCTGTCGTCATTGGCTTTCGGGTCGTAGGATATGGAGACATTGCGCTTGTGCGCGGCGTTGATGCTGCTCATAAGTGTGCGGTACAGCGGCCCGTGGTGCGAGGCATCGGCCAAATTGTGCAGATTGATAAACAGGTGTATCATCTCGTGTATGACTGTGTCTTCGGCCTGTTTGCGCGTGAGATTGTGTGCGGTGCTGAAACAGAGATAAAAGTCGTCATCTGCGTGTCGCCCCTGACGATGTATATTGCCGTTGCGAGGTGCGCATTTGCCGACAAAAGTGTGCGCCGTACTCAGTCGCAACGGAACCTTGGGCAAGCGTCCGCCGAATAGTTGCAGGTTGAACCTATCGTAAGTCTGTTCTATGAATTCGAGTGTAAAATGCATTGGTCGTCTATGTGTCTGCTTATTGATTGCTGCCTATGAGCACACTTGTGTAGTACGACATCGGCCACGATAAGCCCTCCGGCAGGTGTACGGGATGTTGCGGCAGCATCTTAAGTGTTCAAAAGATTGGACACAAGTATGATGATTATGCAGGCCGGTGCGAGGATGCGTATAGCGAAGATGACTAGCGGAACCATCATAGAATGACGTGCCCTGCCATGACTCAGTTGGTCGCGCATCAATCCCTTGGGTGCAAACCATCCGATGTATATGCATGTAATCAGTGCCACCACGGGAAGCATAATGTAAGATGTGAGGCTGTCTAAAAAGCTGAAGATGCTCTGTCCCATTATGTGTATCCATGACAGCGAGCCAAAGGACATGGCGCATATCGCAGCGCACGCGGCTATGGGTAGCAGTGTCACCAATACTGCAGTTGAGCGCTTGGTGTTGTATCGATGTTGGATATATGCAATGGGCACTTCGGCAAGTGACACTGTGGATGTGAGTGCGGCTATGAGAAGCAGCGCAAAGAATGCTATGCTCCACAATTGTGTGCCCGGCATATGGGTGAACATTTCGGGAAGCGTGACAAATACAAGGGTTGTGCCTGAAACGTCTCTATCGGACAAACCGAAGGAAGTGAGTGCCGGGAAGATAATCAAGCCCATAAGTATTGCCACCAGCAGTGTGCTGATGCATACTGTTACCGAGGTGCGGGTCAGGTTGGTGTCTTTAGGGAAATATGAGGCGTAGGTTACCAGAATGCCCATACCCAAACTCAATGAGAAGAAAGTTTGCCCCATGGCGCTGACGACCACTGAGGGTGTGATTTTGGAGAAGTCCGGCGATAGGAAGAATTTGACTCCTTGACCCGCACCGTCCAGTGTCAGTGTATAACAGCAGAATACGGCCAACAGCAAAAATAGGATGGGCATAGTGATTGTAGACAGGCGTTCGATGCCTTTTTGCACTCCGCCGAGGAGTATGGCAATGTTTATTCCCACCATCAGCACGGCATTGACTACGGGCATAAAATCCGTATATACATAGTTGTGCATGACTTCGGTAAAAGCCTCATTGGCATTGTCGTGCAACCTCAGGTTGCCGTAGAGGTCGCCGGTAATCGAATTTAGCAGATACTCAAGTGTCCATCCGCCCACGACCATGTAAAACATCATAATGAGCGTGGCCGCAATTACGGCCAGCAGCCCTCCGTAATGCCATTTGCCGTGAGGCGACAATGCTTTGTACGATCCGATGGCATCGCAGCCTCCGCCGCGACCCAATGCAAACTCGGCCAGCATAACCGGGATTCCAAGCACGAGTATACATAATACGTATATAAGCAGAAATGCTGCGCCTCCGCCGGCCTGAGTCTCGGCCGGGAAACGCCATACCGTACCCAGTCCCACAGCCGAACCGACAGTGGCGGCTACGAGACCTATCTTTGAGGCAAATTGTTGTTGTGCCATGTGGTGCTTTTGAAGAAGCTTTTGACGGGATGAGATGTGTCTTGTGGACTATAAAACTTTTAGTCCATTCCAAACTTTATGTCTCTTGGAATTTGGCTCGTAATGCGCCGTGCTCCTATGGGCTAACTATGCTGGTAGAGGTAGCGCTTGATGGAGCGCTTGGGGGTTTTTTCGAACTCCTCGTACATCACGGAGGTATCCGATATGTGACTGTATGCAGGCAGTTCGTGGTTGAGCTGCTCGACATTTTGTCGCATAAGGTCTTCAATCTGCGGCATGGTCATACCCTGCTGTGTGGCATTTTCGATGTCGGGGTATATCAGTGCTTGCAGACGTCCGCCGCCACTGTCTACCACCAGACATTCGCAGACGTATGGCATATTGCTTAGGCGCTGTTCTATTTCCTCGGGATAGATGTTTTGACCGCTGGGACCGAGTATCATGTTCTTGTCGCGTCCGCGTATATATATGTATCCATCGGCATCCACGGTGCAGATGTCCCCGGTGTTCATCCATCCGTCTTGCATGACGGCTTTGGTAGCTTCGGGATTATTGTAGTAGCCTTTCATAACGTTGGCTCCTCGAACCCACAGCACTCCGGGCACTTCGGCAGGGTCGGGTGAGTCAACGCGCATTTCCATCCGGTCGACAATGCGCCCGCATGATTGTGGACGTGACTCCTCCCATGGTGCGTATGCTATCAGTGGTGCACACTCGGTCATTCCGTAGCCCACGGTGAATGGGAAGTGTATGCGTCGCAGGAATGTCTCGACGTCCTTGTTGAGACCGGCGCCGCCGATAACCATCTCTTGGAGGTTTCCGCCGAAGGTTTGGGTAAGTTTCTCTTTGATTTTACCCAACAGGACATCGTCTACAAAAGGCATTTTCAGCATCAGTTTCATCATGGGTTTGTCCAACAACGGGAATACTCGCGTCTTGATGATTTTTTCGATTATCAAAGGCACGGCCACTATCAGCTTGGGCTTGACCGTGGCGAAGGCTTCCATAATGATGCGCGGTGAGGGTGTGCGTGTCAAGAAGTATATGTGGCAGCCCTTGACAAAGGGGTGCAGGAATTCGACCATCATTCCGAACATGTGTGCCAAAGGCAGCATGCTCACCAACGGGTCGCCCGGCAGCAGGAATTCCAAATGATCCAGCGTATACTGAATATTAGACCACATATTGTGTTCGGTGATCATTACGCCCTTTGAAAATCCCATAGATCCTGATGTGTAGTTGATGAAAATTACATCATCCGGGTCGCGCGGCTCATATACGGCGTCTTCTGGCGTAAAGCGTTCGGGATATTTGTGCCCGAACAGTTCGTTGAGGTGTCGGCGAGCCTCGGAAATGCGTTCGTCTCGCGACACCAGCAGCGAGTAGTCGTCTATAAGGAATATGGCTTGTAGGGCGGGCATGGCATCGGCATCGATGTTTTCCCAGTTGTTTTGTCCTATGAAGAGCAAGCGTGCTTCCGAATGGTTGACGAGATGTTGTATCGTGTCAGCCTTGAAGTCGTTGAGTATGGGTACGGCGATGGCGCCGTATGTCAGTGTAGCCAGGACGGCCGTGGCCCACTGGCTACTGTTGCGTCCGCAGAAGGCGATTTTGTCGCCGTGTCGTATGCCGGCGTTTTCGAAGAGGATGTGTAGCTTGGCTATCTTGCGCGCCACTGCGCGATATTGCAGCGACGTGCCGTTGAAATCGGTGAGTGCCAGCCCTTCCCAGTTTTCGCGTATGGCTTGTTGGATGTAGGCGTTGAGTGAAGTCAGTTTCTTGTCCATGGTCCTAGGTGTATGGATTATTGGGTGCTTGGGAGAGAGCATCGAATGCAAATTTACAAATTAGCCGCATAATTACAAACATTTTGGATGCTGTTTTTTCTGAAAAAAGTGTAACTTTGTCGGCGAAGCCCTTTCGATGGTATATAATATATGAATGTAACACATTAAATAACAAAAGGATAATGAGAAATGTATTTTTTTTATCGCTGACGGCTTTGGCTGCAGCCACGACCGTATATGCCGGCGACTATAAAGTGACTGTGCCCTTAGGCGCGGATGATGAAGGCGCTATGGCCTACTTGGTCAATTATGACACCGGTGTCAATATCGACAGCGTATTGGTCGAAGACACCACCGCAGTATTCTGCGGGCGTGTGGATGTCCCTATACTTGCGCGCGTCATCGTAGATGGCGATCGTCGCGGCCAGTTCATACTCGAGGATGGTACTTATACCTTCCGTCGCGGCGAGGTGGTGCAGACGCCATTGAATATCAAGGATGCAGAAGTCGCCAAGATGATACAAGAAGGCGTGGCGCAGGTTCGTGCCGAGGCTGACGAAGCCGCGCAGGAAAAGAGGTATAACGAACTATTGGCACGTGTTGATTCGACTATGCGTGCCAATATGGACAATGTCATCGGTTATTCGTTATTCTTGGATATGGCTTATAGCATGGAGCCTTCCGAAGTAGAGGCTCTTGTGGAGCAAAACCCTACGATGAAGCAATACATGCGCGTGCGCAAACTGCTTGATGCCAATCGAGCCAAGGCTGAGACGCAGCCTGGCGGAATGTTCCGCGATTTCGAAATCTCGTATGACGGCGTTACCCATCGTCTGAGTGACGTTGTAGGACGCGGAGGGTATGTCTTGGTGGACTTCTGGGCCAGTTGGTGCGGACCGTGCATACGTCAAACAGCCGTCATCAAAGACTTGTACAACGAGTTTAAGGATAAGGGCTTGCGCGTGCTTGGCGTGGCTGTATGGGATGAACCTGACAACACCCGCAAGGCAATCAAAGACCACGACCTGCCGTGGGAATGCTGGCTCAACGGCCAAACCATACCTACAGATGTCTACGGCATTTCGGGTATACCGTGTATAATACTTTTCGGGCCGGACGGAAAAATACTGTCGCGAGACAAGCAGGACGACGACCTCAAGGCCGATGTGCGCGCCGCCCTTCAAGCAGCGCATTGATGGCGGCGGGGGCTGTCAGTGCTGCCACGACAATGCCGACAATGTCGGCTATCAAGTCGTAAACATCTGAAGTGCGGCCCATGCCCAAGGCGCCTTGCGCCCATTCGTCCACGGCCGAGAATACGGCCATGCACAGACATATAACAATTACCACGCCGGGGGTCAGCATGTGCTGGCGTCCGGCGTTGCTTTTGCGTAAATTCCAGCGTCCACCGCGACGCCAATCAAACATAAAGGCTCCGGCCAGGCCTCCCATCATTACTGCGTGCATCACCTTGTCCAGCCCATCGAAGGGAGGCACGTCCAGGTCGGGCAATGGTTGCGGCGCTAAGGTCAACCACAAAACAGCTGCCAATGTCACCATGCTTGGCCAATATCGGCGCAAGATTTTCATTGTTCGGATGTCTTTTGTTTTGATGTGTCATCTTTCTTGGTGGCTCGGCGTGGATTAGCCGGAAACCATCCGCGATGAACACGTTTAACCTGCTCATTGACTTCGTGGATGCTCCATAGGCAGCTGAAAGCCGTGACTCCCAGGAATATGGACGCTATGGCGTCGTCTACGTATATGCATAATCCGAGCAGAATGATGCCTGCACACAGAAACCACCAACGTATTTTGCGTCCCACGTAGTACTCTCCCTTGATTACTAACGGATGGAACAATCCGATAATGAGGAATGTAGCAAGACCTACGGCCAATCCGGCAATGTGGTATTGCGTCAAAAATTCAGTCATTTGATGTGTGTTTTATTTAAGATGTTATCCTACTAAAGTGACCATAATCGACAAAATGGGTATTATGGGGGTTGGCTCGTCAGACATGTACTTCGGACAGGTCAATGAGCTTGTTGAGAATGGCGAAGATGGCTAATGCCGCCGTCGAGTGTATCTGCAATTTGTTGTTGATGTTGCGGCGATGGGTGGTCACGGTATGTATCGAAAGGAAAAGTTTGTCCGCAATCTCTTTATTGGACATTCCGCGTGTGACGCAGCGTACAATTTCTTTTTCGCGTTCGGTGAGAATGTCTCCCGTGGGTGTCGGCGTCTTGCTTTCGACATTGCTTGTCGGTTCGGCACGCTTCGTCACTTCCTGTTCTAAAGTTTGCACCGCCGGGACAAATATGCGGTCCTCGACCATGCAGTGTCCCAATAGGTCCTGTTCGCAGATGATGATATCAAAGAGCGCCGAATTAAGCGAATCTACACGTGCCCCGCTCCCGGCATAATGGCATATAAATATGTCCTTGAGCTCGTTAAGCTTGGATGCTATGGGCCGATGTACATGTTCGAAGTCGGAGATGTGGTATCCGCCGGGGTTAATGCCCTTGATGAGGTGGTCCACATAATTGAATACATGGCTGTTTTCGTACTCCATGTGTCGGCGCACCTCCTCGACATATCCGTCATAGAAACGCAGGATTAAAAAACCCACGTTGGCCGGATCCGAGCAATCTATGGATGCTATAAGTTTGCGCCGTATTTCCGGAAGGATGAAGTCCAAAAAATACGTGTGTGCATTTTTTAAGTATTTTACCAGTGATGGCAACGATATTTCAAAGCGCTCGTAAGGCCTGTCGCTTAGAAAATTGGCGACAGCAAGGAATGTCGAGGTGTCCACTCCGTTGTCGGCGCAAACTTGTGCCACCGTCTTTGTTCCGAATCCAAGAGCTATTTCGAAGCGGCTCAATGCCATCAGCAACAGGTTGTTCTCGGCAATGAGCTTGCGCATAGGTTCTTGCGGAGTGTATGGTTCCAATGAGCCGTATGCTGTGTGTTTGCTTGTTCCGAACATTGTATTTGCTTGTCTTTATCGTTTTGTTTGATGCAAAGTTACTAATTAATTTCCAATTGGGAATGTGCGGAGTCGTGGGTGATAATCCGTTTTCCTTTCGCAAATTCAAATAGATTTTGTACCTTTGCGGCATCAGGGGTGCTGAGCCTTCGGGTTCGGCTGAGATGATACCCTCATAACCTGTTGGCGGATAATGCCGTCCGGGGAGTATGAACGATGTACGAGCCAAAGTGTACAGCCCCTTGTGTATTTGTGGGGACGGATAGTGTCCCATAGTCCGGAGATGCTCCGGGAATACATGCGCAATAAATTGGCTCTATGCAAGATACAGACAATCATATTTCACAATCCACCGAGCGTTGCGGCTCTGTCGCGATGCCGTGCGGTGTATATATAGGCCAAGACGGCAGGCATCGTCCTACGGTTCTCTCTGTGGCCGGTAGTGATAGTATAGGCGGCGCCGGCATACAAGCGGACATTAAGGCGTGCATGGCCTTAGGTGTATTTGCCATGACTGTAATCACTGCCGTCACTGCCCAAAACACCGTGGGCGTGCGGTCATACGTAAATATAGGTGCCGAGTCGGTATATGCCCAGCTTAATGCCGTCTTCGATGATGTACGTCCCGATGCAGTCAAGATCGGCATGGTTCCCGATGGCTCTACCGCTGCAGTTATAGCCGAGGTGCTGGCTCGGCGCTATAATGGCCCTGTGGTGCTCGATCCGGTAGCTGTAGCAACCAGTGGCGACCGCCTCTGCGACGATAGTGCCGCTGCAGAGATGGTGCATCGGCTTTTCCACATGGCTACAGTGGTGACGCCCAATATACCCGAGGCGCACATGCTCACCGGCATTGACATTGCAACGCGGGCTGATATGGAGGCTGCCGCCCGTGACATCATCCGTCGCTACAGCTGTCGGGCGGTACTCCTTAAAGGAGGACATTTGGTGGACGCAACATCGGAGCATCCGGCAGAAAACGCGACCGGATGTACGATGGACATTCTGGTGGAGGCCTCCGATACCCCGGCGCGTGTATTCCAAGGTCCGGTCGTGCGCACGCCCAATACCCATGGTACGGGCTGCACGCTGTCCTCGGCTATAGCGGCATACCTTTCGCGAGGATATGCCTTGGAAGAGGCTGTCGCACGGGCTAAAGCGTGGCTCACCGATGTCTTGCGTGCCGGTGCCGACTGCCATTTCGGCCATGGTCACGGCCCGGCTCTCCTCGTTTGGAATTCACCGACAGAAGATTAAAGGTTCTAAGGACCCTAAAGACCCTAAGGACCCTAAGGACCCTAAGGACCTTAAGGACTCTAAAGACCCTAATTGCCGTTCATTCAAAAATAAAACACCATACAAAATATGACCATTATCATCAACAGTAAATCATACAATGTGACCATGGGCGCCACTCTGGCCGAGGCACTGCAAAGCGTACTCGGCACCATTGAGGGTATGGCTGCCGCCGTCAACGGAATTGTAGTACCACGCGGAACTTGGGCCACGCATGTCCTCAATGAAGGTGATGACATCATACTTATCAAAGCCGCCTATGGGGGTTGATATGCCAAATACGAGCGAAAGCATGCCGCTGAAGCTCATAGTTATTACTCCCGAGGCTGTTGTGGCCGACGAGGCGCACGTTCTGACGTCTATACTCGAGCTTGACGACAGTCTGCGTGTGCACCTGCGTCATCCGCAGGCCGGAGACGCCGATATTTCGGCCATCGTAGACGGTATTCCGCGTGCGCTGTGGAATCGTATCAGCATCCACGGGCACAATGCCGTGGCTGCCGCTCATGCCGGCATAGGCGTACACCTGTCCTCCTCGACTTTGGCCGAGGGTGGAGCATTGCCGCAGTGTGTCGTCCTGTCCGGTAGCTGCCATACGGCGGCTGAGGTCGCGGCGGCTCCCGCAGCGTTGTCTTACGTGACGCTGTCGCCTGTATTCGATTCCATATCCAAGCAGGGATATGCGGCTGCGATTAATGGCTTCGACCCTGCTGTGCGCTTGTGTCTTTCGGCGCGAAGTGTTATTGCCTTGGGTGGAATGACGCCTGAGCGTTTGAATGATGTTGCAGCCGCCGGTTTTGCAGGCGCCGCCTTCTTGGGCTATGTCTGGGAGGGAGACGATGTGCAGGAGCGATGCCGCCGCATCGTTGCCGCTGCTCGCAAAGTCCGTAGGAGGGTACTCGAACGCACGCCCTCTCTTGTGCATTTGGTTACTGATGGAGCGGATGTCACGGACACAGTGGAGCAGGTGCGTCAGGCCGTCTCGGGCGGATGTAGCTGGGTGCAGGTGCGTATGAAGAATGCCGATGCGACTGAACGTGATGCGGCGCTGCTGTCGTTGCGAGACTTTTGTCACAGCCATGGTGCTACCCTTATCGTAGATGATGATGTGCAGGCTGTACGCCGTACCGTCATCGATGGGGTACACCTCGGGCGCAATGATATGGATCCGACAGAAGCTCGCGCCATTCTCGGGCCTGTACCGCTGATAGGTGCCACCGTAAATTGTGCCGCCGATGCCGAGCGTTTGGTTGGTAAACCTATAGACTATATCGGCTTAGGCCCATGGCGTTTTACTACCACCAAGCGCCGTTTGGCCGATCCTCTTGGCGCTCAAGGTACGCGTGACCTCGTACGGCACATACGCGACTTGGGTATACGTGTACCTATACTTGCCATAGGAGGTATCACCTGCGAGGACATCCCGGCGGTATTAGCCTCCGGAGTTGACGGTATTGCCGTCAGTTCGGCAATTTGCCGTGCCGCCGACCCGGCTGCTGCCGCAAGTCGCTTTATACAAACCTTTGCCGCGACAAGGCCAACGTGATGCGCAACGCATACGACAGACAATACTTGCAATATTTACAATATAGGACAAACAACACATACACAATAATATGGAAGATAAACAACTGACAATCGGCGGAAGGCAATTTGCTTCGCGCCTATTTGTAGGTACAGGCAAATTTGCCTCGTCCGAAATTATGCACCGCGCCATCGAGGCCTCGGGTACGCAGATGGTTACCGTGGCGATGAAACGTGTCAATATGGCCTCTGATGCCACCGATGACATGCTTTCGGCTATAGATCGTGATAGAATACAGCTGCTACCAAATACTTCGGGCGTGCGTGATGCACGCGAGGCTGTTGTGGCTGCACGCCTCAGCCGCGAAGTTTTCGGCACTCCTTTTATCAAGTTGGAGATTCACCCCGATCCCAAGTATCTTATGCCTGACCCCATGGAGACCCTTGCCGCCACCGAGACTTTGGCCAAGGAAGGATTTGTGGTACTGCCATATGTGCAGGCTGACCCTGTGCTGTGCAAGCGCCTCGAAGAGGCCGGCGCAGCCGCAGTGATGCCATTGGGCGCGCCCATTGGTACCAATAAAGGGTTGCTGACGCGCGACTTCCTCGAGATTATCATCGAGCAGGCTTCCGTACCGGTGGTCGTGGATGCGGGACTTGGCTTGCCCTCGCATGCTGCCGCAGCCATGGAAATGGGCGCTGATGCGGTGCTGGTCAATACAGCAATAGCAGTAGCTTCTGATCCCATAGCCATGGCTC